>JACZCW010103363.1_pt1 | contig 15051 bp, 13 predicted proteins | sample 8641861 | NCBI WGS metagenome assembly JACZCW01 (sample SAMN15324607, study PRJNA640507) | soil metagenome | isolation source: intercropping sugarcane | place: China: Luxin town, Laibin City, Guangxi Province | collected 2019-07-25 | depth 10cm m | reverse complement strand
TCTTTCACACCATTTATTCCCTGCAATTCATTTTTTATTTTTTGTGCAAAATCATAAATGGTGTCTAAATTTTGTCCGTACACTTTTATGCCGACATCTGTACGGATACCGGTTGACAGCATGTTGATACGATTAATGATGGGCTGTGTCCATCCATTGGTAACACCTGGAATCTGCAATTTGCTGTTAAGTTCATTTACAATATCTTCTTTGGTTATTCCATCTCTCCACTCCGATTTTGGTTTTAATAAAACAATCGTCTCAATCATACTGATGGGCGAATTATCCGTAGCGGTATTGGCCCTTCCTGCCTTTCCCAGTACATTTTTTACTTCCGGCACCGAAGCGATAATCTTATCCTGAACCTGTAGAATTCTTTTTACTTCGGAATTAGAAACATCAGGCAGCGTAACCGGCATAAACAGGATGGAACCTTCATCCAGGGGCGGCATAAATTCACGCCCTAAGCTCAATATGAGCGGGATACTTATTAATAGCGCAATGATGTTGATAGCAAGAGTTGTTTTGCGCCATTTGATACAAAGGCGGATAAGTGGTTCATACATTTTTCGCAGCCCTCTGTTTAACGGATTCGCTGATTCCGGCGTGAATTTTCCTTTCAAAAAAAATGAAATCAACACTGGTGTGAGGGTTAAAACGAGTATGGCATCTACGGCTACAATGAAAGTCTTAGTATAAGCGAGCGGATGAAACAATTTGCCCTCCTGCCCGGTAAGTAAAAAAATCGGAAGGAATGAAGCGACAATAATAACAGTTGAAAAAAATACGCCTCTGGAAACCTGCTTACAGGAACGTTCAATAATGCGCATCCTTACATCTTCCGGTATTTTTAAGTAGTTGTTTTTGGGTAATATTTTTCTGAAAATCTTTTTCATCTTTATTTTAATTTATTGCAGGATAAAGTAGTTTCCGGTCGTAATAGAATAAGAAAAGGACCTTTATAATCACTATATTTGAGTATCATTTTAAATGATTTTATATGGACAAAATTGTGCTTGAAGTGGATGACCTTCTTGCCAAAGCCTGGCGGGAAGCATCTTTGGAAAAACGAACTGAAATAAATAACAAAGTGAGTGTACACATTGGAAAAGAACTTTTCGCTTATTCTAAAGAAGACTTTCTGAAATACCTGGATGAACTGCGCAGTAAAATGGCAGAGCGCGGACTTACTGAGAAAGCACTTGAAGAAATACTGAATGAAGCGGAATAAATTTTTTGTAGCATGCGATGCATCTTGTATCATATCCGGGGATGAGAATCTGCTTGTATTAAACCCTTTCCGAAAAATACCTATTCTAAATGCTACTGGTTTTTTAACTACTTTTTTCATCTCATGAATTTTTAGTGACTTTATTGGCAGGATCATTTTGCCACTGAGACAAATTATGGTACGCATTTTCCGACATGATTATTCCGTTATCGACGATAACCCCTATGGCCAGCGCGATTCCTGTGAGCGACATAATATTTGATGAAAGGCCAAGCGCATTCAATAAAATAAAACTGATCGCAATCGTAATTGGAATTTGAATAATAATGTTCACAGCGCTGCGCCAGTGAAATAAAAAAATTAAAACGATGAGTGATACTGCGATCATTTCTTCTATCAGTTTTCCTTTGATATTGGCAATAGCAGCTTCGATCAATGTGCTCCTGTCGTACGCGAATTTAAAATGCACGCCTTCCGGTAAGCCTTTTTCCACGTCTTTCATTTTTGCCTTTACGGCATTGATCACTTTATCAGCATTTTCTCCATAACGCATTACCACAATCCCTCCCACTACTTCTCCCTCGCCATTGTCATCAAAAATTCCAAGCCGTTCATCGCCGCCTAACTGTACCGAAGCCACGTCTTTTACTCTTACGGGTATGCCATTGTTGTTTGCAATACCAATGTTTTCAATGTCTTGTTTACTTTTTATATAACCCAGTCCGCGAATGATGTAAGACATATCACTCATCTCAAATTTTCTTCCACCCACATCGTTATTATTGGCCTTCACTTTGTTCATCACATCCATCAGAGAAATATTGAAATATTGTAGTTTTAACGGATCAACCACAATCTGATACTGTTTTTCAAAGCCGCCGAAAGATGCTATTTCGGCTACGCCGGGAACCGTTTGCAATGCAAATTTTATATACCAATCCTGCAAGGCTCTTTGCTCTCCAAGGTCTAATTTTTTAGCATCTAAGGTGTACCAAAGAATGTGGCCAACACCTGTTCCGTCTGGGCCGAGAGTAGGCGTAACGTCCTGTGGAAGTAACCGCTGCGCATAATTCAAGCGTTCCAATACGCGTGTGCGGGCCCAATAAATATCCACGTTATCATTAAAAATGACATACACGAAGCTCATCCCAAACATGGACGTCCCTCTTATGTTTTTCACCTTTGGTATTCCCTGAAGATTAGACACCAAAGGAAATGTAATCTGATCTTCTATAATTTGCGGACTTTGGCCACTCCATTCCGTAAAAACAATTACCTGGTTTTCGGATAAATCGGGGATGGCATCAATTGGATTTTTTTGTACGGCAAATATTCCCCATACAAACAGGCCTAACGCTAATGCCAAAACAATATACCTGTTGCGAAGTGAGAGTTCAATTAGTTTCTGAACCATTGTTTATTATTTAATTCGTTTCCTTTTTAAAATTTCATATCCACTACATTCAGTAGTAAAATGAAACAGGAATAATAGTAAATATGAAATAAAAGAATGGACGTAGAACTGGCTTATAAATGAAGCCTTGTCCAACAAAAGGAAGGGTAAATCAAATTCTAAAAACGCAATTGAAAATATAATCAGGAACCGTATGAAGCAGTGGTGGCGCGTTGCTTGGGTTAGCACTATAAACTTCCTGAGAAGGATAATTAATTATCTGAAAAGAGAAAGGCAACAAATGTAAATTGATAAAGTGTAAGACAGGTGTGCTTATCACATCACCCGCAACATGGTTATCTTTTACTTTAAAAAATTGATATTTGGTTTTGCAGCAATCGTTCATCCCATCGTCATTACCACACTTCTGTTGTTCATCCTGGGTGATGGAAACAGTTACAGATTTTAAATCGCCGCAGCAATAAAAACTTTTCAGGCTTAATCCTAATGTAGATAAGGAATATAAGCTCAGAAGTAATATGGCGGTAATTTTTTTCACTGAGAGCAAAGGTATCATTAAAAGTATTTCCAGGAAATAAATCTCTTGGTTTTTTAATTACAAATGTTATAAATGCTTTATTATTTCGAATTAAAGCTGCATATCCTTTTCACTGGATCTGTCAATTTATGTGTCGTTTGAAACTACAGAACAAAAAATTTTGTTTTGTCATGAATGGCGTTATATGGTCTTCTGTAATGCAACGTATTTTGTCAAAACCGTTTTGAAGTTCTGCTGTCAATTTTTCTTCGCTGTATTGTTTAACTTGAAGCCCACTACATTTTTCGGGTCCATTGTCCGAAAATGTGCCAATTGTCAAAAAGCCCGAAACAGAACTTCTTGCAGTTTCCATATATTTTGCAACTTGTTCGCTCGTTGTAAGAAAATGAAAAGTCGCTCTGTCGTGCCAAACGTCAAAAGTTATGTTTGGTTTAAATTCTGTAATATCACTAATAATCCAATTTATTTTTTCTGCTTTATCACCCAGGCGTTCTTTTGCTCTGTCAAGAGATTTGGCCGAAATGTCAAGCACGGTAATATTTTCAAAACCTTCATCAAGCAGATAGTCCACAAGTTTACTATCTCCCCCACCAACATCAATAATCTTTGCGGTTTTAGGCAAACCAAAAGAATGAATAAAATCCAATGAGGTTTTTGGAACTTCCTGTGTCCAGCTTACTTCACCCGGTCGTTTTGAAGAATAGATTTTATCCCAATATTCGCTGCTGCTTTTAGTAATAGCTTTTATGGTATGACGGATTAATTCTAAAGTATCAAGGCTGCCCATTTCTTCTCCTTTTTCAAAATCGCCTTCTGTTTGAGCCATTGTGTTGGTAAGATGCGCGAAGCAAATAACATTTTTATTTCTTGCAATGGCAAAAGCATATAATGCTGCAGCTTCCATTTCTACGCATACTATATTTAATTTTTTTGCTTCAGCAATAGCAGTTTGCGTTTCACGATAAGGCGCATCTGTAGTCCAACTATTGCCTGTTTCTAAAGATAAATCGGTAGTGCGGTAATAAGACAGAAGATTTTGAAACAAAACCGGTTTAATGTTACTCTTTTCGGAAGGGGGTATATAATGATAACTTGTGCCTTCATCCCGGAGCGCTTGTTCAATTAAAACAAATTTGGAATTATTTTTTGTAGGATTAATAATACCCGCAGAAGTTACGCTTATGAGAGTTTTGCAACCAGATACAAATAATTGCTCAGCTACGAGTATGGCAAAAGATGAGCCTACGGCACAACCTAAAACTCCAAATTCGAAATCATTTTGTTTTACGTTGTAAAGTTTAGTATGATAACATGCCCAGCACTCGTTAATGTTTGCCTGATTTGTCCTTATCAAATAGTCCACTAAATCACCATCGGGATCAAGCACGCAAACATCAGGTACTTTACAGTTTTTAATATTCTTTTGGCGTCTTGCTTCTCTTAACAAATTTTCAGGTGTAAAAACTGAAGGTTCATTACAATGTTTGTTTTCCGTAATCATTTTTGATTGTCTGTCTAATGGTTTAGGATATTACAACAGGGTTGCAACTTACTCTTTAATTTATGACACAACTTAAAAAAGCTCTTGAAACCCAAATCTTTCCGTTATATTTTTTTGTATTATTAAAGGTCATACTAAAAATCAAATTTGCGTTTACTATTCTTAATTGCCTATACAAGAATTTATGACAGATAGTAAAGCAACAAATATGGCCGGTTTCTATTTTGCACAGATTTTTTTTCAAAAACTAAAGCGTTGACAAAACAATTTGATCCTGTTTACACCAGCGAAAAAGCACATGGGATTTTATCAATAGCGGGAAGTCTTTTCAAATAATCAACGATGGCTTCCACCGTATGAATTTGAAGATTTGTTTTTTTATTCTCAATATATTTATCTGGTACACCTTGCCCGGTGATAAAGGCAATGCGATAGTTTTTGTTTTTGTCTAAATGTGTGCCATTAAAATATATTTCCTGAATGCGGTAGCCTGTGGGGTTTTCGATGCGCATTTTTATTTGCAGGCCCAGGCATCTTTTCACATATCCGCCCATTTGCTTCATCGGATCTGTTGAAAATGTTCGTTCAAGATTTTCTTCCAGCATTTCCACCATTTGCTGACCGGTAAGCTCCGTTACTGTTACCGGCGGATTCATTGGAATCATATTGTATAGATCCCAAATCGTGATATTGCCTTTATTAACCGGGGCGCCATACCGCCATCCATTTGAAAATGCAATATCAGTGCCTGAAACTTCTTTTATTGCTGCCAAAAGCAAATGATCCATCGAAGAATTTAGTGGATCATAGCGGTAAAGGATTTCGTTCGTGGTGCCTGCGATTTGAGATTGAAGATTTCTGTATGGCATCATAATGTTGTCAACATGCGCCCGCACATCTTCGTTCTCTGTAATTGTTTCATTCACTTCAATGAGTTTATAATCGTACTTTTCAATCGTATCTTCCTTTATCGAAAGTTTCAAATGCCCGACAAAAGAGCCATGGCAACCACACTGGATAATGATGGTATCATTCACTTTTACAACATCATAAAGCCTGTTGTGCGTATGGGCGCTGAGGCAAACATCAATCCCAGGATGATTTTTAATCAAATTTACATCCTGCGGAAATCCATTGTGAGAAAGAAGTACGACCAGGTTAGCCCCTTTTTCTTTTACTTCCTTTACATAGTGGTTGATTTCCTTCATTCCATCCGTTACGTAAATTCCTTTATAAAAGGATGGAGGCATGGTCTTATCAATAATGTTGGCGCATATCCCAATAACCGCCACTTTAACAGCCCCTGACTGACGTAAAATATAGGGGCGAAATAAAAGATTTCCATCATTTTTATAAACATTAATTGCGAGCACAGGATAGTTTAGTTTTTCCTGTAGCGATACAAGATGTTCAGGAGTATATGCAAAATCCCAATGCCCAACCATAGCACTCAGGCCGAGCTGCTTAAGGATGGGAATAAGTGCTTCTCCTTTTGATTCCACTATTGGTAAAGTGCCATGAAAAGTATCGCCGCCATCAAAGAAAAGTACATGCTGATTTTCATTGCGGATATTTTCAAAGATGGAAGCTATACGGGAATAACCTCCTGCCGTTTTAATATAGGGCCCTTTTTTATCGTAAAACAACTCTGCATGCGGTTCCATGTATCCATGTACATCATTTATAAATCCGATAGATAGTTCCATTGTTGTCAAAATTTTAAAGGTGTTTAAAATAAGTGTAAATGCATAATCACGGATGCACAACCGCCCATCCTTCATATTGTCTTAATATGATTTCGCCGTTACCTGTAGGAACATAATTTACGAAATCATATAATTCATCTTTTTTTATTTTTCGCTCTTCCATCGTTCTCAGGCATTGGACAAAATCAACTCCTTTTTCCTTTAATGGAATTAGTAACGAATCATAATTATTCCTCTTTTTATATAATTCAACCCCATCGGAAAAAGCAATAAGTTCAATATGCAGTTTCCCTTTCAGCCTCGGGTCATTCAGTGAATTAGTGATATTACGCAGAACACTCGTGATTTTCTTCTCACCGGATTCATTTAAAATATACAAGGCATTATAGTGTTTTTCACTCGCTGATGCTGGCGTAAATGTAACGCTGGTACGTTGTTGGCTAAATGCTTTTATTGATATAAGGCAACAAGCTATAATCAATATCGAAATTGTCTTTTTCATGTGTGAAGTTTTTACTTGTTTTTAAATGAGCATTTGATTCTGTCCTGGTCCATTCATGCCGTTTGAAAACATCGATTAGAATTCTTACTTATTTATTCATTTACTATACGATCTATTTGTTTAACAAATTTCTTTGCCCCGTAATTGGCAAACCCTTCGTGATGATACCTGATTCTGCCTTTTTTATCAAGAACCGCAGTTGTAGGCAAAGTTCCGGAATAGATACCTGAAGATATCATGCCATCAATCTTAAAAATAGAAAATGGATATTGTTCCTCTTCCAAAAATGATTTAGCGGCAGAAACGTTCTCATCTTCATTGACCATCAAAAAATAAACATCGGGATTTGTTTTGTATTTTTCATAAAGAGACATGATAGATGGAAACTCTGCTCTGCACGGCGGACACCAGGAAATCAGCAACCTTTTCAAAAGTCTTCTCCGCGCTTTTGTCGTCAATGTCGGCGTTAAAAATTCCGGTAATTATTAATTACTTGGGTAGCCACGATTTGGCATCAGGACTGGCGATCAATACTACAAGCCCTATACCTAACAAAATGGTCAACCCATTTTTTCGGATATATTGTGAGAAGCTTTTTTTACGCGTTTCTCTCTGATTATTGTTTTTCATTTTGATTAATCTATTATGATTATTCCCTAACTACCTGACATCAATTCATTCAACGCCTTCAATACTTCCGGCCTGGAATAGTCGGCAGCGCCCTCAACGCGGGTGGCTATTTTGCCTTTTTTGTTGAGTATTACTGTAGTTGGTACGGCCATTCCAAGAAAATCGGAAGGGATAGCGCTTTTTGGCGCATACACCGGAAGCTCATATTTATTTTTTTTCATAAATGCCGATGATTTTTTCAAGTTACCATCTACATCTACCATCAAAAAAACAATTTCATCATTACCCTTGAAAGATTTTTTTAGCTTATCAATTGTTGGCATTTCCACTTTGCAGGGCGGACACCAGGTAGCCCAGAAGTTGATAAAGACTACTTTCCCCATTAAGGAACTTAAACTAATCATTTGCCCATTTTCATTCAGGAAGGTAACATCCTGTACCTGTGTGGACTGATTTTCAATTTTATTTACCGCGCCCGCTGGCGGAATTTCTGCATTTTTATTTGGTGAACTTTGACAAGCTGTAAGAGCGAAACCTGCTATAATTAATAATAGCGGAAGAATTGCGATTCTTTTCATATGAGTTTTCATGATGTAGAGTTTAGAATTTTTAATTGATTTTACCTTCTTTTATTTCTTCTGATGGCTTTAAAATGATATTATCCTGCAGGGATAAATTTCCAAATACTTCTGTAAGGCTGTCCAATCTGATACCTTCTTTCACAGGGATGCGCCTGACCTCATTATTATTTAGTGTAAGTACAAATGTTCCCATCTGATTATTGAGTACACTTTTACTATTAACCCAATAGGATGGCGCCTTTCGTTGCAGCTTCAGTTTTACCTGTGCATAATCGCCTCCCTGCAATTTTCCAGAAGAATTATCAACATCAAATTCTAACGTCAGTGAGCGGTCCTGCTGGCTGAGCAGCCCCGATGTTCTGGAAAGTGTGGTGTTGAATACTTTGTCCGGTTGCGAGCTAATGGTAAATGTTGCCGGCATTCCTTGCTTAATAGAAGCCGCATGTTTCTCAGGAAGCGACAGCGTCAGGCGAAGCCGGTTTTCCTGCGCCATCATAAACAGTGGCTGGCCCGAACCTGCGCCTGCCAGGGCACCAACAGAAACCTTTTTTTCCATAATAATTCCATCAAATGGGGCAGTAATGCGCAGGTAGTTTTGAAGTTGCGCTGTTCCTGCTGTTCCTGCCCTCGAGGACTCGTAGGCTGATTTTGCGCTTTCCATTGCCGTTTTTGCCCTGTCAAGTTCAATGGCAGCGACGGCTCCGGTAGTTGCTGATGCATCTATCATCCTGTCGTAAGCCTGTTTCGCATACAGGTAATCATTATATTCTTTTTGTTCTGATGATTTGTCCGAGAGGTATTTCTGGTTCATTTCCGGCGCTTCCAATACGGCCAATAACTGGCCTTTGCGGACGCGGCTACCACGGTCAACATATAGCTTTTTTACAAAGCCGGGCACTTTAGCAAATACCGCCACCTGTTCATACGGCTCCAACTCTGCCGGCAGAGAAATTTCATATTCGGGATTGATGAATTGTACAGGGGTGGTTTTATACACCACAGGTTTTACAGCTTCTTTGTTTATTGGAACTGATTTTCTCTCCTCTGTCTTTGAGGTACAGGCGGCAAACAGGAAGGCCATCACAGGAAGCATGAAAAAAATTGCTACCTGCTTTTTGATTTTAGGAATTTTATAAAACATGTTCATTGCTTTTAAGGTTCTTATTTAATTTGTTTTGTATAATAAATACTGTCGCGGTCGTCGGGGTCAAGGGAAGGGCTTTTAATCTTTGTTCGTGACATAAATGAAGCGAAGAAATGAGGCACCAACATAAGGATTGTTACCGTTGATGCAATCAGTCCCCCGATAACAGCCCTTCCCAAAGGTGCAACTTGTTCTGCACCCTGTCCTATGCCAATGGCCATTGGCAGCATGCCTGCAAGCATAGCTGCAGCAGTCATCAACACGGGTCTGAGACGTGAAGATGCGGCAAGCCTTGCTGCATTGAAAGGCTTTAGCAACAGGCGTTTCCTGTAATATTCACCCTGGTCAACAAGCAGCACTGCATTGGATACCGATACACCAATTGCCATGATAATCCCCATATAGGATTGAAGATTCAGGGTACTTCCGGTAAGATAAAGTACAATCAGGCTTCCGGCAAAAACAGCAGGAATGACCGAAAGAATGATTAACGGCACTTTAAAGGATTGGTAGTAGGCAGCAAGCATCAAAAATATGGCTACGATGGCCACCACTAAACCAGACATGAGACTGTCTAAAGTTTCACTTAGCAATTGCATGGTGCCCTCCGTCCATACAGTAATGCCACGGGGCGGTTCGCCTGCATCTTTTATAGCTGCATGAACGGCTTTTGAGGCAGTACCGAGGTCTTTCCCATGCACGTTGGCGATTAGCGTAACATACCGGTTAGGGCCTTTACGGTTTACCTGGGCAGGCGCTGTTGTTCTGTGTATAGTAGCCACATCTTCCAATACCGGGCGCAGGCTGCCTTTCTTCAATGGCAAGGACCTGAGCTGTTCTTCCGATGACATAACTCCTTCCGGAATCTGGATTTGCGACTGGAAGGGAAGCCCTGATTTCGGGTCAATCCAGAGATTTTTATTAGTATATCTGGTAGATGAAGTAGCGGTAACAAGGCTTTGCGTAATGTCTTTCATGCTCAATCCAAACTGGCCGGCGAGGTCGCGGTTCACGTTGATTTCCAATGTAGGATAATCAATGGATTCTGCTATTTGCACATCTCTTAAATAAGGAACCTCCTTTAAGCCGGCCTCAATTTTTTGGGCAAAAGCGTAGGCGGCTTTCACCTGTCTTGCTCCTACTTTTACTTCAATCGGTGTCATAGCGCCCTGGCCCATAATTTTTTCGGTCAGCTCCATCGGCTCAAAATTGAACCGGGCTGCAGGATATTTTTCCGCAGTCTTTGTCCTGATTTCTTCCTTCAGTTTTTCTATTGAGCCGGTATAAATATCCTGGTCAACAGAAACTTCCAGAACAGCCTGGTCAGATGCGCTTGTAAAAAGGAAAATGGAATTGATGGGTGTATTGGCAGGTTGCGGCCCTATAAAGCCCGAGGTAATAGCAATGCCATTCGGCGGAACCATGGACTTAATATCACCGATAACATTATTAAACAATTCTTCTGTTTTTTCAATCCTGCTTCCTGGTAGCGCCTGTATGCGCAATTGAAAATCACCACTGTTTGAAGCAGGCATTACATCCGTTCCTACCTTATTAATCAAAAGAGCAGCAGTTCCTCCTGCAATAACTATATAAAGAATGAAAAGAGGAAGAGACCTGGGAAACCATTTACGCATCCTGAAAGAATAGCGTACCCTGAATTTATCAAAAAAGGCTCGTTTTGCCGGTGACACAGCCGCCTTATCATGTTTTCCTTTCATCAACCAATTGGCTAATATGGGTACAAAGGTTTGAGAGGCCAAAAAAGAGACAATCATTGCAAAGGCAACAGCCATTGACAAAGGCATAAACATATCTCTTGAAATGCCGGTCATGATAAATGTGGGCGTCAGCACAGCAAGGATGCTTAATAAAATAAGCAATTTGGGAATAGAAATTTCCATCACCGCATCCAGAATGGCCCGCTGTTTCGGCTTGCCCACTTCAAGGTGCTGATGGATATTTTCTATCGTTACAGTAGCTTCATCAACCAATATCCCAATAGAAAGAGCAAGGCCGCTGAGTGTCATGATATTGATGGTCTGCCCGAAAAGGTACAGCACCATTACTGCTGAAAGAATGGCTATCGGTATGGTTAATACCACAATAAGCGCTGCCCGGAAATCTTTTAAAAATAGCAGTACCATTAACCCTGTAAAAAGCGCTCCTAACAGTCCTTCATGTATAAGATTGGAAAGAGACCGCTCAATATATTTAGACTGGTCAAACTCATATCTGACCGACATATCTTCCGGCAGGATGTGCCGGAATTTGTCCAGTGAAGCTTTAATGTTTTTCACGGCATTCAGTGTGGATGCATCGGCTTTTTTAATTACCGGTAAATAAACAGTGCGTTTACCATTCACCATAGCATACCCGAACGTTACATCTGCACCATCTTCCACGCGGGCCACATCTTTTACATAAATCGTACGGTCGCCAACTTTTTTTATGGGTGTATTCAGAAACTCTTCCGGCCCCTTAGCCAATGAATTGAGTGGGGCCATATAATTCAAATCTCCTATCCGGATATTGCCGGCAGGGGAAGGCTGATTACTTTGGGCAATAGCCACGGTAACATCTTCGGGACTTAAGCCATTCGCCTGCATTGCCTGCGGATCTACATTTACTAATATTGAACGGGCGCTGCCTCCAAAAGGCGCAGGGGCGGTAACCCCTGGAACGTTCACCAACATCGGCCTGATTTTCGTTAAGACCTCAGATTGTATCTCATCAATAGAGCGCGTTTCACTTTCAAATACCAGTTTTCCTACTGGTAAAGAACTACCATCAAACCGCACCACTATAGGCGGCACGGCTCCGGGTGGAAGAAAACCCATAGCCCTGGAAACTGAACCCGAAAGTGCTGCGGCCGCCTGCGACATATTCGTACCCCCATAAAAGGTTAGCTTCATCAGGGTCAACCCCTGAATGCTTTTAAAGTCAATGTTTTTTACCCCACTAACAAATAGCAAAACTTTCTGAAATTCGTTGGCCATAAAGCCATCCATATAAGCCGGGGAAAGGCCACCATAAGGCATGGCTATATAGATTGCCGGTGATTCAACCTCCGGAAAAATATCGACATTTATTTTTTTAATAGCGGTAACAGAAAAGAATACAATTGCGATGACCGCCACCATTATAGAAATAGGTTTTCTTAATGCAAACCGGATTAAATTCATTAGAAATTATTTAAAGATTATTAAACAGAAAATCAAAATCTGCTGTTAGTTCCGCTTCACTTGCCAGCAACAGCCAATATTCACGCGAGGCTTCAATATGCTTATTCTCCGCCTGTTCTACCAGTATCTGAATTTGTAACAATTCACTCAGTGTAATAAGACCGCTTTTGTAACGCGCCAGGTACATATTATAGGCTTCCTGTGATTGTTTTACCGCCTCATCTGTTTTTGTTAGCTGTTGAAATTCTTGTATGATTTTAGATTGTGAAGCGGACAATTCCGCCTGCATTGATTGTTCATATTGTTCATGTAAAAAACGAACACTTTGAGCTTCTTTTATAAGGCTGGCAGCGTTCAGTTTTTTGGTGCGCAAATCCGTGATATTCCAGGTGATACCTATTCCAGCAATAACATTGCTGGTAGTATTGGTAAAGCCATCTTTCCAGGCGCCGGACACTTTGCTATTGGAACCAATGCCTGTGCCCCGGTAAGCATAGCCCCCTAATAAGCGAAGTGAAGGAAGCGCTGAACTTTTTTGCACCTCACTTTTCAATTGCAAATACCGCGATTGCTTGTCAAGAACACTAAGAGCCGGGTGGGAAGGACTTATGTGTTTTACGCTTTCTGCATTGAATTCCGCCGGCTGTAAAAAACGCTTAACCGCCGCTTGATAATTGATTGTATCAAGCGGGTAAAGTTCCAAGAGCGTAATCAGCGATGCTGTTTTATTCCCTTTCAGACGGTCATTTTCGCCGAGCGCCTGGGTATAAGAAGAAAGAGCGAGAAGGCTGTCTGCCGCGGGCCTCAATCCCGCAGCAGATAAACCTGTTGTGATATTGCGAATGTCATTTAGGCGGTCAACATTCTTCTTGTTCCACCTAAGTTTTGATTCATTAAATAGAAGAGAAATATACCGTTGAGATAATATTTTTTTCAGGTTCAGCAAGTATGCTTCTTTTTCACTGAGCGTTTTATCTGTAACTGTATGTGCTGCTTCATTTTCTTTGCGTAATTTTCCAAAAGAAAAAACTTCCAACTCTACTGTGGAAGACCCGTAAACATTGGGCGCTAAAGCTGCTCCATCAAAAACATCTGTTGTTCCGCCGACATTAAACAAACCCGTTTGGGGGAAGAATGCGCCGGGCGTGCCATTATACGTTCCATAAGTATTTTGCATTTGCGCTTTGACCTGCGGAAGCATGTTGGCTTTCACTGCACGTTCGTCAACCCTGGCAGCATCTACCGTCAATTGTTTGGCCTTGATACCTGGATACCATGCTTCTACCTTTGGCCATAATTCGCCCAAAGTGTTTTCTTTCTCCTGCGCATGTACGGTAGAAGATATTAAAATGACCATGCATGTTATTGCAACAGCCACAATATTGTGTTTCATATTATTTAAAAGATTAGAAATGGCCTTCCGGCCAACGATTGCCTGAATAGGTAAATAGAAAATTGCCTATTGATACAGAGGGTTCAATAGGAAAAAGAGGGATACCCGATACTAAATGAGAAGCTTCCGGTATTGAAGATATATCGGAAAGGTGGTTTGAGTTTTTGCGTTGGCAAAGCGTAAATCTGCCTTTCCCTTTCTAAGGGTTATCGCAAAAAAGAAAGCAATAATGGCTGTAAAAAAAGTAGCAGATACCAGGTCTTTAGCTATGGAAGATAAATCAGCCTGGATGATAGCAGTTTCATCTGTAGCAAATCCATTGCAAACGGCCTCACTGTTCCCTGAAAAAAGATTTATCTTCTTAGTAGAACTTTGTTCGGCTTTGGTGGGAATACCCGCAAAACTCTTTATACAAAATTTAATGGGACAGGATGAAAGCAAGACGAGCAGTATCGCAGCAATTGCAAACAAATGCGATGCCGTACTTTTTATTTTATTTGGCCTGCTTTTATCCATGGAAGCCGCAAAACTACTTTATATATTTTTACGAGGCAATTACAACAGGTATGTTTATGTTTTTTTAACAAAGTGGGAACTAATTTGATAAATGGAGAAAGCGCAATCTAAATGAAAGAACTATCGCTAAACACAGTCAAAATCTGCGTCTTGAACTAATAAAAAATACAGTAGGTTAATAAAGACACCTTCCTTTATTAGTTTGAAAAAAATTAAAATATTCTTTTTGCTGTCTTTCCAAAATGTTCGCTTTCCACTAATTCAAATTCTCCTTACTCTGGAAGATTCAAAAAGCTGTCCAAGAAAGTATCACCCATATTATCAAGACAATTTAAGAGCATCTTAATGCTCTATCAGTACTCCCGCTTTATTCTTTAAAAAATGGAAAATATTGTCGGGAGAACTGCTATGAATTAAAAGTAACGGATGTATTGAGATTGGCTCGTTCCTCACCAAACACAATACAAAGAAACATAAATGAAAAGGCATTCGCACCACATCCTTCATTCTTTCGGAAGAGGTGCTTGTAAAGAGTATTGTCTATCCAGCTTTTTCGCTCCTTCCTTCGATGCAGTCTCGCCGTTTCCATTCGCCGGCTAATATCACAACAGTATGGCAGCCTTTTATCCGTACTCAAATGCCCGCCATTAAAAGGCTGGCACATATCTGTTCTCCAAAAGCTCATTTCAACGAGGCCTGCTCTCAGTCAT
>JACZCW010033209.1_pt1 | contig 15085 bp, 15 predicted proteins | sample 8641861 | NCBI WGS metagenome assembly JACZCW01 (sample SAMN15324607, study PRJNA640507) | soil metagenome | isolation source: intercropping sugarcane | place: China: Luxin town, Laibin City, Guangxi Province | collected 2019-07-25 | depth 10cm m | reverse complement strand
TCGGCCACGCAGTCCAGCGCCGCGAACTGCGCCTGCATGTCGGTGGGAAATGCCGGATAGGGCGCGGTGCGCACATCCACGGATTTCGGCCGCCCGCCCTGCATGTCCAGGTCGATCCAGTCTGCGCCGCATTCGATGCGCGCGCCGGCTTCCTGCAGCTTCAGCAGCACGGCATCGAGGTGCCCGGGCGAAGTGTGATGCGCGCGCACCCGGCCGCCGGTAATCGCGCCGGCCACCAGAAAGGTGCCAGTCTCGATGCGGTCGGGCTGCACCTCGTAATGCGTGCCATGCAGTCGTTCGACACCCTGGATGACGATGCGGTCGGTGCCCGCGCCCTGGATCTTCGCGCCCATGGCGATGAGGAATTTGGCCAGATCCACCACTTCCGGTTCGCGCGCGGCGTTCTCGAGCACAGTTTCGCCGTCGGCGAGCACCGCGGCAGTCATCAGGTTCTCGGTGCCCGTGACCGTGACGGTATCGAGCACCAGCCGCGCGCCTTTCAGCCGCCCCGCGCGCGCGCGGATGTAGCCGTTCTCGATGTGGATTTCCGCGCCCATGGCCTGCAGGCCCGCCACATGAATGTTCACCGGACGCGCGCCGGTGGCGCAGCCGCCGGGCAAGGACACATCGGCCTGTCCGAAACGCGCCAGCAGCGGCCCCAGCACCAGGATGGCCGCGCGCATGGTCTTCACCAGTTCATAGGGCGCGACGAATTCGCGGATGCCGGTGGTGTCCACCTCCACGCGCATGCGCTCGCCCACGGTCACCGCCACGCCCATGCGGCCCAGCAGTTCGATCATGGTGGTGACGTCGCGCAGATGCGGGACGTTGCCGATCGACACCGGCTCTGAGGCCAGCAGCGAGGCGGCGAGGATGGGCAGCGCCGCATTCTTCGCGCCGGAAATCCGCACGTCGCCGCGCAGGGGTCGACCACCGGTGATCTGCAGCTTGTCCATGCGTACCCTTCAGTGACTGCGCGCCGAAAGTTCGTCCGGCGTGAGCGTTTCGAGCTGCAGCGCGTGGATTTCTCCACCCATGCGTTCGCCCAGCGCCTTGTAGACGAGCTGGTGGCGTTGCAGCGCCCGCAACCCGACGAATTCCCGCGCCACGACGGTGGCCTCGAAATGCACATTGTCCTCGGAGCGTACGCGCACCAGCGCGCCGGGCAGCGCCACGCGGATCAGCTCTTCAATCTGCTTCGGATTCATGCGGTCGGCCGGGCTCCGGGGGGAAGGAGGCGCAGTTTAAGCTATGCTTCCGGGTCTGACATGAACACCTCGCCCAGCAGCGCAGCGCTGATCGCGGCCGGCCGCCGCGCTCTGGAAATCGAATCCCGGGCCGTGGGCGAACTGATGCGCCGGGTCGATGCTGGCTTTGCACACGCCTGCCAACTGTGTCTGGCGGCCACCGGCCGGGTGGTGGTCACGGGCATGGGCAAATCCGGCCATGTGGGCCACAAGATCGCCGCCACGCTGGCCAGCACCGGCACGCCGGCTTTCTTCCTGCATGCCGGCGAAGCCAGCCATGGCGACCTGGGCATGGTCACGCGCGGCGATGTACTGCTGGCCATTTCCAACTCGGGCGAGTCGCCCGAACTGCTGGCGCTGCTGCCGCCGCTGCGCCGGCTGACCGTGCCGGTAATTGCATTCACCGGGCGCCCCGATTCCACACTGGCGCGCGAAGCCACGCAGCACATCGATGTCAGCGTGCGCGAAGAGGCTTGCCCGCTCAACCTCGCGCCCACCGCCAGCACCACGGCGGCCTTGGCCATGGGAGATGCACTGGCCACGGCGTTGCTCGAAGCGCGCGGCTTCACCAGCGAGGATTTCGCGCGCGCCCATCCGGGCGGCACACTCGGACGCAAGCTGCTGCTGCATGTGGCCGATGTCATGCGCCGCGGCGATGAGCTGCCCCGCGTCTGCATCACGGCTTCCCTCGAACAGGGCCTCGTCGAGATGAGCCGCAAGGGACTCGGCATGACGGCCGTGGTGGATCCGGCTGGCGCCCTGGTCGGCGTGTTCACCGACGGTGACCTGCGCCGCGCGCTGGACAAAGGCGTGGCGCTGCGCGAAACCCCCATCGAGGCGGTGATGACGCGCCAGCCGCGCAACATCACGCCACAGGAACTGGCCGCGGAGGCCGTGAACCGCATGCAGGAACATCGCATCACTGCACTGCTGGTGGTGGACGCCGGCGGACATCTGGTTGGCGCGCTGAACATTCACGACCTGCTGCGCGCGGGAGTGGTGTGATGGCGCAACGTTCCGTCAGTGCACCGCCCTCCTGCCTCACGCCGCGCCTGGCTCGGCGCCTCGCGCTGATGATCCTCGACGTGGATGGCGTGCTCACCGACGGCGGCCTGTGGTTCGGCGCGCGCGGCGAAGTGCTCAAGCGCTTCCATGTGCGCGACGGCCACGGCATCAAGTTGCTGCAGGCAGCCGGCATGCAGGTGGCATTTGTTTCAGGCCGGCGCTCGCCGGCCGTCACCGCGCGCGCGCGCGAACTGGGCGTGCGCCTGCTGATGCAGGGCGTGGCCGACAAGAGCCGCGCGCTGGATCAGCTGCTGCGTCGCCTTTCGCTGAGCGACACGCAAGTGGCCTGCATCGGCGATGACACACCGGACATCCCATTGTTCGGTCGGGTGGCGCTGGCCGTTGCCGTAAGCGACGCGCATCCACTGGCGCGGCGCGCAGCGCACTGCCGCACCGAACTGCCCGGGGGCCAGGGCGCGGTACGCGAAGTGGTGGACTGGATTCTGGCCGCGCGGGTTCGGCCATGAGGCGCTGGCGCTGGCTGCTGGCGCTCGCGGTAGTGGGACTGCTGGTCGCCGGCGCGTATTTCGCGGGCATCAGCCAGCAGGCGCGGACCGATGACAGCAAACCCAACGAAGCCGACACATCGGCCTATGACTACGAGGCCAATACCGTCACCGTGCGGCAAATGGATGAGGAAGGCCGGCTGCAATATGAGGTTCAGGCCGAACACGTGGCGCAGCTGCCCAGGGATGGCGCCGTCATCGCCAGCAAGCTGACCATGCACTACGACCCGCCGGGCAGCAATGCGAAGGACGAGTCGAATCGCTGGAAGCTCACTGCGGACTCGGCACAGCTGCCGGAAAACAGCGACATCGTGGGATTGAGGGGCAATGTTGTGGTCCGCGGCAGGCCTCCGCAATCGCCAGGCCCGGTGACCTTCACTGCCCAAAGCATGGACTACAACCTCGAGACCCAGGATCTGCACATACCGGGCGCATTCAGGTTCGATTGGGCAGGCAATCGCATGAGCGGCAGCGGGCTGCGCGCCAATATCAAGCAGGGCGACTACTCGGTAGAATCAAGTGCGAATGGCCAGATCGCTCCCTGACTGCCGACTTCTGATGTTGCTGACGATCGCAAGTACGCTCAGCGCCGCGCCGGCGCGCGTCGATATCGACAAATCGACGCCCATTCAATTCGAGAGCGGCGCCGGATGCACCCGAGGAAATTTCAGCACAGGCACTCTGGACACCTGTGCTCTCACGTTGCGTCAGGGATCCACGTTGATCCGGGCGGACAAGGCTAGCGCGAAGCGGCTGTCCGCAGGCTATGAGGATGGGGAATGGCAACTGAACAGCGGAGTGCACATCGAGTTCGATGACGCCATCCTCGACGCCGACAGCGCTACGGTGCTGTTTGCGAACAATCGGCTCAAGGAAGTGCATGTTCGCGGTGCCGACGGAAAACCTGCACGCTTCTCGCATCAGGTAAAAGATGCATCGCAACGTAATCAGGGTCGAGCCGCGACCATTGATTACGATTCGAAGGCATCGGTGCTGCGACTGGCTGGCGACACCTGGTATTCCAACGGCCGTAATGCGATCGAGACGGCCGCCTTCACATACGATCTGAACGACGGTTCGTTCTTCACCAATGACGCGATAAAGGGGACTGTCCAGCCCAGCAAGCGCGTACCACCCCCGCGCACGCCAGATCGCGCGACTTCGCAATGACGGGCTCGATACTGCGCGCGGCGCATCTGCGCAAGAGCTATCGCGGCCGCTGTGTGGTCGAGGATCTCTCGCTGCAGGTGGCTTCCGGCGAGATCGTGGGCCTGCTCGGACCCAACGGCGCGGGCAAGACCACCTCGTTCTACATGATCGTCGGCCTGGTCAGCGCCGATGCCGGCACCATCACGCTGGACGATCACGATCTCACGGGCCTGCCCATGCATCGCCGCGCGCGACTCGGCGTGGGCTATCTGCCGCAGGAAGCCTCGGTGTTCCGCCGGCTCTCGGTGGAGCACAACATCCTCGCGATTCTCGAGACGCGCCGCGACCTGAACAAGGCCGGCCGCAGTGCGGAGCTGGAACACATCCTCGAGGAACTGCGTATCGGCCATGTGCGCAAGAGCGCGGGCATGGCGTTGTCGGGTGGCGAGCGGCGACGCGTGGAGATTGCGCGTGCGCTGGCCGCTGCACCGCGCTTCATCCTGCTGGATGAGCCCTTCGCCGGCGTGGACCCGATCTCGGTGCTCGATATCCAGAAGATCATCACCGATCTGGCCGCGCGCGGCATCGGCGTGCTGATAACAGACCATAACGTGCGCGAAACCCTTGGCGTATGCAACCGCGCGTGCATCGTGGATCGCGGAACCGTGATCGCGGCCGGAAGTGCGGAAGAAATCCTTGCCAACGAACGAGTTCGTGAGGTGTACTTGGGGCAGAATTTCCGCATGTAGAGGCGGACTTTCCTTGTAATTCGAATGTTAAAAGCCTCCCTGCAGCTCCGCCTTGGACAGCAGCTGACGATGACACCGCAGCTGCAGCAGGCGATCAGGCTGCTGCAGCTGCCCTCCCTCGAGCTGCAGGCCCATATCCGCGAGCTGCTCGAAACCAATGTGATGCTCGAGGCCGAGGACGACACCGAGGCCACGGCCAGCTTCGAGGCCCTCGGCGCGGGCCCCAACGACCGCGAGACGCCTGTGGGTGGCGAAGAGCCGGCCCCGGCAACCACTGGCGAGGCCGAGCCCAGCGTCGAGATCATCGAGGATGGCTGGAACGAAACCTCCGCGGCCCCGGGCGAAACGCCCTGGAACAGCGAGGACGACGAGCGCCAGCAGGAATACCAGGACGGGCGCGGCGAAACGCTGCAGCAGCATCTGCAATGGCAGCTGGAGATGGCCCGACTGGAGGATCGTGAGCGGGCCATCGGCCGCGCCATCATCGATGCCATCAATGACGACGGCTATCTCACCGAGCCTTTCGACGCCATCGCGGCCACGCTGAAGCCGGAGATCCAGGCCAGCGATGAGGAAATCGCCGAGATGCTGCAGGTGGTGCAGAGCTTCGATCCGGTGGGCATTGGCGCGCGCAACGTGAGCGAATGCGTGCTGCTGCAGCTGGGAACGCTGGCGCCGGAGACGCCGGGACTTGCCGTAGCGCGCAACATCGCCAGGACGCATCTGGACATGGTGGCGCGCCGGGAGCTCGGCAACCTCAAACGCGAGCTGCGGGTCTCGGAAGAGGAACTCGAGCAGGGACTGGTGCTGGTGCGCGGCTGCCATCCGCGCCCCGGCGCGCAGATCAGCGCGGCGCCCGCGGAATATGTCGTGCCGGATGTGTTCGTGCGCCGCTCGGCCGCCGGATGGGCCGTCGAAATGAATTCCGCCACCCTGCCCAAGGTGCGCATCAACGAGGGCTACGCCAGCCTGCTCGGCCGCGGCGGCGCTGGCCATGCGGGCATGCGCACGCAGCTGCAGGAAGCGCGCTGGCTGCTCAAGAGCCTGGAGATCCGCCACGATACATTGCTGAAAGTGGCGCGCTCGATCGTCGAACGGCAACTGGATTTTCTCGAACAGGGCGAAGAGCACATGCGCCCGATGATCCTGCGCGACATCGCCGAGGCCATCGACATGCACGAGTCCACGGTGTCGCGCGTCACGTCGGGCAAATACATGCATACGCCGCGCGGCGTGTTCGAGCTGCGCTATTTCTTTTCCAGCCAGGTGGAGAGCAGCGACGGCTCCGGCACCTCCTCCACCGCCATCCGCGCCAAGATCAGGAAGCTGATCCGCGACGAGAGCCCGGACACCCCCCTGAGCGACAGCCGCATCGCGGAACTGCTGTCGAAGGAGGGTATCCCGGTTGCCAGACGCACGGTCGCCAAGTACCGTGAATCCATGGACATCGCGCCATCGAATGAACGCAAGCGGGCCGCATCGCCCTGAACCGTAAGGAGAGCATCATGCAGCTGAAACTCACGGGTCATCATGTCGAGATCACCGAATCCATGCGCGCTTATGTCGAGAAGCGCCTGGAACGTGTCAGGCGCCACTTCGACAATGTGATCGACGTGAGTTTCGTGATGTCCGTGGACAAGCTGCAGCACAAGGCCGAGGCCACGGTGCACGTCAGCGGCGGCAACATCCACGCCGACGCCGTCGACAGCAACATGTATGCCGCCATCGACCTGCTCGCCGACAAGCTCGACCGCAGCGTGATCAAGCACAAGGAAAAGCAGCGCGACCATCACGCCAACGAAGGGCGTCGCGCCGCGCGCCAGTAGGCGCATTCATACGTGCCTGGCAGCGTGCGCCTGATACTCGTCAGCGGACTGTCCGGCTCGGGCAAGAGCGTGGCCCTGCACATGCTCGAAGACCTGGACTTCTACTGCGTCGACAACATACCCGCGGCGCTGCTCAAGGCCCTGGTCTCGCACACGGTGCGCAGCAGCGACAATCTCTACCAGCGCACCGCAGTGGGCGTGGATGCCCGCAACACGCGCAGCGAGATCGCCACCGTGCCGGCCCTGGTGCAGGAGCTGCGCGCCTCCGGCATCGGCTGCGAGCTGCTGTTCCTCACGGCCACCGATGAAGCGCTGCTGCGGCGCTTTGCCGAGACGCGCCGCAAGCACCCGCTCAGCCGCGGCAGCGAGGGACTGCGCGAAGCCATCGACCAGGAACGCGACCTGCTCGATCCTGTGGTGCAGGCCGCCGACCTCATCATCGACACCTCGCATGTGGGCGTACACGAACTGCGTGAAATGATCCGCAACCGCGTGGAACGACGCGCCGTGCAGCGCATGTCCATCCTGTTCGAGTCCTTTGGCTTCAAGAACGGCATTCCCGGCGACGCGGATTTCGTCTTCGATGCCCGCTCGCTGCCCAACCCTTATTGGGAACCCGGACTGCGCGGCCTCACGGGCCGCGACGCGGAAGTGGCCCGCTATCTGGCCAGCCAGACCGGAGTGGATGCGCTGCTGGCCGACATCACGCGCTTCATCGAGGCACGCATCCCCGAGTTTCGCGTCAACAACCGTCGCTATCTCACCGTGGCCATCGGCTGCACCGGCGGCCAGCATCGCTCGGTGTATCTGGTGGAACGGCTTGCTGCGGACTTCGCGAGCCGGCATCCGGATGTATCCGGACGGCACTCCGGCCTGCCCGGCGCGGTGCTGTTCTCGCTGCCCGCGCCGCAAGAATCGCCGGCTTGATCGCTGCGGAATCGTTCACCGCGCGCTACCAGCGCGCGCTGCAGGCCGAGTCGCGCTCTGCAGATGCTGCGCAGGCTGCCGTGGCGCTGCGCCTGGCGGAGCTTGCCGACTGTCTTGCGGCCTCCGATCCGCTCCGCCGGCTGCGCATGAAGCTGCGCAGCCTGCTGCACCTGTGGCGTGGCGCGCGCTACGAACAATGTTGCCGGGGCGTATACCTGTGGGGCCCGGTGGGTCGCGGCAAGACCTGGCTGATGGATCTGTTCCAGCGGCAGGTGCCGCATAGCCGGCGCCTGCACTTCCAGCACCTGATGCGCGAAGTACACGCGCGGCTGGCGCGGCTGCGACGCCGTGAACGGCCGCTGGACCTGCTCGCCGCGCAGCTCGCCGCGGAAGCGCGCGTGTGGTGCGTGGATGAATTCGAAGTACAGGACATTGGCGATGCGATGATCCTGCACGGACTGATCACCGCACTGCTGGAACGCGGCGTGGTTCTGGTGATGACCTCCAACACGCCGCCGTCGCGGCTGTATGCAGGCGGCTTGCAGCGCGAGCGCTTTCTGCCGGCCATCGCGCTGCTCGAGCGGCAGCTCGACGTGGTCGAGCTTGGCGCAGGCCCCGACTACCGGCTGCGGCAATTGCAGCACACCTCGACCTATCTGCCATCGGGCGACGCCGGCACGCCGGCGCGGATGCAGGAACTGTTCACGCAACTGGCCGGTGCGCGCGGATTCGATGCCACGCCGGAACTCCTGATCGAAGGACGGTCGATTGCCACGCGCGGGCATGCGGGCGGCCTGGCATGGTTCGATTTCGCCGCGCTGTGCGAAGGGCCGCGCGCGGCAGCCGATTACATCGCCATCGCGCGGCAATTCCACACGCTGTTTCTCGCGGACGTGCCGCTGTTCGACGGCCGCAATGACGATGCGGCACGGCGCTTCATCGCATTGATCGACGAGCTCTACGATCGTCGCGTGCGGCTGGTGTTGTCCGCGGCAGCGGAGCCCACCCACCTTTACCGCGGCGAAAGACTGCGCGGTCCCTTCGAGCGCACCGCCAGCCGGTTGCTCGAAATGCGCAGCGCCGCCTATCTCGGCGCAGCGACCGCGGATCGATAACTGCGCAGCGCGTGCACGCTGAACAGTGCCAGCGCCGCCCAGATACAGCCAAACGCCACCTGGCGCGCGCCTCCGAAGGGCTCGTGGAACACCCAGATGCCCAGCAGCAACGCCACCGACGGCGCCACGTACTGCATGATACCCAGCGCCAGCATCGACACGCGCTGCGCGCCATAGGCGAACAACACCAGCGGCACCGCCGTGATCGGACCGCCGGCGATCAGCAGCAGATCATCGCGCCAGTGTCCGTGCAGGAAGGCGCCTTGTCCGCCGTGCTCGCACCACAGGAGGTAAAGCAGCGCCGGCGGCAGCATCACGCCGCTCTCGATGGCCAGGCCGTGCAAGGAATCGAATGGCGCGAGCTTGCGCACCAGTCCATAGGTGCCGAAGGACAGCGCCAGCGCCAGCGCAATCCAGGGCGGTGCGCGCAGCTGCCAGGCCAGATAGAGCACGCCTGCTGCGGCCAGCACCACGGCAACCTGCTGCAGCCGCTGCAACCGTTCGCCCAGGATGCCGACCGCGATCACCACGCTGACCAGCGGCGTGATGAAATAACCCAGGCTGGTGTCGATGACATGCCCGCTCACCACCGCCCACACGTAAACGCCCCAGTTCACCGAGATCAGCACGCCGCCCGCTGCCAGAAGACCGAGCAACCGCGGCGTCAGGCCGCGCAGCCAGCTCATGTCGCCTCGTACCAGCAGCAGCAGCCATACCGCCACCGCGCACCATACCGCGCGATGCGCCAGCAACTGCAGCGCCGGCACATCAGCCAGCAATTGCCAGAACAAGGGAAACAATCCCCAGATGAAGAAGGCAGTGACTGCCGCCAGGGCGCCAGCCGAGCGCGCGGGGGTCATGTCCGGACACGCATCAGGCGGGCCTCTGGAGATTCGCCCACCGAACCTGATAGGTTTATTCTTTGCATCCGCACTAGGTCCGATGGGGGAGGAGTATTGAAAACGGTTGCGCAGTTTGCCATCGGCCATGAGCAGTTGCTCGACGCCGAAGGCAGAGTCTGCGGCGAACTGCCCCCCTTCGCGACCGACGCCGCGCAGATGCGACGCATGTACGAAATGATGGTGCTGTGCCGCCTGTTCGACACCAAGGCCATCAACCTGCAGCGCACCGGCCGGCTGGGCACCTATGCGCCCTGCACCGGCCACGAGGCCACGCATGTGGCCGTGGGCGCGGCGATGCGGCCCGAAGATGTGCTCTGCCCGGTTTACCGGGAATACGGCACGCAGGTCTGGCGCGGTGTCACGCTGACCGAGATCCTCACGTACTGGGCCGGTGACGAGCGCGGCTGCAACTTCGCAGGTCCGCGCGAGGATTTTCCCTGGTGCGTGCCCATCGGCTCGCAGACCCCGCACGCCGCCGGTGTGGCCATGGCGTTCAAGATCCGCCAGCAGGCGCGTTGCGCGGTGGCGTACATCGGCGATGGGGGCACCTCGCAGGGTGCGTTCCACGAGGCGATCAATCTCGCCGGCGCGCAGCAGCTGCCGGTGGTGTTCGTGGTGGTCAACAACGGCTGGGCGATTTCCGTGCCCGCCTCGGAACAGACGGCCGCGCAGACCTTTGCGCAGAAGGGCCTGGGCAATGGCGTGCCCGGTGTGCAGGTGGATGGCAACGATGTCATCGGCGTGCGCACTGTGATGGAGCAGGCGCTCGCCACGGCGCGCAGCGGTGGCGGCCCCACGGTGGTTGAAGCCGTCACGTACCGCCTCAGCGATCACACCACCGCCGACGACGCCAGCCGCTATCGTCCCGCCGGCGAACTGGAAGCTGCCTGGCAACGCGAGCCCTTGATCCGCACGCGGCGCTATCTGGAGCAGCAGGGCTGGTGGGATGAATCCCGCGAAGCCGCGCTGCGCCAGGACTGCACGGCGCAGATCGATGCCGCCGTGCAGGGCTACCAGAACCGCGGCACACCGGGCGTCGGTTTCATCTTCGAACTTCTGTCCGCGCGCCCACCCGCGGCCTTGAGCGAACAGCAGGACATCGCGCGCCAGTACGGCGTCGGCGAAGCGCACTAGATCATGCCCCGCGTTACGCTCGTCGAAGGGATCAACCTTGCGCTTGCCCGCGCGCTGGCCGATGACCCGGATGTGGTGCTGATCGGCGAGGACATCGGCGTCAATGGCGGCGTGTTCCGCGCCACGCTGGGCCTGCAGCAGCGCTTTGGCAAGCTGCGCGTGCAGGACACGCCGCTGGCCGAGGGGCTGATTGCCGGCATGTCCGTGGGCATGGCCTCGCAGGGTCTGAAGGTGGTCGCCGAAATCCAGTTCATGGGATTTCTGTATCCGGCACTGGACCAGATCGCCAATCACATGGCGCGGCTGCGCAACCGCACGCGCGGTCGACTCACCTGCCCGGTCGTCATCCGCATGCCGCATGGCGGCGGCATTCACGCGCCGGAGCATCATTCCGAAAGTCTCGAAGTGCTGCTGTGTCATCACGCCGGACTGCGCGTGGTGTGTCCTTCATCGCCGGCGCGCGCCTATGGTCTGCTGCTGGCGGCGATCCGCGATCCGGATCCGGTGATGTTCCTGGAGCCCACGCGGCTGTACCGGCTCGCCAAGCAGGACGTGGTCGACGATGGCGAGGCGCTGCCGCTGGATCAGGCCGTGGTGCTGCGCGAAGGCGACGACGTCACGCTGGTGACCTGGGGCGCCATGGTGCATGACACGCTGCGCGCCGCCGAGCAGCTCATGCAGGAAAAGATCAGCTGCGAGGTCATCGACCTGTCGAGCCTCTCGCCCATCGATCACGACACCATTCTCGAATCGGTGGCGCACACCGGCCGCCTGGTGATCGTGCATGAAGCCGCGCGCAACATCGGACTGGGCGCGGAGATTGCCGCCACGGTCGCCGAGAGGGCGCTGTATGACCTGCTGGCCCCGATCGTGCGCGTGACCGGCTACGATACGGTCATGCCCTACTTCGCGCTGGAGCGCGCCTACATTCCCGGCATCGCACGCATCACCGATGCCGTGCGGCAGACGCTGCAGGATTCGCCATGAAACGATTCAACCTACCCGACCTGGGCGAGGGATTGCAGGAGGCCGAGATCGTCCGCTGGCATGTGGCCGTCGGCGATACCGTGGCCGTGGATCAGCCCATGGTGGCGGTGGAAACCGCCAAGGCCGTGGTGGAAGTGCCCGCGCCTTTTGCCGGCGTCATCACCGCATTGCACGGCAAGCCCGGCGACACCGTGGCCACCGGCGCGCCGCTGGTGGACTTTCAGGGCGAGGAAGCCCCTGCCGCCGCGCCGGCGCGGCAGAGCGCGCATGCCGCGCAGCCAGCCACCGCGCAGGGCGGCGTGGTGGGGCAGATGCCCGAGAGCGATGAAGTGCTGACCGCAGCACCTGCCGCAACGGCACGCAGCAGCCGCGGACGCGTGCGCGCGGTGCCGGCGGCGCGCGAACTGGCGCGTCGCATGAATGTGGACCTGGAAAACATCGTCGGCAGCGGCGCCAACGGCCTGGTGACGATCGATGATGTGCTCGGTGCTTCGCAGTCACCTGGCGGCGGTCGCCTCGGCGTGGCCACCAGCGCCATGCGTCCCGCGGCCAATCTTTCCGAGACCAGCGAGCTGGAAGTGCTGCGCAGCCTGCGTCGCGCCATGTCGCAGAGCATGACCCTGGCCCGTGACAACGTCATGGAATGCACGGTGTGCGATGACGCGGACATCGAAGGCTGGCAGCAGGGCGGCGACTACACCGTGCGTCTGCTGCGCGCCATCGGCGCCGGTTGCCGCGCCGAGCCGGGACTCAATGCCTGGTTCGACGGCACCACGCAGGGCCGGCGGCTGTTCCATCACATCCAGGTGGGCATCGCGGTGGATACGCCTGACGGACTGCTCGTTCCGGTGATCCGCGATGTGGGCAATCGCGATGCCGCGCAACTGCGCGCCGAGGTGAACCGCCTGAAGGCCGGCGCGCGCGATCGCACGCTGCCGCCCTCTGATCTGCGCGACTTCACGTTCATGCTGTCGAACTTCGGCGTGATGGCGGGACGCTATGCCACGCCGGTGGTGGTGCCACCAGCAGTGGCCGTGCTCGGCGCCGGACGCATCTCGCGCGATGTGGTGGCCACCGAGAGCGGCATCGAAGCGCATCGTCGCATTCCACTGTCGCTGACCTTCGATCATCGCTGCGTCACGGGTGGCGAAGCCGTACGTTTCCTGGGTGCGGTTATCCAGGACCTGCAGAAACCAGCGTAGCGTGAATAGCCCCAAGGAAGCCGAACGCGCGGAACTGCATAAGACCATCTGGCGCATCGCCAACGACCTCCGCGGCAGCGTCGATGGATGGGATTTCAAGAGCTACGTGCTCGGCATGCTGTTCTACCGGTTCATCTCGGAGAACCTCACCGACTACCTGAACCGACACGAGCGCGCATCGGGCAACCGGAATTTCGACTACGCCAGACTCCGCGATGCCGAGGCTCAGCAAGGCCGGGAAACCACCATCGCAGAGAAAGGCTTCTACATCCTTCCGTCGCACCTGTTCGCCAACGTGCGACGACAGGCGCGCGCCGACGCCAACTTGAATGAAACCCTCTCACGGGTTTTCAAGGACATCGAAGGTTCGGCCATCGGCGCGGCCAGCGAAGACGACTTCAAAGGACTGTTCGACGACTTGGACGTCAACAGCAGCAAGCTCGGCCCTACCGTCGTCCGGCGCAACGAGAAGCTGGTGAAGCTGCTGGATGCCATCGGCGACCTGAATCTCGGCACGTACTCCGACAACACCATCGACGCCTTCGGTGACGCCTACGAGTACCTGATGACGATGTACGCGTCGTCCGCAGGCAAGTCGGGCGGCGAGTTCTTTACGCCACAGGAGGTATCGGAGCTGCTGGCGCGGATCGCCGTTGCGGGCAAGACCGAAGTCAACAAGGTTTACGATCCGGCGTGCGGCTCCGGCTCGCTGCTGCTCAAGTTCGCCAAGGTACTGGGGCCCGACAAGGTGCGGCAGGGTTACTTCGGCCAGGAAATCAACCTGACCACGTACAACCTGTGCCGCATCAACATGTTCCTGCACGATATCAACTTCGAGAAGTTCAGCATCGCGCATGGAGACGTACTGACGGATCCGGCGCATGAAGACGACGAGCCATTCGAAGCCATCGTGTCGAATCCGCCCTACTCGATCAGATGGGAGGGGGATTCCAATCCGCTGCTCATCAACGACCCGCGATTCGCACCGGCCGGGGTGCTGGCACCCAAGAGCAAGGCCGATCTGGCGTTCACGATGCATATCCTGTCGTGGCTGGCGGTGAATGGCACGGCGGCCATCGTCGAATTCCCGGGCGTGCTCTATCGAGGCGGGGCCGAAAAGAAGATCCGGCAATATCTAATCGATAACAACTACGTCGATGCGGTGATTCAGCTGCCAGAAGACCTTTTCTTCGGCACAACCATCGCCACCTGCATCGTCGTGTTGAAGAAGTCAAAGCTAGACAATCGGACACTGTTCATCGATGCCTCCGGCGAGTTCGTACGCAATGGTAATAAGAACCGCCTGACCGAAACCAATCGAGAAAGGGTTTTGCAGGCATTTATAGAGCGGAAAGATAGCTGTTATTTTTCAAAGTTGGTTGAAAACACGGAAATCTCGGCGAACGACTACAACATCGCAGTGTCTTCTTACATCGACGAGAGAAGCACTGAAGCCCCCGTAGACATCCGGACTCTCAACGGCGAAATCGCAATCATCGTGACCCGCCAATGCGAACTACGCAGGAGCATTGACGCGATCGTTGCTGAACTCGAAGGTGGCGATACGTGAATGGGCGGATACGTCCTCCTTGGAAATTGGATCGACCAGCCACGCATCGGGAGCTTGGAAGTATCGTCGGTCAGGTTTTGAATGTACGTTGGACTGCAGAAACTCCAGAGTCGCGCAAGTACATCGATCTCGCATCAGTAGATATCGTCAGGCATGCGATTGTAAGCACGCAGACGATAACGAAGGAGACCGCGCCTAGCCGAGCGCAACAAGTTGTTCGAGCAGGCGATGTCATCTTCGGGACTACCCGCCCGAGGTTGGGGAGATACGCACTTATCGCCCGCGAGCACGATGGAGATATTTGCAGCACTGGATATTGTGTGCTTAGACCCGATACGTCTGCGTTGCTTCCTAACTTTTTGTTTCACTTTCTGGGCTCGGCAGCATTTCGATCCTATGTGGAAAGGAACGAACAGGGAGCGAGCTATCCTGCAATTGCAGATAGCGCGATAAAGAAATTTCGCATTCCTGTCCCGCCGCTTGAGATTCAGCGGCAAATCGCGGGTGTTCTGGATGAGTTTGCGGAGCTGGAGGCGGAGCTGGAGGCGGAGCTGGAGGCGGAGCTGGAGGCGCGTCGACGGCGGTACAAGTACTACCGCGACGCGCCGCTCAGCTTCGCTGGGCATGGATCTGGCACGCGATTCATTCCCTTGGGGCAGTTGGGCAGCTTCATCCGCGGACGGAGAGTCGCCAAGGACGACATGGT
>JACZCW010128211.1_pt1 | contig 15132 bp, 14 predicted proteins | sample 8641861 | NCBI WGS metagenome assembly JACZCW01 (sample SAMN15324607, study PRJNA640507) | soil metagenome | isolation source: intercropping sugarcane | place: China: Luxin town, Laibin City, Guangxi Province | collected 2019-07-25 | depth 10cm m | reverse complement strand
GCGCTGCGGTGACCAGTTAGCGCTGGGGAGCTCGACCCAAGAGCGCGCGACTCAAGTCTTCGCCCAGTTCTTTGGCAAGGAGACGCTCGACGATGACCTCTGTCGCTCGGCGTTCGCGGTCGTCGGCGTACTGAAACTCGATGCCCATGCCGGCTGGGTTGGCGCGTGTGGCGTTCTCAGGCTCCGTGGTCCAAATGACCCTTCCGTTGAGCCGCAGCGCTTCATCGAGGCCCGGAACTTCGAGCGCAAAGACGAATTCAGTACCGAGCGTCAGCGGCCGAGCGGTAGCGATGAAGGTCCCGCCGCGTGAAATGTTGCGCGTGTAGTCAGCAAAGAAGGAATTGACGCGCTTGTAGGAGACCTTGAGCTCAATGGGAGCCCGTTGGTTGTCGCGTCGCTCTTCGTCGGTCACGGTGCTCACATTATCCCAAAATGCGCCAACGTGGCAAAAGCTGCGGCGCTGCGGGGGTTGGTGTCGGACAGGCGTCGCGGCCGTGGTCAGACGTGAGCGGTGCTGCGGCTTTCCCGCTGCGCAAATGCGCTCTAGAGTGCCGCTGTGGACGTTACAGAAGTGAAGGTAGGTTTCATCGGCGCAGGCAACATGGCGTCGGCCCTGATGCGTGGTTTGCTGCGGGCGGGTTCCGCGCCTGCGCAGCTCGTGGCGACCGACATCGACCCGGCCAAACTTGAAGCGCTCAGGAACGAATTGAACGTCGCTGTTGAGCCAACGATCGCCGGATTAGTCGCAGCCTGCGGGGTGGTGGTCGTGGCGGTGAAGCCGAAGGTGGTCCACGAGGTGCTGCGCGAGTGTTCGGCAAGCGGACGCTTATGGATCAGCGTCGCGGCGGGCATCACCACCCAGCAGATTGAAGCCGCGCTCGACGGCGAGGCCCGCGTGGTGCGGGCCATGCCCAACACACCGGCCTTGGTGGGCGAGGGCGCCACTGGGCTCGCCGCCGGACGGCATCTGTTGCCCGGCGACTTGGAGTTGGCTCAGCGCTTGTTTCTCAGCGCGGGCACGACCGTCGTGGTCGAAGAAAGTCTGCTGGACGCGGTGACGGGATTGTCCGGCAGTGGGCCGGCTTATGTGCTCTTGATGATTGAAGCGTTGGCAGAGGGCGGGGTGCGAGCGGGTTTGACGCGCGAGGTGGCTTTGCAGCTCGCCACGCAGACTGTGCGCGGCACCGCCACTTTGCTGCAGCAAACCAAACAGCATCCCGCACAACTCAAGGATATGGTGACCAGTCCCGGCGGAACAACCGCTCGAGGCGTGCAGGTGCTGGAGCAACGCGGCGTGCGCGGGGCGCTGCTCGATGCGGTCGTTGCTGCCAGCGAGCGCAGCGCCGAATTGCGTCAACGATGAGGGCATGTAGCGTCATCGTCGCGAGCACGAACCCAAGAATGCGCCGGCACGGCTAGCTCAGCCGCCCGAAACAACTCATCCGCCCGAAACAACTCAGCGGCACAACAGTGGAATGCGACTGCCGTTCGAGTCAGCGTTTTGCAGGACCAACGCCACGCTGTCGGTCGCGGGCTCTGCCCGGGACAAGGGGGGAACCGCGCGTACCCGAGCCGACATGGAGTCGAGGCATGTGCCTTGAGGATAGACGAGCACGCGGGCGAGCAAGCCGTTGACCTTGAGCGGCTCTTCTTGAAGGGTCTCCAAATAGGGGGAAAGTGGCAGCTCCCAATCGACGATGAAACCAAATGCTTCGGGCGCGCACGCGGCGTGTCGCCGCGACTGGTGCGCTGCAATCAGCGGACCATCCAGATGACCGTCCACATGCAAGGGATACACGAAGAGCCCTGCGTCCCCCTCCATGGCCACTCCCAAGTCCCCTGAAGTCGATCGCACGAGCGCATGGAAGCGCGCCTGGGCGTCTCCTACGGGCAGCACGGCGATGAGCGTGAACCCGGACGCATCCAAACGCGCTACGGCTAATTGATCGCGCGCGAATGTGAAGCCAAGGTAATAGTGACCGCGTGCGTACACCGCGCCGCGCAATGTCTTGAGTTCGATCTCCTGGCCTGACCTAGTGTCCACGAGCGGGACCACGGCGAGCGGCTGGTTTTGTTTGACGGTAAATACGCTTTCACGTTGCCGCGCGCGCACGACGACCACGCCGTGGATCGCATCGGGGTCGAGCACCAATTCGCCCAGCGCACTGCCCTGATCGACGCCCAGGAGCCCTTCGGCCGCCGCAAAATTACCCACCATGTGGCCCGTAGCTTGCGACTTGTGCACAGCGTGAGCGTCGAAAGGATCCAGGTACCAGAGCTCGAGCCGCCCATCGCGATTCCACGGAACGTCTTTGGGCCCATACGCGTAGAGCCGTGCCACGTCGTGGGGGAAACCAAGGCTGGTCCCCAGATAGTTGGCGGGGAGGTGGGGCGGACGCTGCTCCCAAAAGCTTTCAAAAGCGGAGGCTGGATCGCTGCGTTTGATCGGACTCGCTGTCCCGTGCAGGCCGCAGCTGAAGTGGTGGCGACCACCACCGGGCGGAGGCACTGCTTTGCGTGGAACGACGGGCAGGTCCTCTGGATCAGGAGCTAGCCAGCCCCGTTTGAGCCAATGACCCAGAACGCATCCGGCGTCTCCACAACCCATCAGGGTGGAGGTATGCCGGTCGAGGGGGGCGCTCAGCTCTGGATCGCCCGAGCGATACGGCAGCGTCAGATCCTCAAAATGCAGCCCGCCATCAGTGGATTGTTTGGCGAAGCCCGAGGCACCCCACACCAGCGCCTTTTTGCCATAAAACAACGCACGGGAAAGCGGGCGCTGGACAGCACCGTAGTCCAGACCGCCCGTGCTGAGCAATCTCACGCCCACGAACTTTTCGCCCTGGGCCACCCACACCAAAAAGCCGTCTTGATCGCGCTGGGCATGCGGCAAAAGTGCACCCGATTGCAGCAGGGGTAACAGACTCTCCTGGGTGGTGACGGCAAACGAAGCTTGCTTTCCTGCCTCACCACTGGGCAAAGCGGACGCGGTGACAAGAGCATCCACTACGAACGCGCGCTCCGGCTGTCTCCAATGCAGTCTGAAGGCCGCGCGCTCGTCGACAGCAAAGCTCACGTAGCGAGCCGGTGGATCCGGTCTTTTACTATCGCGGGAGACGGGAAGCGCCATGAGGCTGCGCGCGCCGCGGGCCGAGACGTGACAAAACGGACCTCGCGTGTGCTCCGCGGCACCCGGACGCTGACAGTCACCGGACAACAAGAAGGCTCCTGGACCAAACGTCAACAACTCACGCGCGCTGGTCGTGTTCGCGCTCGAACGCGGCGCTTGGTAGACTTGCGACAGCTGACCTGCGCTGTAGCGAAACAGCGTGATCTGCGCTCCTCGGCACAAAAATAGCGCTGCGACGGCGCCGTCGGGTACACCCAAACAACTCACGTTTTCTGCGGGTGCAGGTTGACGCGCGACCTCGTAGCTGTCCTCGGCCCGGGCCACGATGAGGTAGCCGTGGTCGAGCGCTACGATTTGTTTACCGACCGAGACCCCGCGACTGAGCGCTATGCTGAGCGAGTTGCCCCAATCGTCGACGGAGCTGAAACCCAGCTGGCTCACGTGGCTTTCCCAGGCCAACCGTGCGGCGTTGGCTTGGGATGCGGAGCGCGGTGGGACGAGCTCGAGCTGGGGACCGACTTGCAAAGTGCGGCCGTCCGCCTTGACCAACAGTTCATCGCCACGCGATCCTTCTATGGATTCGGCCGCCGGAAGGGGCCGCCAGGTGAGCCCCGCGTCGCTCGTGGCCAGCACGCCGACCAACGGAGCGCTCAACAATGCGCGTCGGCTTCCTGCAAAGGCCACGCGTTGCAAAGTGACCACGGGTGGCAGAGGATCGAGCGGCAACACGTCGCCGGTTTCGGGGTCGAGGGCCAATTTGACGCCGGTGCCCAAAATAACGAGCCGATCAAACCCGGCGTGCATGTCGAGCACAGCGAACGGCAGTTGGGCCAAGGGAGTCAGCGCTCCGCTGAACGTGGTGGAGCGATAGATGTTGGTGGCACTTTGGCCCTGCGCCGACACCGCTTGGTAAAACACGTACCCCCCTCCCAAGTGCGGTGGCAGCGCCAGCACTTTGGGTTGTCCGCTGCCCGTCAGGAGCGCCGCCGCGGCGTTCATGCCGGAAGCGTTGGCGTCGAGTCGGAGCTGACTGAAAATGCTCGGTGTCGGTCCGCGGTGCGCATAACGCGGAAGAAAACTGGACTGCGCGGGCGGCGTGGACGCGGGCGCTTGGTCCTGTGCGTGCGCTCTTTCAAACAAGAGCAGCGCCACCAGCGCCGCGCCAAACCAAGCGCGACGTAAGGTCAAACTGCCACGATCATGCGCGAAAATCTTGCGGAGCTTCATCTCGGTCCCAGCGTTCGATCACATACGGGTGCTCGTTGTTGTCATCCTGTGCGTGCCAAGAGAGCTCCGTACGAGTCCATTGTGAGAAATCGACCGCCGGAAAGTAGACATCTCCCGCCACGTCACGCTCTACCAGCGTGCGGTAGATGCGCTGTGCGTAGGGCAAAGCCAAGGCGTAGATTTCACCACCCCCAATGACGAAGGCCTCTTCTTCTCCGGCTTTTGCCGCCATGCTGAGCGCGCTCTTGATGTCCGTGGTTGCTAGACAGCCTGTGAAGGTCTTGCCCGGATCGCGACTGATGACAATGTTGGTGCGTCGTGGCAACGCCCGACCCATCGCTTCAAAATTTTTACGGCCGGTGATGACCGTGTGCCCTTGTGTGGTGGACACGAAGAAGCGCATATCGTCCCGCAACTTCCAGGGCAGCTGGTTGTTGCGACCGATGACGCCATTTTGGGCGACGGCGGCGATCAGGCTCACTCTCATCGCTGTCACACTGAAACTTCGGCCTTGATGTGGGGGTGGGGGTCGTAGTCGAGCAACTCGAAATCGCCGTACTCAAACGCAAAGATATCCCGCACGCTGGAATTGATGCGCATGTAGGGCAGCGGGCGCGGCTCACGAGAGAGCTGCAGTCGCGCTTGGTCCATGTGATTTTTGTAAATGTGCGCGTCACCAAACGTGTGAACGAAATCTCCGGGTGCGAGATCACACACCTGAGCCATCATCAGGGTGAGGAGCGCGTAAGACGCGATGTTGAATGGGACGCCCAAAAACACGTCGGCGCTGCGTTGGTACAGTTGGCAGGACAACTTGCCCTGGTGCACGTAAAACTGAAACAGGCAGTGGCAGGGTGGCAGGGCCATGTGCTCCACATCGGCCACGTTCCACGCGCTGATGATGTGACGTCGCGAATCCGGACTGGTCTTCAAGCTGTGCACCACCTGGGCAATTTGATCGATCGTGGCGCCGTCACGCGTGGGCCAGGCGCGCCACTGCTGTCCGTAGACTGGACCCAGGTTGCCCTGGGCGTCTGCCCACTCATCCCAAATACGCACGCCGTTGTCCTTGAGGAAGCGGATGTTGGTGTCGCCACTCAAGAACCACAACAGCTCGATGATGATGGAGCGCAGGTGCAACTTCTTGGTCGTGAGACAGGGAAAGCCCTGGGCGAGGTCAAACCGCATCTGGTAGCCAAACACGCTGCGCGTGCCCGTCCCGGTGCGATCCTGCTTGTCCGTGCCGTGCGTGAGGATGTGCTGCAAGAGCTCGAGATACTGCTTCATGGTCCTGGCTTCCGCGGGGTCAGCACAGCGCGAGCGCGGCCTGAATTTCGCCCACTGCTTTGGAGTCGCCCATTTTCTCTGCCACGACTAGGCCACGCGACAACCAGTCTGCGGCGAGACTCTGTTGATGGGCGTCCAGATACATCTGACCTGCCATCAAGTACTGAGGCACGTAGTCCGGGAACTTGTCCCGCAAGGCCTCGAATGCGGCGCCAGCCTCCGCGATCGAGCCCTCTTTTTTGTGCTCCATCGCCAAGGCGTAGTAAGCGAAAGCATCGGCCTTGCCTGAATCGATCAACTGTTTGAGATAGGTGAGACGTTTGTTCATGGGCGATCGCTTGGACCTAGGCTGCAAGAAGACGGAAAAAGAAGCGTACGGTGAAGGTCATGAGTGAGCGTTGAGTCAATCGAATTGCAAGAACGTGGCCACAATGCGCTTGGGACCGTAGCCGGCGAAGCGCACCACTACCGTCGGGGGCGTCCCTGACTCCACGCGTTCCACGCGGCCGACGCCAAATTTCTTGTGGGAGACCTTTTGGCCCGGGCGCACCACGTGTTCTTCCTCTGCGTCGTAGCTGGGGTCGGCAAAATCATCGGCGGGTAGGTCGTCGAAGGCGTCGCTGTCGATGTGCCGACCTAACGCTGGGGCGCGCTCCTGTGGAACGCTGATGGACGCAGCGGCGCGCCGTCCGCCCGGTGATGTCCAAGCGGGCAGGTCGGAACGCGAATCGTAGCGTGGACTGCCGGTGGCTCCTGATTGCCAGTTTCTGGGCGGGGTAAAGCCAGCCAATTGAGGCCGCGATTCGCCGCTCAGCGTGAGACAATCTTGCGGCAGATCGTCAATGAACCGGCTCCGGCTCAAGTACTTGGTGCGCCCGAACAGGAAGCGGGTGCCGGCGTGGGTGATGGTCAACTTACGACGCGCGCGTGTGATGGCCACGTAGGCGAGGCGACGTTCCTCGTCGAGCTCCTCTGGATCTTCGCCATCGAGCCCGCGGAAGGGGAAGGTCTCCTCCTCCATGCCCGTCAGCCAAACTTGCTCAAACTCCAGACCTTTGGCCGCGTGCACGGTCATCAGCGAAACCTTGGGTGCATCTTCCATCGTATCCGCGGCGGCTACCAGGGATACCCGCTCCAGGTAGCCTTCCAAACTGACGGGCTCACCAGTCAGCGGCGCTTCTGCTTCATACTCGCGGAGCGAACCCAAGAGCTCCGCCAAGTTTTGCAAGCGGGCATCGCTCTCCGCGGTGTCGGCCAATTCCAACTGCTTCTGATAGCCGGTTTCCGCGAGCGTGCGCTCCAGCAGCTCCGACGGAGCAAGGCTCTCTTTGGCGGAGCGCAGGTCGTTCATCAGACGTTGAAACACGACCAGCTTCTTTTCGGCGCTGTTAGCCAAACTCTGATCGAGGAGCGCGTGGTGCAGCGTGTCGGTGAGACTCGTGGCGTTCTCGGCAGCGAGCTCCAGTAAGCGATTGACGGATTTTTGCCCAATGCCTCGTGCCGGGACATTGACGATGCGCAAGAAATCCATGTCGCTGTGCCGGTTGCTGATCAACCGCAAGTACGCCAGCATGTCTTTGATCTCCGCGCGATCAAAGAACTTCATGCCGCCGATGATCTGATAGGCAATGTTGGCGCCGCGCAGCGATTCTTCCAAGACACGGGATTGCGCGTGGGTGCGGTAGAACACCGCCTGCTCGTTGCCTTGGACCCCATTTACGCGCCCCTCTTTGAGGCCGGCGGTCACATAAGCCGCTTCCATGCGCTCATCGACGCACGCGCGCACCTGGATCTTGTCGCCCTCGGCAGCGGCTGTCCACAACTCCTTGGGTTCACGCTCGTCTGCTTTCTCGATGATGCCCAGCGCCGCCCGTACGATGTTCTTGGTCGAGCGATAATTTTGCTCCAACTTGACCACGAGCGCCTCGGGAAAGTCGCGCTTGAACCCGCGAATGATGCGCACATCCGCGCCGCGCCAGCGGTAGATGGATTGATCGTCGTCGCCGACTACACACAGATTGCGCGTCTCGGCCGACAAAGCGCGCACGATGCGGTACTGCACCAAATTGGTGTCCTGGAATTCGTCGACCAAAACGTGCGAGAACTTGCGGCGCAGATCAGCCGCCTGGGGGAACTCCGTGCTCTCTACGATCTGCAGCACGAACAACAACAAGTCGTCAAAATCCACCGCGTTGCTGCGACGCAACGCCTCTTGGTACTTACGGCCGATCTCAGCTATATTTTCGTCGAATCCATCGCCGAGCGGTTCTGTGCTTGGGTCGTGACCGTCGCGCTTGTGCGCGCTTACGTGCGCCAGCATGGCCTTGGCCACGTACTGTCGATCATCGAGGCCGAGGTCCTTGATCACGCGGGCCATCAGCGCCTTTTGATCGGAGTCATCGTAAATCACGAAGCTGGGCGAGAGGCCCACCAGCTCAGGATAACGGCGCAAAAATTTGGCGCAGATGCCGTGGAATGTCCCGACCCACAGGTCGCGCGCGATGTCGGGACCCACGATCCCTTCCAGGCGATGGCGCATTTCAGCGGCGGCCTTGTTGGTAAACGTCACGGCCAGGATGCGGTACGGAGCGACGCGGTGGTGGGCGATCAAATGCGCGATACGGTAGGTGAGCGTGCGCGTCTTACCGCTGCCTGCACCTGCAAAGATCAAAAGAGGGCCATCCACATGAGTGACGGCGGCGAGCTGCGGCTCATTGAGCAATGGGGTGGTGCTGGGAGCAGGCAAGTTCATGGGGACAACGTTCAAAAGACAACCGTGCCACTTGGGGGTGCGGCGGAGCCGCTGATCTAGCGCTGCCCCCCGCGTGTCCTCAAGCCGCGGCCAGAACTGGCTCGCTGACGGGCAGTTATCGAAGCCAGGCCGGTTGTGTCGGCTCATTTGCTAGGCTCACGCCAACGATGACGTTTATGGCTCAACTGGATCACCCTTACGAACTGGCGCGCGCTTTGGAGCCGTGGGCGCGCAGCTACCTGACGAAGCTCCCCGCGGTGCCCGGTCGCTCGCGCGGCTTTGCTTTCTTGGGGACCCAGCAGGAGCTCAGTCTCTTCTCCAAGACCCGGTACGATCAGCTCAAGGAGCTGCACGACGGTGACCCGCTCAAGCGACCCTTGCTGCGTTGGGTGCACCGGCTCACAGAGATGAGGGTCAATCAGCTGTGGCTGGAGGAAGATGAGCGCCTGATGGGGCAGCAGCTTCACTCAGTCAAAGAGCCCGAGGAAACTTCGGTGTCCTTGCGGAGCATGATGCTGAACTCTCTGCATGCCGATCCGCGCTTGGCTGGCGCATGGCAACGCAGCCTACGTCGCGCGGGGCGTGGACTGTTCGAGCATCGTGTGGGGTACTTTACGAGGTGTCGCGAGTTTCATGAGCGCTTGGGGGCAGAAGACGTATTGGGGTTTTGGTGCCCAGTGGCGGAGTCGTCGACGCTGGTCGCCTCGTTCGATGCGCATCGCGCGCGACTCGGTGATCTGTTGGGCGAAGTGGGGGCTACCCACCTCGACGCACTTTTGCATTTGGTTCAAGGTCATCGGCACGAGGAGGGCTGGCCGGCGCGACTCAGTCCCGACACGCTGTCGTCGCTGTTTGCGGCGCCGGAGTTCTTTCGTAGCAGCTCGCTTGTGATGCAACCCCTGCCGGCGCGGCGGGTGCCCAGCAGTTTTTGGCGCGCTAGCTACCAACTGGGTCGGGCCCTTTATGGGGCGTGGGCCCCCACTGATCGACCCTTCGCCTTCGTGCGTGATCCCGACGATGGAGAAGGCCATCATTTCGGTAACATGTGCATGTTGTGGTTTCTATCGCCGGCCTTCGACAAGAAAGTCTTGGGGCTCGGCTCCGGGCAGGCGAGCGCACGCCGCCGCAGCGCTGCCGCGATACTCCTAGGACAAGTCGTGCTCGGCCTGCTCCGGGCAGACGTTCATGAGCGAGCGCTCGGTCAGCGGCTGTCCGATGAAGAAATGGAAGAACTGAGTCGGGGGCTCTTTGAACGGCCACTCGAGAGAAACAGCGCTTTGGTCAATTTCAGCGTGCGGCGCGATGAAGTGGTGCGCTTTGCTGCGCTCTTTGCCGCAGCAGCCACTTTCGAGCAGTACGTGGCCGAATTTGACGAGGACTTTATGCGCAATCCACGAGCACGCGAGAAGCTGCGCGCTGAAGCAGCAGTGGTCGCTGTTACGCAAACGACACGCGAGCGCATCGAGGCGGGACGGGCGTGGCTGATGAACCGGTTGGGCGACGCGCTCAGCTGAAAAGTGGACCAGCCACGGCTGGGTGGCTCGTCCCAGCTCATTGATCAGGCGAACTGGCGCCCAAATTCATCGACTCGATGTGACCCGAGATGCCAAAGGTGATGGCGGTGTAGCTGGGTCCGGCCACGCTGCGTCGCACCGAGGCGTCAATGGAAAACAATTTATTGACATAGCCCAAGCCCCCGCACACCGCGTGACTGTACGGGCCCTGATCAAAGCGGTATCCCAAACGCACCATGATTTGATCGGCAAACAGGATCTCGCCACCCGCGCGCGCACGAAGCCTCACCTTGTCGTACGTGCGTGATTCCATCGTGAGATCTGAGCTGATCGAAAAGTCTTCTGTATCGTAGCTGGCGCCCAGCCCGCCCATGATGGGAAAGAGGGCCGTGTCGAGCGCAGTGAGATTGTTGCCAGTGATGGCAAACTTGAGCTCCGGGGTGGCGCGCACCGTGAGGCCCGCGTCGATGGTCATGGTCTGGATAATGTTGGAGCCGCGGATGCCGCCACTTGCATAACTTTGCCCCAACACGCCCACGCCATTCTGTTGCAGGGTAATGTAGCGGCCCGCGAGGCCCACGTAGATGATGTCGCCCAGCGGCATGGCCAGGCCAAAACGAATGTCCATCCATTGTCGGTCGATGCCGTCCCGATCCTGCATGGTCCAACTTCCGCCTGCGCCACCTGCCAGCCCGCTGCTGCTGATGAGCGAGTCCACGATGGCACCTCCGTAGGTCTGACGGCGCGCTTCCGGCTGGATCTGGGCGTAGGCCCCCACATGGTACACCTTGGCGATGGCCATGTTCGCGGGGTTGCTGTAGAGCGCCGATAGGGAATTGGAGCTGGCGCGCATGGCTCCACCTAGGGCGGTCATGCGCGGGGTATCGAGCTCGGCGTAGTTGTGACCGATCTCTGGATCGAGCGGGCTGGGGTCGGCGGACGCGGGCCTTACGGCGCCGAACAGGGCGCACAGCAGCCCCAGCGGGGCCGCGTGGCGTGTGACGTGTTGATGAGTGAGCCTCTGACCCGAGGGGCGGCTTTTGCGGCGTGTCATGGGTGAAAGGCGGGCCATCTCCCCGTGGCCTTATCGAAGGCACCGCTCTTGGGCCAAGTATTCGACGACATGGGATGGGATCAATTCACCGGGCGTGCGAAGAAACGGAAAACTTCGTGTGAAAAAAAAGTACGAGCCTGTTTCAGGCAAAACGACGCCGGAGCGACTTCACCAGGAATGTCGAGAGTTGAAGATCTATTCTAGGAGCGGTATCGGCTTAGTCCCAGTTGGGCGGTTCCACTTGGTCCTGCCCGACGCTTGTTCATCCGACTTCATTCGTGTGGGGCGATCTCCACCAAAGTAGTGCATTGGTGCCAAAGTAGGCATGTCACGAGCTAAGACATGTCACCGCGGTAGATCACCTCATCACGGAGAGTCTCCGCTGAGGGTGGATGGACAAGGTAAAACTCGTGCACCTTTCTTTCAAGGACACGGGTTAGGGGAGACCCGGGTACGAACGGGTCGTTCAAGGAGAAGAGGTTCGGGCCAATGTCGGAGGGGGCTGTTGCCATTTTGATCATGTTATTGATCCCTGATTGGAATGCTGCAGCCGGGGTGTCCCGCGGCCCGACTCGAACACGCGCTTCAAGGAGCGCTGGCGCTGGCGCTCGCTCTAGGGCAGCCGATCCGCCCCGATTTTCCACAGCCTGTGGATAAGTTGCGGGTTTACGTGCGGCTGGGCGACGATGCGATGCGCCCTAGCTTTATTTTTATTGGTTGACCTCGATCATTTTCCAAGCTGAATGAACTCTCCATCCCTTCATCCCACTCAGGCCTATGATCTTTGGACCGAGGCTCTCCAGCACACGCGCAGTCGCTCACCCGCGACGTTTGAACAGTGGTTTTCGTCCATCCAGTTTGATGGATTCGACGGCGAGGTGTTGCGCCTGTCGGCGCGAGATGAGTTCGTTCGCGATTGGGTGCGCGATCATTTCTTGCCTACGCTGCTGGCCCATTTGCGCGGCCGAACGGGTGATGCCCTGGAGGTGATTTGGTCGATCGAGCCTCAACTGGTGGCCCCCGTTTGCCCGCCGCTCTCACAAACTGTGCGGCGCTCCACTGTGATGCCCAGTTCCTACGCTGCTGGTTCTCAGCTGGGCAGTGCCGCTTCTGTGGGCAGTGCCGCTTCTGGTAGTTCCACTTCTCAGCTGGGCAGTGCAGCACTCAGAAGTCCGTCCGGGACGATGCCTGGCCCTTCATTTGCTGTTGGCTCCACGCTCGGTGTGGGCGCGGCCCCCACCGGCTCCAGCGCAGCGACACGTTACGATTCTGTCGCGAGTTATCAGTCCCTCTTTCAGCCAACTGCGCTGCCAGGCGCTGCGGTTGTGCCCGATGCTGTGACGGCCGCCCTATCGCTCGATGCGTCTTTCCCGACGAGCCGTGCTCTGCGCGCCCAGCCGTTTGCTCAGCCCCGACAGATGATGCTGCCCAGCGACGAGCAGCCTGGCGCGGGGTATAGTGCGCCGTCCAATTTTCTCGCGGGCAAGGAGAGGGGGAACATGATCCGTCAACCGATATCGGACCCGCCGCAACCGAGTGGTTGGGGCGCCACTGGTGTGAGCGCTGCTGGGCGCCGTTCCTCGCGTCCCGCGCGGGCCGTCTCTGCGCCTGTTGGCCCCATCGCGCAGCTCAACGCCAAGTACACCTTTGAAAACTTCGTGGTCGGCTCGTCCAATGAGCTGGCCTACGCCGCGGCATTCGCCTCAGCGGGCGGGGGTGGACCTCGTTACAATCCCTTGTTCATCGCGGGGGGGACGGGCTTAGGCAAGACGCACTTGATGCACGCCATCGCTCATAAAGTGCTCAAAGATCGCCCCGACGCGCAGATCGTGTATGTGAGCGCCGAACTCTTCACCAATGAGTTCATCGAAGCGCTGCAGAATCATCGCATGGATGAATTTCGTGCGCGCTATCGCAGCGGTTGCGACGTGTTGCTCGTGGACGACATTCAGTTCTTGGCAGGTCGTGAGCAGACCCAGGAAGAGTTCTTTCACACCTTCAATGCGCTCCACGACGCGGGGGTTCCCATCATCGTCACCAGCGACAAGTACCCGCAGCAATTGCAGCGCATGCCTGAACGCTTGGTTTCACGGTTTACCTCGGGACTGGTGGCGGACGTGCAAGCCCCGCAGCTCGAGACGCGGGTGGCCATCCTCAAAAAGAAGGCCCAGCTCGAGGGCATTGACCTCCCCGATTCTGTCGCGGTGCTCCTGGCTCAGAACGTGAAAAGCAACGTGCGCGAGCTGGAAGGTTCGCTCATTCGCTTAGCGGCCAAAGCGTCACTCACGGGGCGTTCGATTGACGACAGCTTGATCCAAGGTGAACTCGCCATCGTCACCGCGCCAGCGCAGAAGCTGGTGGGCATGACGGACATTCAACGGGTGGTGTGCAACCATTTCCGCGTCACTAACACCGATTTATTGAGCAAGGATCGCCACAAGAGCGTGGCGTTTGCCCGTCAGGTGGCCATGTACCTGTGCCGCCAACGTCTCAAGAGCAGTTTCCCAGAGCTGGGCCGCGCCTTTGGCAACCGCGATCACACGACCGTGATGAGCGCAGTCCGACGCGTAGAGTCGCTGCGCAAGCGCGATCCTCAGGTCAATGCTCACTTGGAAGAGATCGAGCGGCGGCTAGCCACCAGTGAGGGCTGAGGGGGCGAGCGACTCCCCGAGACGCAGCCTCAAGGGACGGAAGTTGTCTTGGCCAGGGCAGGTGAGCTGACCGCCGCGCCCGTTTGAGCTACGGGCTGATCATTCGCTGGAGCACGTTCGCTGCGTGCCCGCGCGGGCTGGTCAAACTGCAGCGCGGCCACCCGTGGGAGGGGCTCGGGTTGGTACGGTCGCGCCTCTGGTACCGAAAATACTGAGCGCGCGACGTGCGCGATGGTCGCGTCGATGACCTCGGTGGCGCCATCGCCCAGCGGACTGCCGTACGCAAAATGAGGCCGTGAGCGCGAGGCGGTGGTTTCTTGCCGCAGCAGTTGACCGTCTCGCATCAAGCGAAAGCGGCTGCGTGCTCCCGCTGACCAGCCGGGTCCGGATTGGTCCGGGGGCAGCGCGTCGAGCATCACGTCCACTTGCAGCACGTAATCGCCGGGACGAGCATCGGCAAAACTCCCTAGTTTTACCTCGGGGAAGCTGGGCCACAAGCTGCGCACCAAGCCTCGCTCCAGGGCCGGACGCAGGTTGTAAAAACAGACGGGGTGCATGCGCTCACCAACAACACACTGCGGCTCTTGGGTCTCGGAGGACAACGTGACGATCACCCGACTGCTGTGACGCACCGCTTGGCTTTCGGGCGGAGGCAATTGACTGCTTTGCACTTCGGCCCAGTGATGGGTCGTGCAACCCGTCAACCAGGTGAGCGCGACCAGCACTTGAGCCGCACGCATGTGCGGCGCACTGGAACGAGCGCGTGATGATGTGGCCGCAGGGTGCGCGGCGGTCTTTCGACTCCGCCTCAGGGTAAAATGAGTCAAACCGTGCATCGGTCTCACTCTTACTCAAGGACGGCGTTTTGGGCCTAATTTCCTGCTCGGCAGGAGGCTGACGCCTCGTCACCACATGGCTTCCAGATTGTTTCCGCTCGGGACCATCGCTGCGCGCTACACCAAGCACTCAGCTGAGCGCAACAGCTCTGCAAGGAGCAGGATAGCTGATGAGCTGCTCACGGCGGCTCCGTCACCGGACACCCAGCATACAAGCCCACAGTCGAGCAGCAGCACGGACCTCACGGGCGCTGGCGGTAGACGAAAGCGGAATTGTTCCTCATTTATCTGACAAACGTCAAAAAGGGTGCTTATATTAATCTCATGTTGACCTTACGACGCGTGCAAGAGCTCCAAGACCGGCGCTCCGTGGTGCGGCTCGCCGACGGGCGCGTGGGGAAGATCATTCGCGTCGACACCACATTTCCCGCAAATAAAACCGAAGTGTCGGTCTACACGATGGGCGCCCTCGGGCCTGGCGTTGCTCGGGTGAGTCTTGAATTGCTCACCGGTGAATCCGAACCCGCCTGAGTCTTGCCTCGCTCCCGGCGCTGCTTAAGCTTCCACGCCACCGTACATGGCTTCGGCGATCTCGTAAGCAGCGTTCTCCAACTGAGCGTGGGCCTCCCGAATGGTGTCAATGCTTGCCCCGCTGGCCAGCATCGCGCGTAAATTCTGGAT
>JACZCW010113728.1_pt1 | contig 15141 bp, 9 predicted proteins | sample 8641861 | NCBI WGS metagenome assembly JACZCW01 (sample SAMN15324607, study PRJNA640507) | soil metagenome | isolation source: intercropping sugarcane | place: China: Luxin town, Laibin City, Guangxi Province | collected 2019-07-25 | depth 10cm m | reverse complement strand
GGTTGCTCAGCCCGGTGCTGGTTTTGCGGCGACCGTACACCTCGCGCGCTTCGGCAGTCCCACCCGCCTCGCGCTCTCGGACGACTCCCGCCTGGCATCCTGTGGGGCGGCCGGCCGGCTGGCACTCCCGGCCTCGCGGGGACAGCTTTCCCAGGCGCTGATCTCGGGCAAGACGCAGGTGCGCAGCCCTTGCAGCATCCAGGTGATCCTCTCAGGGCGACTGCGGCCCTTTGTCTGCGTACGCGACGCCACTTTGGAGCTCATTCGTCGGGGCCTACGCGAGGCGGTCGTGACCGCAGACGCGGATCATCATGCCCCAGTCGTGCTGGAATTTTCAGGACCTAGCCTCAAGTTTTTTTCCGTCTCAGAACGCGCGGTATTCTCCGCGCTCGCTCACCAGTTGGGTGCAGCGGCCGCGCTATTTCCCAGTGACGAGAAAACCGAGACGTTCCTTCGCGATCAACGGCGTTCAAAAGCGCACCGCTCGCTCTACGCTGACCCCGGCGCGACCTACCATGACAACATCGCGCTCGATTTGGCCAGCGTCGAGCCTCTGCTCATGGATGACGCAGGTCGCATCCGCGCAGTGCGCGAATTGGATGGGACGCCGGTGTGTCAGGTGCTGCTCGGCGGCGATTCAGGCATCAGCCTACGTGACTTGTTGGCAGCTGCCGCGCTGCTCAAGAGCAAGCGCGCCGATCCGGCCGTGGAATTTTTGTTTTGTCCACCGTCGCGTCAAATCCTGGAGTTACTCTCGCGCGGCGACGCGCTCTCGAGCCTGCTCGCCACGGGCGCCAGGTTGATTGAACCCGATCGTCGCGCGCTCTCGGGATTGCTCTACAAAATCGCCGAACCGGGGGCCACCTTGCGTAACGCCGATCGCGATCTGGGAGACCCCAGCTTGATTGCTTCCGCGGAGACGCTGGCGTTCGCCATCGCCCATGGCCAAGTGGGAGATCCTAGAAAATTCAAGCGGCCCGTACGCATCACGGTTCCTAGGAGTCTACCTACCGAGGATGTCCTGTTGGTTCGCGGCAAGGACGCGCGGGGCGGAGCAAGGGGCAAGGGTCGCGTGGACAAGCGCATCGATGACGCGCCCACCTCGGTCACCAGCGACAGTTTTGCGCCTCCCAGCAGTCATCAGGAGTGGGACGAATCAATGGAGCTCAGCGTCGCCCAAAGCGACGACATCTTGAACGTGCCGTCAGCGTTTTTGGCTCGCTCGATGGAGGATGTACAATGGTTCGTCGATCACTCCGGCACCTTGCCCCACTTGCGCGTCATCGTGGCCCAACACATCCCGTCGGCACTGGTTTCAGTGTTGTCGGGCTTGGGGGTGCTCGCCTTGCGCGCTGATCCTCCGACCCTGGAGCGGCTGACACAGGTAAAAATATTGAGAGTCCCGGCGCGCACGGCCTGGCAAGGCAGCGCGCTCTCGCTCTCGACCGATGACGACCAATTCGACGTGGAATGGTTGGCACGAGGTGTGGAACGCAAATGGACAGAAAGTGACGGCTGAGCTCCGTCACTGGCTCAGCGTCGCGGCGCGACGCCGGGCAGTTTCAAGCAAGCCCCTTGCTTCGTGGACGCCTGTCTGCCCCGAGCACACCACCACAAGACCGCGGCTTTGTCCGCCCAGACGAGCGACAAAGACCAGGCTTTCACGCGGAAAAAGCGAGAAAAACGGCGAGTGAACGGGAGAAGGATAAAACGGACCCCAGTATTCACCGTCCGCGTGCGCGTCGCGCAGGGCGCTCGGCGTCTCGAGGGACAGCACCTGATCCATGTCCGCTTCGACGCCTGAGGTCGCCTGTAAACGCAGCTGCTCATGCCCATGTTCGAAGATGAGTGTTGGCGCCGGCAAGACTTGACCTAGGGCCTGCGCCAAGCTGGGCAAGTCGCGGACTTGAGCGAGCCGATCGTGCTTGGCAAGCAAGTCCGATTCTGGCACGAGCAGCTCTGCTGGGGGCGGCTCGGTCCCGTGCGATGTCGGCTCTTGATCGTCGTGTGTGCCCAGACCCGGCGACGTGGGTACGCGCTGTTTGCGTCGACGACGCTGCTGATGCTTCCTGAGCAGCGGCAACGCGATGGCCGTTTCAGGCGGCGGTGGTTGACTGAGAAATTGCGAGAGTGCGTACAAATCCACTGGCGCATTGGCGGCCGCGAGCAGCGCTTGCAAGCGTGCCCGGTAAAGCACGACCGTACGCTCGAGCCGCGACTCGAACTCACGAGCCACCGCTCCATCGGTAGGGCACAGCGTCACAAGCTCGACGTCGAACCCACGCTCTCGAACTGGAAAGGTGAGGTACTGCTCACACATACCGGGGGGCAGGGCGGCAACCAGACGCGGATCGGGACGCCAACCCTCATCGGCGCTCGGCCCCTGTCGCGATATGACTTGCGAGAGGGCGCGGGCATAAGCCACATCCAACCCGATCAATGCTTCACACAATGAAGTGCGTCGGACCAGGCTGCGGCCAAGTGCCCGCACCAGCGTGTCGCGGGGAATGAGTCCAGAAGACGCCAGACGTTGGTAAAGAAACGCCGTCACGCGCCACCATCCTAGCGCTGCTCGGCAGGCTGGAAGTGAAAAACAAACTCCGTACGCCGCACCAACCCCAACTCATCGCGGGCGGAGCGCTCCACGGCGGCAGGCGACGTGCGCAACGCACGGGCGCCCGCACGCAACTCAGTAATTTTTTTATTTAGGCGCGAAATTTCTATTTGAACTGTTTTTCTCTCGCTCTGCAGTCGCTCCAAGCGAGTGAGTCCACCGTGCGCCACGAGCAGCGTGGGCATGCCAATCAGGCCGAGTCCCAGCACGAAGAGCGGCAAAACGCGTTGCACTGCCGCTCGCGAGCGACGCGCTCCAGTGCGTGTAGAGATGGGCCGCGCAAGACTCCGAAGACTGGCCATGCACCCTTGTACCTTTTTGGACTCACCGCGAGCAAAAAAATGCCGTCCGGGCGTTCTCTCGGTTGGGCCCAACGGGCTACCACAAAAAGCAGCAGGCTTGGCAATTCCGAGGTGATTGAAAACCAGCCCCGCGCTATTGTCCGCGCGCCCTAGCGCCCGAAGGTCGCCCTTTGAGGCGCAGCTGGCTACCCCTGAGCCGTTAGAAGAATATGAAGCACCTCGAAGTTTTGCGCGCCGAGTTGGAGCGTCTGTACGATTTGAATCACCTGATTGCGTTGAGCAAAGATGTGCTCGGATTCGATCCTGAGCGGATCGGCGGTCAAGCAACGCTCAGCTCTTTTGCCGGAGCGCTCCTTGCTCATTGCTCCAAGGAGGACGCATTGGCCGCGCTCTTGGATGCCGTTCGGGCGCAGGGTCATGAGCTGAGCCCCGGCCTGAGCAGGTTGGGTCAAAGTACGCCTTTGGAAGAGTCGATCCTGATCGCCGGAGAAGAGCTCAGCGGCTTCCACATCACCCGCAAGTTGGCCGAAGATCGCTTGGGAGTGATCTACCTCGCCAAGGGGCCAAGCGGAGACGCGCGGCTGCGCGTCCTTCACCCCGAGGCATGTCGGGATCGACGCGGGTTGCAGCGTTATCTGGCTGCGACACGCTTGATCGGCAGGCTCAATCACGCAGGATTTCCGCAATTGATCAGCGCGGGCTCCGCCCAGCATCGCTCTTTTGTGGCGCACAGCCATATCGAGGGACAGGCACTCAGTGCGCGCATTGGTCGCACCGGTGCCATGCACATCAATGAGGCGCGTCCCATCCTGCGCTCCATTGCCGAGAGTCTCGCCGCGCTCCATGCGGCCCACCTTTGTCACGGAGCGCTGAGCCTCGACCAAGTGTTGATGTATCGCGCGGGCACAGGTCAGGGCGTTGTCTTGATGGACGCGGGCGTAGGGTACCTGAGCTTTGAAGACCCCCAGGTGGCCCCAGGTTTGGTGCACTTAGCCGGCGGCCTGGCCACGGTGGCCCCGGAGCAGCTCCGTGGGGGCAACGCGCAGCCTGCGAGCGACGTCTATTCTTTGGGCGCGCTCATGTATGAATTGTTGTCTGGTCGGGCACCTTTCGTGGGAGATCCGTGGGACGTCGCCTACGGACATCTCACCCACCCGGTGCAGCCACCCAGTCAGGTGGCCCCGCGTGGTTGGGTCACCCCGGACATTGATGAAATCGTGCTGCGCATGCTCAAAAAAGCACCGGCAGAGCGCGGATCGCTGCGCGACCTGCTGAGTGCTTTGGACGATTTGGGCAAGGCGCGCAAAGCGGACGAGCTGAACGCGGCACAGATCCGCGATCTCGAGCAGCAGCTACTCCAAGCCCCCGACAACAGTGAGATAGCCATGGCACTGGAGGCGGCGATCGGACGCGGTGCAACGCTGGAGCAGGTGGGCCAGTCCTTCCGACTGGCTGCCTCGATGATGGACGACCCCGTTCAATATGACGACAAGCGCGCCCTGCTCATTCGGGCTGCGCGCTTACTGGAGCAATCGGAGGGCTCACTGGAGCGCGCCGAGGGCATCTACGAAGAGTTGTTGTCCCTAAGCCCACGCGACGCTGTCGCCCTGGCTGGTCTGGAGCAGGTCCGTCGTCGCGCAGGCAAGTTCGAGGAGCTGATTGAACTACTACTCGGCCGCGCCGAGGTGTCTGCCTCCGCTACCGAACGCGCTCACACCATGCACGAGATCGGTCGGGTGTACATGTTCGATCTGGAAGACAACGAGCAAGCCATCGTTGCCTTCACGCAGGCGTATTGTGACGATCCGCAACCCGAGTACGCGTCGTCCATCGAGCGCGCAGCAGCTAACAGCGAAGCGCTGTGGGGCGAGACGCTCGCCGCAGTGGGTGAAGCAACCAACAACGCCGACCTCTCCGCGGACGCCAGAGTTGCACTGATGCTGCAAGTGGGCATTTGGTACCAAGAAAAAATCTCACGGCCTGATCTGGCTATCCCTTGCCTACAGAGCGTGCTCAGTGCCGACCCGGCCAACGAGCGTGCTCTCGATATGACGTGCCGCATCTATCGCAAGGCGCAGCAGTGGCAGGAGCTGGGAGCCATGCTCACCCACCGCGCCAACGCAGCGCCTACCCCGGCGCTGGCGCGCGAACTCCGCATTCAATCGGCTGAGATCTTGGAGCAGCGGCTCGGTGATACGGCCGGCGCGCGCAGCATCTATGAAACGGTCCTTGCTGAGGATCCTGGCCACGAAAAGGCCGCTACGGCACTGTGCCGTATCCTGGAGAAGTCGGGCGACTACCCGATGCTGGTCAAGTTGCTGGAGAGCCAGCTCGACTCTCAACCTGCCGATGTCGCGCTACGCACCACGTGTCGTATCGGAGAGATCTACGACGATCTGCTCGGCAACTCAGCCGAGGCCATCCGCATCTACAAGCGCGCTCTTGAACAAGACGCGCAAAGTTTGGACGCACTGCGCGGGCTCGAACGCGCCTACATGAAGCAGGGCAAATACCAAGAGGTGCTCGAGAACCTGGAGACGCAAGTGTCACTCTCAGCGACCCCCAAGCAACGCATCGCTTTGCTTGAGCGCATCGCCTCCATCTACGAAGAGGAGTTCCTCAACCATGACGCGGCAGCCAAAGCTCTGCAGCGCGCGCTGGACGCGGACGCCGGTCGCATCAGCGCCATGAGCGACCTGATCCGACACCTCCGCATCCTGGATCGCTGGGAAGAAGCATCGTCCCTGTATGAACGCCAGCTGGCCCTGGTTCAAGAGCGCACGGAGCGTATCGCGCTGGGCCTGGCTTGGGGGCGCCTGTTGGCCGACCAAATTGGTTCACCCGAGCGCGCCGTCCGTGCTTACGAGATTGTGATCGCGGAAGATCCAGAGCACGCCGTGGCGCTGGAAGCATTGGCTCGTTTGCGTGAAGCCGTAGGCGACGCCGACCAGGCTTTGCACGCCATCATCGCCCTGGCAGAGCAGGCGGAGTCGCCCACCGCACGCTCCGAGCAATACCTCCGCGCCGCGCGCTTGCAGGACAGCCGAGGTAACCGCGACTCAGCCATCGAGTACTTCAAGCATGCCCTGGATTCGCAGCCCGACAATCGCGCCATCGCAGCCTCCCTGCGTGACGCCTACGTCAAACGTGGTGACATCAGCGCCGCTGTTGAGCTGCTCGAGCGCGAGATCGACATCACAGAAGGCGATCTGGCTCAAGCGCGGCTGACGGGTGAAATGGCCCGCCTGCAGCGGGAAGGGTTGAAAGATCGCAACCGCGCCGAAGCAACGGCCAAGCGCGCCCTCGCCTTGGACCCTGGCAACGCCGAAGCCTTGCTCGTGCTTGGAGACATCGCGTTCGAGTCTCAGCGCTACGTCGAAGCCAGCGCGTCGTACGGTCGCTTGGCTGAGCGGGTTGAAGCACTGGGTCAAGAGCGCGCCGTGCAGATGTTGATCCGTTACGTGGACGCCCTGAGCCGCTCAGGATCCACCGAAAATGCGTTGGTCGCCATGGACAGCTTGCTGCGCCTGGCCCCATCGGACCCCGACGCCTACGAGCGGGTCACGCAGGTGGTGTTCGAAAATGGCGCTCCCGAGCGGGCCGCCGATTTGCTCAGCGACTACTTGAGCAAGTTCAGCGATCAGCTCTCGGAGCGTGAAAAGGCGCTCGGCAACTATCGCTTGGGCGAGTCGCTGAGGCGCACCGGACAGCTCGATCGCGCGATCAAGACTCTCAATGATGCAGTCGAGCTCGACCCGGCGGCGGAAGCACCCTTGGAAGCATTGGCGCTGGCCTATCAAGAGCGCGAGCTCTTTGCCGATGCAGTTCGCATCAAGTCTGAACTTCTCGATCTAGTTTCGGGTGACCGACGCGTGGATTTGCTGATCGATATCGGCGACCTGTGGGCGACCAAGTTGAGCGACCGAACACAAGCCGCACGCAGCTACGTTGCCGCCCTGGACGAGCGCCCTGATGATCGCCGTTTGTTGACCAAACTGATGCAGCTCTACAGCGAGGACCGGGACTGGAACAAGCTGGTGGAAGTGGTCACCAAGCTGGCCGAGTTCGTGGACGATCCCAAGCAAAAAGCCAAGTATCTGCACACGGCAGCTTTGGTGACGACTCGCCAAATTGGAGATCCAAAACTTGCGGCCGGCTACTTCGAGCAGGTGCTCGAGCTGCAACCCGACAACTCCGCGGCGCTCAAGGAGCTCGTGGAGCTGCAGCGTCAAGCGCGCAATTACTCCGCCATGGAGGATCTGCTCAAGCGACGGCTCGCCGCAGCGGAGGACAATGCCACCAAGATCGTCGTCTACGATCAACTGGGCGAACTTTACCAAACTCATCTCATCGCGTCCGACTTGGCCGCGGAGGCGTATGAATCGGCCAGTGAGTTCGATCCCAACAATCGTGAACGCCTGGCCAAGCTCGCTGCCATCTATGAATCGGATCCGGAGACCTTCCAGACCAAGGGGGTCGAGCTGCAGGAGCAGTTGCTCGGTCAGAATCCCTACCGTCACGGGAGCTACAAGGCGCTCCGCAAGATCTACACCGTCACGCGTAATGCCGATGCAAGTTGGGCGCTCTGCCAGGCGCTGTCCGTGTTGCGCCTTGCCGAACCGGACGAGCAACGTTTTTACGAGCGGATGCGCGCTGAAACCGCCGCGCCTGCCCAAGCCGTCTTCAGTGAAGCCGATTGGCAGGCGGTGACTCACCCGCGCGTCGACCCGCTCTTGACCGCTGTGTTCGCATTGATTCAACCGGCAGTCGTTGGCGCCCGCGCGCAGGGGCTGGAGAGCCAAGGCTTGTCTCAGCAGATGTTGGTCGATCCAAGTCAGCATCCCTCACCTTTGGCGCAGACGTTGTATTATGCGGCTGGCGTGCTTGGCTTGGATTTGCCGGCCGTGTTCGCCAATCCAAACGATCAAGGCGGGCTCACGCACATGCTCACCACCGTGCCCAGCCTCTCCATGGGACGCGTTGGCATGAGCTCTCAGGTCCCGCCGCAGGTTGCGGCGTTCGTCGCGGCTCAGCAGCTTTCGTATCTGCGGCCCGGAATGTACCTGCGCCACTTCATCCAAACCGGAACGGGCCTCAAAGCCTGGTTGTTCGCCGCAATCAAGTTGATCTCGCCGCAGTTTCCCATCGCGCCTGATTTGGAAGGCAGCGTGAACGAGGCACTCGCTGCGCTGCGCGGCAACCTGGCGGCCGATGCGAAGGACCACCTGTCGTCCGTCGTGTCCAAACTGATCTTGTCGGGCACGGCGCTGGATCTCAAAAAGTGGGTCGCCGCCGTCGACCTAACCGCAGATCGCGTGGGGATGGTCATCGCTCACGATCTACAAACGGTGAGCGAAGTGGTGCGCGCTTCCGACGAACGCTTGACCTCGGTTTCGCAAGACGAGCGCATCAAGGAGCTCATCCTGTTCAGCGTCAGTTCCAAATATCTGGGCGTCCGACGTCGCTTGGGTATCTCGGTCGATGCTTGACCGCAGCGCTCATGCTTGACCGCAGTGTTCATGCTTAAAAGCCGTGTCACACACCCCGCCCTTCCAGGGCGGAGGTTAGGCTTCGCGAGGCTCGACCCGAAACGAGATCTGCCCTTGGTCGTTGAGCGGACTTTCGCATACGACGCGAAAGTGCCGTAAGAACGCTTCGATGGGCATGTGGGCCTCGGACGCAAACTGGGCCACGGCAAGCGACCGCGCTGCTTCCAGTTCAGCAATCACTGAGTTGATGCGCTTCATGAGGGGCACGTCGTTAGCACAATCAGCGCGAGCGGATAGAACAAAGCGCGCTCATTTTCGGGGAATTTGGCGGAGGTATGCGGTACATCGCCGACTGGCCCGCCAAGTGGGCGCCCAAATGTTACACCCGGTTCACGCTCACGACGCCATTCAGCTTGCCGATGGCTTTCATGACCGAGCGCAACTGCGTGACGTCCGCACACTGAAACGTAAAGGTATTGTGAGCCCGACCGTCGTCTTCCGCGCGACAATTGGCTTGGCTGATATTCACGCGTTGGCTGCTCAGCGTCTGGCTGATGGTGGCCAAGATGCCTGGTTTGTTGTTGGTCACTACGGAAATGCTCACAGGTCGATTGACCTTGGTCCTGGTGTCCCAGGTCACGTCAATGCGGCGCTCGGGATCCGTATCAAAGGCCTTCTTACACTCGCGTCGATGAACGGTCGCACCTCTGCCACGCGTGATGAACCCAATGATGGGATCGCCCGGCAGCGGGTTGCAGCACTTGGCGTAGCGAACCAGCACGCTATCGAGTCCCGATACTTTGATCCCGGTGGTGGAGTCGCCCTTGACGCGACGCACCAGGGTCTCCAGCGTTCCTGCCCGCAATTCAGGATCGGGTGTCTCAGGCTTGTCCTTTTGGGTGAGCGAAGCGACGACATCCTCAACCGCCAACTTTCCGTAGCCGACGGCCAAAAGTAGCTCATCCATCGTCCCACAGTGATGAGCATGAACCAGACGAGTGACCGCGGCGTCATTTTTGAGCAGCTTTTGCATGCTCATTCCTACGCGCCGCATTTCGCCCTCCAACAACTCTCGCCCCAGGTTGATGCTCTTGGTGCGCTTCTCAGCCCGCAAGAAGCTGCGAATACGATTGGTCGCGCGCGTCGTGACACAGGCCTCCAACCAATCCTTGCTTGGATGTTGGTTGGGATTGGTCATGATCTCGACGACATCACCATTCTTCAGGCGGTGTCGGATGGGCACGATGGCGCCGTTGCAGCGCGCGCCTGAACAACGATGCCCGACTTCCGAGTGAATGGCGTAGGCAAAGTCAATCGGCGTAGCACCACGCGGAAAGACCAAGACCTCACCCTTGGGTGTAAACACATACACTTCGTCGGGGAAGAGATCGATCTTGACGCTCTCCAAGAACTCCGCCGGGTCTTTGAGATTACGCTGATAGTCCGCCAGCTCCCGCAGCCAGCCAAACTTCTTGGCGTCTTCCGGGTCCACCCCGCCGCCCACGCGTTCCTTGTATTTCCAGTGCGCGGCCACACCGTTTTCCGCCACGCGGTGCATCTGGTGAGTGCGGATTTGCAGTTCGATCCGCTGCCGTCCCGGACCGATCACCGTAGTGTGCAAGGATTGATACATGTTGGGCTTGGGCAACGCGATGTAGTCCTTGAAGCGACCAGGAATGGGCGTCCATCGTGAATGAATCGCGCCCAAACACGCGTAACAATCTGCCTGTGACTCAACGATGATGCGAAACGCCGTGATGTCGTACACCTGCTCGAAATCACACTGCGAAGCCTGCATCTTGCGAAAGATGGAATACGCGTGCTTGGCACGGCCGCCGACTGAAACATTGAAGCCTTGTTCGGCTAAGCGCGAGGTGATGGTCTTGCACGTGCTCTCGATGTAGCGCTCGCGTTCCTTGAACGACTTCTCGAGCTTGCCGCGAATTTCCCGGAAGGCGTCGGGCTCAAGATACTTGAACGCCTGATCCTCAAGCTCGACTTTGATGAGGTGCAGACCCAAACGGTTGGCCAAAGGCGCGTAGATCTCGAGAGTCTCGCGAGCTATGCGCTCCTGGGACTCGGTCTTCATGTGCTCGAGCGTGCGCATGTTGTCGACGCGATCACACAGCTTGACCAACAGCACACGAATGTCGCGCGCCATGGCCACCACCATCTTGCGAAAGCTCTCGGCTTGAGCGTCTTCCCGGGAAGCAAAGTTGATCTTGCTCAGTTTGGTGACGCCATCGACCAACTCCGCGACTTCAGGGCCAAAATCCCCGCGAATGTCGTCAATAGTAGCTAGCGTGTCCTCCACCACGTCATGCAAGAGCCCCGCGCATACGCTTGCCGTGTCCAGTTTGAGATCGGCGATGAGGCCCGAAACCCGCACAGGATGCGTAAAATACGGCTCACCACTCTTGCGCACCTGCTCACGGTGCGCCCACTCGCCGTAATGGTAAGCCCGACGAATCAAGTCCAAGTCGGCGTTTTCGTGGTAATTACTTACCTTTTGCAAGAGCTCGTCGAGAGCGGTCACCTCAGTATCGTAAGGCTAGATTGCAACAAAGCGAGCCCCCGCGGCTATTTCCACCTTCGTCAAACGCTTATCCAATCGCATCAAAGGCGGTTCGAGCTATGGTCGACTGCCCATGGTTGAGCCCACGTCACCCCCCACCCTGAACCATCCTATGACTGGATTGGGGATTTACGTGCATTTCCCGTGGTGCCTCAAGAAATGCCCCTATTGCGACTTCCTCAGTGTTGCCGTCAAAAGTCCTGATGAGGGGCGCTACGCAACCCGCAGCGAGGCTCAACAAACCCTTCCTCACGCTGCTTATGCAGATGCCGTCATCAACGAGTTCGAGGCCCGCTTCGACCATCTATGGCGTCACCCCCAGTTCGCACCGCCCCGGCTTCGCAGTGTATTTTTTGGCGGAGGCACGCCGAGCTTGTGGGAACCCCGGGAACTGGGTCGCGCTCTGCAAACCTTCTTGGGACGGTTCTTGGAGCACCCAGGTGCCACCTCCAGCGATCTGGAGATCACGGTGGAATGCAACCCGACCAGCGTCGACGCGGATCATTTCAAGGCGTTGCTCGATGTGGGCGTCAACCGCATCAGTATCGGCGTCCAGGGTTTGGACCAACAACGTCTCGAGTTTCTGGGCCGCCTGCACGACCCCTCGGGAGCGCTCCGCGCCATCGACGCCGCCCTCCGTGCGGGCGTGCCCAAAGTCTCCGCCGACTTGATTTATGGCTTGTATCAGCAATCCCCCGAGCAAGCCGCTGCCGAGGTGACCCGCGTTGCGGGTCTGGGGGTCCATCATGTGAGCGCGTACATGCTCACGATCGAAGAGAACACGAGGTTTGGAGCGCTGCATGCGCGCGGAAAGCTCCCCCTTTTGGACGACGAGCTCGTCGCAGCGTCGTACGCGCGCGTCGACGAAGCGCTCGGTCAGCTGGGGTTTGAGCACTATGAAGTCTCCAATTTTGCCCGAGATCGTGCCCGAAGCGTCCACAACGTCGGCTATTGGCTGGGTCGCGACTATCTAGGCCTGGGGACAGGTGCGTTCGGTACTGTTAGCCTTCTGGACCCTTCACCCGAAGTGCTTCCCCGCCGCTTGCGCTACCGCAACTTCATCTCGCCGGAGCGCTACTTGCAATCGTGGTCGCGTCCAAGCTCCGTGGTCGACCCATTTACTTCACTCTCAACAGAACAAGAGTGGATCGATGCGGACACAGCGGCGAGCGAGGCCTTGCTGCTCGGCCTGCGTCTCAGCGACGGCGTCGACTTGGACATCGTCGAACAGCTGCGTGGCCCGGGGGCACGGCGTGAGGAGCGATGGCGTGCCATCGACCGACTTGTCGCCAGCGGAAAGCTGAAGCAAGAGGGCAATTCTCTTCGGTTGCCAGCACAACACTGGATCATGGCAGACAGCGTGATCCGCGAACTTCTATGAACGTGGAGCGCGCCACATGACTGAGCGATGCGGCTCATGCGGTGCAAGCCGACCGAGAGCCTGCTAAACTGGCGCCGCATGTTGGCGACGCTGCGCAGCGCAGGATTCCCCAGTAGACTCATCCAGTTCGCAGCGGGGTGCCTCTAGGCTCGATGGCGATGACGCCGGGACTCTCCTTGCTGCTCAGCCTCTTGGTTCAGCTGCCGTCAGACCTCAGCCTCGAGGAAGTGGAGGTCCTGCTCGATGCCTGTAGTGGCGCCGTCGAGCCCGACGTCTGCGTGAGTAGATCGGGTGATGAAACGGCGGATGCGCGCATCGAACGTATCACTGCCACGCGGTTTTCCATGGAAATCGCTCTGGAAACAAGCCAACAGCAACGGCTCATTTCCCGCGAATTCACCTTCAAACAGGAGGACGCTCCGCTCGAGCGGGCCCGCGCGCTCGGCCTCAGCTTGGGACTTTTGGCGCGCGGTGCTCGATCCACCGAACCCGCACAAGAACAACCGCAAACCGAGCCCCTCGCGCCGATCGAGGCGACACTGCGACCTGAACAAGCAGTGCGCGTGCAGGTGAACAAGCGGCAACAAACACCTCCCGATCCGAAGCCCGTTGTGACCAAGAGCGCGAGTCATTGGCTGTTCGAACTGCAAGCAGGTTTGGGCTACGAGACTGGCCTCAGCACCCTCGTCTACCAAGGCGATGTTCGCCTGGGTTTTAGACCCATCGACCCGCTGGTCATCTTGTTGTCCTTTTCCTTGGCTGGTGGACACGATGAAGACCCGGTCGCACCCCTCGATATGCGCCAATGGGGAGGGTCACTTGGGCTTGGGTACTCGCACCGTTTGAGCTGGGGGCGCATCGGAGGCGAGCTGGAAGGCGGTCTAAGAAGGACCTCATTTTCCAGCGATTCGGCCGTTGATCGGGTGGCGCGTTCGACATTCGTCGTGCGCGCCCAGCTGCCATTGCACGTCGATCTCAATCGTTGGCTGTACGTGCTCTTCGCGCCGCAAGTCCTCATCCACGGCTCGCCCACCACGGTGTATTGGGACGGAGCGCGCCGCGCCCAAACCGGTTATGTGGTCCCGAGCGTGAACGCGGGACTAGGCTTGACATTCTAGCGTCAGGAGACCGCATGAGCTCAGCGGGGATCCGCGGTCATCGTTCTCACTGCTTGTCGTCCTCGCCAGGCAGTCCGCCACTGCCTTGCCCAGGTTGCCCGCCAGCGCCCGGCGGCGGCTCTTGGTACGGAACGCAGCGCATATCGACGCATTTTTCTCCGAACTCACAATCGAAGCTCTTGCGACATTCTCCGCACAATCCATACGCACAAAACTCACCCGACGCGCAATCCCCCTCGTGCTGACATTGAACGCACTTGCCCGCGCTGCACGCCGGAAACTCCGGACCAAATCGCTCCACGCAGTCGTATCCAGTCAAACATTCTACGCAGCTCCGCTGCGCCACATCACAATGTGGAAAGGGCCAGTCGCAACCTTCGCTGTGCTCACAAGCTGCACACAGTGGGGCATGATCTTCACACAGCGGCAAGCATTGGCCACGGAAGAAACAAGGAACGCTCTCATCGTTGGGATCATAGGGCCGCGGATCCTTGGGCTTATCCGGCGGGCTATCATTACCCCCTTGTCCGCCCTGCCCAGCCGTCGCGCCCGTGGACGTGTCTAGATTTTCACTCCCTCCAGCACTTTCGATCGTGGGACCTCGGCCACCTGTGTCGAAGGAAGCCTCACCTCCAGAGGCTCCCGTCAAAAGGTCCACCCGGCCAGGAGTGCATGCTTGATACGCTGATCCCAAGCCCACCACGACAATGAGCCATCCGCGCAGCGCCGGCTGGCGCTTGAGGTGTGTACGAGCTGAGGTCTGGAGCATACGAACTTGAGACCTACATGCCTCACAACCGGAGGCGTAGAATCACGTTTCCCCCTTACAGTGGCGCCACCCGCCTCCCGCGACAAGGAAAAAACATCGCATTTCCTCTCGGTTTTTTCGCGCGCGAGGCTGCCTGCCTGGGCCTGCTCAGGTTACTATAGGGTTGAATATGCCTCGCCTTGTCAAGAGTGCGCCGTGGCTCAAAGCCGTCACGCCTGGCTCCGCTGCGGAGTCCACGCGGCGCCCCTTGACCGACGCCCAGCTCATCGAGGGGATCGTTCAAGGAGACAGCAGCGTGGCGGGGGCATTCCACGATCAGCTCGTGGACGTCATCGATCATACGTTGTTCCGAGTGCTTGGCCGCCGTGAGACCGATCACGAAGATTTGATCCAAGTCTGCTTCGAGCAAGTGTTGCGCACGCTCATTGGACGCTCATTCGCCGGCGATTGCAGCTTGCGCACCTGGACGGGGCGCATCACGACCCACGTCGCTCTCAACACGCTTCGCTCCAGGGTGCGTGAACGACGCGTGTTTTTTCGAGCCGACGACGCCGAAGGCGAACCTGCTGCTCCCGTGGATGCCACATCGCAAACCCACGCTCATTTGGATTTGGGCCGGGCGCGCCGCGTGCTCTCAAAGATGCGTCCAGCCAAGAGTGAAGTGCTCGTTCTCCACGACGTGCATGGCTACAATTTGAACGAGATCGCCGGACTGCTCGATATCACCGTAGCAGCAGCCCAATCGCGCCTCGTGCGTGGTCGGGCTGAGTTTCGCAGGCGGCTGACCGCCCTGGACAGTCGCGCCACTCAAGCGCCCACCACTGATGCCCCGGAAGGTGACGCTGGTGGGATGGAGGCCGACGATGACTGATCGTCGTAACAATCCACCCTCG
>JACZCW010001551.1_pt1 | contig 15270 bp, 15 predicted proteins | sample 8641861 | NCBI WGS metagenome assembly JACZCW01 (sample SAMN15324607, study PRJNA640507) | soil metagenome | isolation source: intercropping sugarcane | place: China: Luxin town, Laibin City, Guangxi Province | collected 2019-07-25 | depth 10cm m | reverse complement strand
TTCAACGGGCTCACACCCGTCGAAGGTCGCGCCAACACCTTCACGGTGGACCTGCTGCTGCATCGGCTGCAAGCGATGGAAAACGCTGAGGCGCCTTTTGAAGAACGCGGACCGGAGGCGCGTGCGTTCCTGCGTCAACGCGGGCTTACCGATGAGATTGTGGCGGAAGGTGTGGCGCTCGTAGCAGCCCTACAGAGCATGAGCGAACCGGTGGCCAACAATCCCAGTCTTGCAGAACTCCATGAGGCTGAGGACGCCATGTGGGCCTTCTACAAGGAGTGGGCGGCCATTGTCCGTCTCACCATTAAGGATGGCCGTTTGCTGCGTCTGTGCGGTTTTAAGAAGCGCAATTACGTGCGTGAAGCTGAAATCATCGAGGAGGAAGAGGTGGAGGTAGACGTGCCGGTGATCGGTGGCGGCACGGTCACCTTGCCGGAGCTGCCCCCCGCTTCCAAGGAGGAAGGTGACGATCAAGCGGCCGAATGAAGCCGTGTTCTCGTGATGCTGGGGGAGTTCTGGTGACTCTCCCAGCGCAGCTCTTGACGTGTCTCGCAAATTCAGCTCATGTGCCTTGACATGGCTTTTCTCCAACTTGGTGGTTGGGCAATTAGCTTCTTAGGAGAGACATCATGATGAGCTACATTCGACGTACACTTGGCTGTTGCGCTGCATTGCTGGTCCCCATCGCTTGCAGTGAAAGTGCGGATGATCCCCAGGGCACTGGCGGATCGAGCACCAGTGAGGGCGGCGGGAGTCCTGCGGATGGCGCTGGCGGTAGTTTCGCCAGTGGGGGTGCGGGCACCGGAGGCAAAGGTACGGGGGGCGATCCCTCGGGTGGCGCTGGGGGCGCAGGCTTGGCACTCGAGGTGGATGGCTGGGGGACCATTCGTTGCAAGGCGATCGATGCGGAAGAATACGGCAATATGATCTGCATTGCAGAATTGTCAGGTGGTCGCACCATGCGCGTCGCGCCGCTTTGCGCCATAGAGCGAATGGACCAACTTCCGTACAACGTGCGTACGGGCAGTGAGCCGAGTCTTGTATTGTGCGGAGAAGGGCCGGACGATCAGGGTGACTGGGACGAAATCATCTGCTGGGAGAGTTATGACGAAGCCTTCTGTGTTGCTCGGCGTGGTGATTGGCTCACGATGGTTGGGCCCGCGTGTGAAGTGGACACGTTTGAAGAGGAAATCTCAGCGAACGATCCGCGCTTCATCGCGTGCTCCGATCTGAGTTTGTGGGATGAGGTACGGTGCTACGGGTACGACTCCGAGGACGGGGCCTTCTGCGTCGCTCGTCACGGACTCTACTGGGTCGAGATCTATCCGGATTGCAGGACTCAGGAACCGGAGTTTCCAGGGACGGAGGTCGATCCAGCCACTGTATCTTGCGACGTCTACCACTACTACGACTACTGATACCTATCCGGATGACACTCAGCATTCAATAGGGAGAGCATCCCGTCGAGCGTACATCGCTGCTGCTGGTGACGGCAAACTGCGCACCCTAGAGTTGAGATCTCAATCGTAGTCGAAGATGAACGTAAGATCGCCGTCCCAGTGGGGCCTGACATCGATGACGGCCTGCGACGTGACGAGTGGGTCTGAGAAATTGGGGTGTACATTTTCCCAGAAGCGCACGGGTGGATCGACGACAAGTGAAGCAACGGGATGCGCCTCGTCAGCGATGCCCATCTGACATTCAAACGCTGTCTGGTTGTGTGTCTTGACCCATGGGTCGACCACTACTGTGTATTGATCCAACGTGCAGGCGAGCTCTGACGGACCGGCTGTCGTTGCGAGTTTGGGTTCGGTCGCAGCCGGACCAGGGGCTTGAACCGGTGTGCGTTGACTTGTCGCTACAGGCGCCACTGGAGGTGCAGACGGCTGGGCAGCTGGACGTGAAGAGGCACACGCCGTCAGGAACAACAGCGACGTGCTCCAACCGTAAGCTGACTGTGACCAAACCATGGCTCAGCTTAATCTACGGTAGAAGCACGCACGTGCGCAAGGCAGTTCTCGCGATCAGGGAGGAAGGGGCGCGATCAGTCACTCAATACATCGATGGCTTCCTCGAGCGTCTTGTCCAGGTTCTCGTAATAGTCGAGATCGTCATCGACTTTGACCTCCACGTCAGGCGGCACGCCCACGACTTCGTACTGCTCGCCGTCCGGTGACTCGTACACTTCGTTGGATTGCGAGAAGAGCCAACCATTGGGCAGCAGGCGCACCAGCGTGTCCGAGAGAGAACCATACGTGCTCGTGCCCACGCTCGTCACATTGGAGAGCTCGTTCATGGCGATGGTGAAGGTCTCTGCGGCGCTCACTGTGTTTTTACTGGTGAGTAGCGCCACCGGACCCTTGAACGCCCCCGACCGTGCGGTGATTGTGATGTCCTGATACGGTCCCCACTCGTCGCCGAGCCAAGCGCGCTTCTTGGACACCGTGCGCGACTTGTCGGAGAACCAGCCCGCGATGGCGTAGCCCATGGTGTCCATCCCGCCCTCGTTGAAGCGGGCGTCCACGATGAAGGCCCGCGCGCCCTGGAGATCGTCCATGACCTGCTCCATGGTTTCATCGGTCAGCTCAATGGCCTCGGGAATAGTGAATTCAGCCTCACTGGTGGCCATGGCGTGGACGTCGAGGTAAGCAACATCGTCATCAAGCCAGCCCCAGTGCAAGAGATGATGAGGGCCGCTCTTGCCTTTGCCCTCCAGCACCTGGTCCAGCACGTACTCTTGCATCGACGCGGTGAATGCGCCGCGTGGATCTGCAGGGTTTTCACCCACGTCATCGCCGGAATGTTGTGCGGCCCAGTCCTCCCACAACAGACCCAAGGTGCCTCCCAAGAAACCGGCCCCTGTGCTGGTGTCGAAGACCCACACGTGGCCATCGTTGAGCGGTGTGAGCACTTCCTGGAAGATGCCCATGAGCTCCTCGGACGTGGTGTCGTCCTTCACTTGCGATTGAAAGTCAGATCGCACCTCGTCCCAGTCCACCCCGCGCTCGGAGAAGTAGGCGTAGTTTTCATCAAAGGCGTGCCACAGGCTGTCGAAGGCGGCGACCGCGCTCGTGTCTGGCTCGCCGCAGCCGTCGGGTAGCTCATCTGTGCGGTCAAAATCGTAGCGGGTGTACCCGCCTGTCTCGTACCAAGAAAAGTGATCCTCATCGCCCACGATGCGATCGAATTCCCCCTCTACGTCCTCGAAAGAGCCCTCTCCGGAGGGCACACAACTGACCTCAGTGACGTCGTAATAGCGGACGGCCTCCTCGGTGATTTCTATGACGCGGGCGTAGCCGCGCTGGCGCCACACCCCTTCGAGTTCACTGAGTTCGACCGGCTGCGGCTCATCATCTTGTCCCCCATCATCGGTGTCACAAGCCGTGGCCAGTCCGAGTGTCGCCAAGAGCAGGCTCCCAAAAACCGCGCGGCGCATCTCTCCGCTGCTTTGCATGAATATGTCTCCCCAAAATATGTGCCGGCTCGACTGCCAACAACAGGGGTCCGTGCCCGCGCGGGGGCAGAACGTTCAAACAAAACACCGACCGCCCGGGCGACGCAGCCAGACACACACGACTGACCCGACTGTGACGAAAGGCATCAACCGTTCGCCCGATTTTCGACGAAAATTGCGCTTTTCGCGCCGGCACACTCTTTGCTGAATACCCGGGCAGATACAAGGGACTTTTTTGGCGTCTGGTCCAGCGGCGACATCGGTGTCGAGCGCTTGGTTCAGCCGTCAGGAGCCCAGGGAGAGACCGACGATGTTGAGATGGGCACTAATATTTTTCGTCGTTGCGTTGGTAGCAGCGTTCTTTGGTTTTGGCGGGATCGCAGGCACTGCGGCCGGCATCGCTGAGTTCTTGTTCTACGGCTTCTTGGTCGTGGCTGTGCTCATGTTGATCATGGGCTTGGCTGCCGGCAGAAAAGTCCTGTAGTCCGTTGAACTTAGTCCTACTTCACTGAGCGCTGCCACTCAGCGCGGCGCTCGTGGAGGGGACGCAGGCGCGCCGCTCGTCGATTCCAAGACGGCGCCACGCCCAGCATGAACCCCACAAACAAGAGCACGGCGACGCCCAAAGGAAAGAGCACCAAGTGCTGGCGTTGCATCGTGTCACCCAACAGCATGCCCGCGACGACGCCGAGGAGGGCAGCAGGCGCGCCGTAGAGCAGGGCAAGGAGCGCGCAGCGGCCAGCGGTGAAGCGCTGATGTTGCTCAGGTCGCAAGAAGACGAACGGCCACCACTCTGAGTCGGCGTCTAAGATGTGAGCTTGGATGGATTGAAGGGTGAAGGGGTCGTTGGGTGGCAGCGAGGGCATGGGGGCCCCCCATTATGCGGCATCCCCGCTGCGCGGCCAGTTCGACGCGGAATAAGGTAGGGAAAAAACCCTCAGGGCAGTACCGGGTGAGCCACCTACGCTCAAAACTTCATGCGAAAGCAGAGGCCCGTCTGTTAGCTGGTACGCCGGATTGCTCTGCCTCGTTGTCGGGCCCGTGGTGGGTCCCTCGATGCGCGCGAGTTGGCGTTGTTTTGGCGGCGCTCGCTAGTTCTGCAAATGGATGAGCAAGACGCTCTCCTCAGCGGGCACCCCTAGTCGTAGAGGAAAACCATAGTGTCCGGTGCCACGGTGCACGTAGAGGCGATCTGTGCCGCGTCCCCACAGCCCATGGTCGGGGATTTTGGCGACCCATCCGGCCACCGTCCACAGCAGTCCCAGGCTGACGAGTCCCACTTGCCCGCCGTGAGTGTGACCCGAAAGGACGAGATCACCTTCACCTTCCGGTAGGTGCTTGAAGGCGCCAGGATCGTGGAGGAGCATCAAACGCAACGCGCCTGCCTGACGCGGATAGCGCTCACATACGGCACGCATGCGCGCAGCTCGATCCTTGAAGTGGAAATCGAACCCTACGATCTGCACCTTACCGGCGGCAGTATCGACGAATGTTGCCTGATCCATCAAAAGCTCTACGCCAGCGCTCTCGAGCGCGTGCATGACCACACGGGGTGCCTCATGGTCGTGGTTGCCGAAGCACGCAAAACAACGTCCAGGTAGGTTGCGGAGCGGTGCAAGTGCTTCCGCCAAATGACGCGCTTCGGACTGTGACTCCATGGTGAGGAAGTCTCCGGTCAACAGCACCAAATCGGGCTGTTGTTCGACCGCGCGCTCACAGATGCGCCGCAGGCGGGCCACGGGCATGAAGGGCCCCAGGTGGGGATCGGTGATTTGAATGACGCTCAGCGGGCGTTTTACATCGGTTGCGGATGGAGCCGGGTGGGGGACGCGGCTCAACTGTGAAATGTGCGGCACTTGACCCACCGTGAGCGCCCGTGACTCGCTGCGCGAGGTGAGCGACTGAAACATCCCCAGGACTCCGAGCGCATAGGGGATCCAAACGCCCACCGGCGGCAATCCAAACGCTGTGGCGATGGCCCATGGAAATGCGATGAACGTGGATGCTGCGAAGTACAGCGCCGGCAGGGAGATCAATGTGCGGTACCACCACGGGCGCAAGGTGGGGCGGATCAAGAACACAGCGTCGAGGTAGACGAGCGCATGCAATGCTACCGCAAACCGTCCCACAAGCGGCACGTCTGCGAGCCACACGCCCAGCAACGGCAGAGCAATGAGCGTGTGCAAACCCAAGGTGACGGCGCGATAGATGGCGTAAAAGCGCGACCGAAACAGGCCGCCCAGCAGGACCACCAGCAGGTAGGCGCCCCATGAACACCAGGCGAGAGAGGACATGGGAAGTGAGCTAGCACTGCTCTATCGCAGAGCCCGCACTTTCCGTCCTGTTAACACTTCTTCATGAATTTGCAGCGTGCCTACGCTCAGCCAATTCGACGCTGAGCGTGGAGAGTGCAGCTTCGTCGAGCGGATAAAAACGCATGGCCAGCGCGCCCAGCAGAGCAAAGCCACCCGGCACGAGCGTCTGGAGAGCTACAATTGCGCCCACCGATGCGTCGGACTGCGCTTCATTGGCTGCGTAACCGAGCCAGCCCAAACACCACAGCATGCCGGCTGAGCCAAGCGCCCCGCCCACCTTCTGCGCAAAGGTGCCCGCGGCGAACGTCATGCCTGTGGCCCTTCGCCCCGTCTTCCACTCGTTGTAGTCAGCGGCTTCTGCGTACATGGTCCAGGTGAGCGGAGACTTGGGGCCGAGTGCGAAACTGATGAGCACATTGAGACCGAAGATCAGCTCGATGCGATCAGCCGGGACGAGGTAGAGGGCGAACGACAGCGCGCTCACGAAGCAAAGAAGCAGCACCAAGAGCCTGCTCTTGTCGACCAGGCGTACCAGAAAGGGCGCCGCAATAGCGCCTCCCGCCAGGGCTACGGACTGCGCAGCCAGGTAGGAGGACAGCAAATCGGGGCGGTTTACGTGGTACTTGAAATAGTAAAAGCCTGAGCCCGCTCGCATGGTGAACGTCACCATAACCGCCATGGACAGCGCGACCACCACCAACCACGGCCGATTGCTGGCGAGGTCGGCGAGATCCGCGCGGGGGCTGGTCGGGGCGGATTGCACCGGCGCGACGCGTTCCCGCGAGACCGCAAAGGTAACGAAAAAGGTGAGGGCGGCTATCATGCCGTAGAGCAGCATGGTGCGCGGCCAGCCTTGCGTGGGATTTGAGCCGCCCAGCGCCGCGACCAAGGACAGCGTCCATTGATTGACGACGAAAGCCCCAGCAAAGGCAAATGCGAAGCGCGTGCTTACCAGCGCGACGCGCTCACGACTGTCACTGGTGATGACGCCACAGAGCGCGGAGTAAGGTGTGCTGAGGGCAGAGTACACCAACATCATCAAGGCATAACTGATGTAGGCCCACAGCAGCTTGCCCGTTTGGTCCAAGTTGGGTGTCGTGAAGGTGAACCACGCCGCTGCCGCCATGGGCAGCGCAAAAACGACGAGATACGGGCGAAACTTACCCCACCGGGTCGTCGTCCGATCGGCCAGCGCGCCCATCAACGGGTCCGTCACCGCGCCGATCAACTTGGTCGCAAACAGCATCGTCCCGGCCGCAGCCGCGGCCAGGCCAAATACGTCCGTGTAAAACGCAGCCAGGAATGACCCGATGGTCGTCCAATACAGGTTGAAGCCAAAATCACCTACGCCGTAGCCCAGGCGCTCCAGCCAGATCCTCGGAGACAACTGGCGCGACGTTGCGGTCACCACACGACTTTGGACGACTCGACCACCTTGACGAAGCGCAGCGTCATGCGGTCACTCTCGCCAATAGCGGCGTACTTCTCGCGATCCTGATCGCCCAGCGCAAAGTTAGGCGGCAGCGCCCAAACGCCCTTGGGATAGTCCTTGGTATCCTTGGGATTGGCGTTGATCTCGGACTTGTCCTTCAGCTTGAAACCAGCTGCCTCAATCTGCTGGATGAGCCACGGCTCGGGGAGATAGCCCTTCTCAGCGCTCAGCTTTGGATCGGCGTCGGGGTAAGCCCGATGTTGTTCGACACCCAAGACCCCACCCACTTTCAGCACGGAGCGAAACTCAGCCAGCCAAGTCCCCAGGCTCCCGTCGCGGACCATGCCGTGCATGCCGCGAAACACCAGCACCACATCCACCGGCTTGTCGACTTTGAGCTTGGGCGCTGCGGGATCAAACACCACCGACGTGATGTTGCCATACACCTCAGGCAAACGGTTCAAAAACCATTGGAAGCGCTCGGCGTAATAGGTGGAGCGCTGCTCGGCAGGGCCGGCAGGATCGGTAGTGGTCGCCAGCAACTTTCCGCGTTTGTACAGCACGGGCGCGAGCAGCTCCGTGTACCAACCTTCACCCGGTCCGTACTCCAGTACGGTACTGTCAGGAGCGACACCCAGGAAGGTCAGTGTCTCGATGGGATGCCGCGCAGCGTCGCGCGCCCTGCTCTTGGGGTTGCGGTGTTCACTAGCCATCGCAGCTTGCAGCGCAGGCTTGAGGGACCAATAGGACTGGTTGGCGAGCGCCTTGGCCTTCTCACGGATCTCTGGGGTCAAGCGGCGCTCTTCTTCACTCGCCTCTTGTCGAGCCTTTTCGCGGTCGGCGGTGAGGCGAGCGCGTTCTTCCTCAGCCTTGATCTGCTCGGCGGTGCGCGCGGGAGCCGCCGCAACGACTGGAGCTGCCGAGGGTGCGGGCTCGGCCGGCACTTGCTGTGTTGCCGCTGGCGGCGGTGGAGCTTCTGCTGGTGGGGCACTTGGGCCGCAACCCAAGAGCCAGAATCCCGTCAAGAGTGTGCTGGTTCGTGCCTTTTTACTCATGCTATTCCTCATCCGATCTCGATAATTGGCTTGAAGCCGCCCCAATACATGCGCTTGCCATCAAAGACGCGCTTGTGGCCGTCCATCTCCGCCATGCGAGGATCCTTCATTCCCTCAGCCCACGCATGATCGCGCGTCGCCTTGTCTGGCCAAAGCGCAAACGCGGTGACGACGGTTTCTTCCTCGGTGGCGGCTACCGCGCGGTAAAAGTCGGTGACTTGTCCACGTGGGACATCGTCCGCCACGGCCTCGATGTACTTGATGAGACCCAGCGGCTTCATCACGTCGGCAAAAATCTGCGCCAGTTTTTTGTATTCAGCCTCGTTGCCCTTGGGCAGCGGCAATGAAAAAAAGTCGACGTAGGACATGAACTCTCCCCCTTTCAGGGGCCACCGTAGCAGCCGAAGAAGTGAGGACAAGCGTACAAAAAGCGACGGCGTGCTTGAACCAACGGCCGCCGGAAATGACCGTGGGATATCACCCTGGCTTTGCTCGTGTTACCTAGCTGTCATGGACGCCAAGCACTGGGGCCTTCATCTCGTCGGAGTGTGCTTCGCCGTGTTCGCGGTGCGCTGGGCTACGCTGGAGATGCCGAGGGATTGGCGCAATCAGCGTGTGCCGCTGATCGCGGGACCGTTCGACTGGCGCCTTTTGCTTCCCGTTCTGGCAGCCTTTGCTGGGCTAGTGCCCGTACTTTACGCGATCATAAGCGGAGGGTTCATCCCTCGAGATGCGCCAGGAAGTTATGTCTTCATGTTGTGCTGGTTGACGGCGGGATTCATCTCGGCGCTCTTGGCCATGAACGCCCGCTCGATCCGGCGTAGTGCACGGGGCTGGCTGATCATCAGTGGAAGCAACACCTTGCACATCGCCGTCGAAAACGACGAGACCAGGTTTCAGTTGGGACGCGGGTCAGTAGAACTGCGACACATCGACGGACCGAGTGGCTATGTGCAATTTCGCATCCAGGACGGCCCCGCCGTGGCGCACTTTTGGGGGCAGATTGCCCTTCGGCATTTGAAGCTGGTTGGTGAAGGGCCGCTCGTGCCCGGCCAAGGTTTGATGATCGGCAGCTCGATCAAGCCACTGCTGGAGTGGTTGAAGCCTTTCATTGAACAGCATTGAGGCCTCACCTTATTCCCCCTAGCTGTCCCAGCTTGCCCGTCCTAAACCGCGCGTATGGAGACCACCATCGCTGGGTTTCACCAAGACGAGGCGGGAGACTGGGTTGCTGAACTTGCTTGCGGCCATGGGCAACACATGCGCCACAAGCCACCCTGGCTCATGCGCGGGTGGGTCACGACAGAACAAGGACGCCAGGACAAAATCGGACAGAGCATCGACTGCTCGTTGTGTGATGACATCGTGATGCCGGCGGCTGCAAAGCAGTATAGCGGCGTCGGGCCTTTTACAGAGCAAACCTTGCCAACCGGGCTTTTGGGCGATCATCGCACCAAGCCGGGCACCTGGGCGCGCATCGTGGTGAAACAGGGTCAGCTGGAGTACTACGCGCGTGGCCGCATGCAGCTGCTAGGTCCGGGCCAAGTGGGCCTCGTCGAGCCAGAAATCCCGCACCGGGTGAAGCCGGTCGGAGCGGTGGTGATGCATGTGGAGTTTTGGGCGGAGTAGCTTCGTTGTCCCCGAGAGCATTGAGACCGCGTTCGACTTGGTCGTCGAGTTCATGAGCGTGATTCGTCCGGACGTAGCATGATCCAGGAGGCTAGGACCTGACCGTCGTCACCTTCCACAGCTGGGGTTTGGACCCGTCCGCCGTGAGTCGCGCCCGGTTCTTGAAGCGAGCGAAATTCCTTGGAGGCACGTTCGTAGCTCGCGCGGTCTGGAAATGACATTTCGACTTCACAGCCTGCCTGGAAGCACCGTGCGCTCGTCCAAATGGGGTGAAGCTCAACGCCCGTGGAGAGCCCGTCTGTCCAACCATCGAGCACCGTGGCCCATTGGTTGGTCCAGGCTTCGTTACACTCTCCGGAGTTCCTCAAGGCTTCGAGGATCGCTCCGCGACGAGCCTCTGGAGTGGGGTGGCTCCCGCGGATGGCGAGAATCACCGGAAGTCGCACGCGGCGGGAGTGTTCAGCTGGATCGCTTTCTTCGTCTCCACCGTCGTCCAGAACAGGCGGCACGCCGAGCTCCACCGGGTTTCGATGGAGAGTGTCGCGCACATCGGGCTCCAAGCCCGCCGCGGGTGGCGCTTCGTTCTTCACAGTTCCTCGTTCGTCCGAAAGCGATTCCTGCTCGGCGGGGTCAGCGTTTATTCCCGTGACTTCGCTCTTCGAATGCTGGCTGCCGTGTCCTAGCCAAAACAGGCAGGCCCCCAGGGGCACCACGAGCAAAGATCCTAGCCAAACTATCTGTTTCATTTTCTCCTCGCTTCCTCCACTGACACAACTCAACTCATCCCAGACCGGCTTGGCTTTAGTACGATCCTGCGTTTTCCACGATCATCTGGATCGTGTCCAGCGGTGACGTCCACCGGAACAGATAGAGCTCTTCATCCGAGAGATTCAGCGTGTACTGATGGGTGATGCCGGTCTCGGGCGTACCCAACGTTGGTTCTCCAGTCACGGGGTCCTGCGCGATGGGGGTGACCGCGTGACAAGCCGGTGGCGCGACCTCGATTTCAATCTCCTTCCAGGGACCTGGCATGAGAGTGTCGAAATCGAGGGAGGCGATTTCGAGTCGAACATTTTGGCCGTCCTCCACGTAAAAGTGATAGGTGGCGCGCGCTGTTGGAAAGTAGGAGGTGTACCCGACGTATTCGTCGGCGGCTTCAGGGAGGGTGATGGTGTAGTGGTTGTGAGGCATGTCCGTATTGGGAGCCCAAGAGTCGGGCGTCGCAATGGCTGTAGCCGAAGCGAAGGGTCCGTAGAGCACATGGATGCAAGCGTGGTTGAGGACCCCGACGCGCGTTCCTGTCGTAAAGGTAAGGCTCGCTGAGGGGTACCTGGAGTCCTCTGGGTCCGCGGGAGCCCCGTATGAGCTCTCGAGCTCTGCAAAGCTCACGTGGTAGGTGGTCTCATCGTGCAGCGCCGGAGCGGAATCATTTTGGCGGGGCAAGATGACCGCGCTCAAAACGTGACCGGTTACGTCCCACGTGCCCTCGATGGCGCGGGGCTCTTCCAATTCGTCCTCGTCGGTGAGGATCAAGGTTGCCTCGCTTGTGTTCATCTCCAGGTCGAAGGTGAGGCGAACGTTCACATGCTCGCGGATGCCGAACCCCGGATCGACGAAGAACTCTGACGGGTAGACGTCGTCTGCGCCTTGGTTTGGGGTGCTGGATAAAACATGAGGAACAAGCGCGTTGCACTCGTTTCCTGCGAGTTCGTAGCCCAAAGGGCACGGCTCGCAGGAAAACGTTCCGGTTTCGTTCACGCATAAAGATGCGTCGTCGCAGTCGTGCAGATCTTCTTCACATTCGTCGACATCGGTGCATTCTTCCCCGTCACCCTCAAATCCAGGAGCGCAGGTGCAACCATACGAACCTGCGCTGTTGTCGCAGTTGGCGTTGTCGTCGCAATCGTGCGTATGGTTCGCACATTCGTCGATGTCGACGCACGTGTCTCCGTCCAATTCGTAGCCCAGAGGACACGGTGCGCAGGAAAATGATCCGGACTTGTTCACGCAGTACGCTGCGCCGACGCAACTTTCGGAATCCTCTGCGCATTCGTCGATGTCGGCGCATCCTCGCCCGTCATCGCGAAACCCCTCCTCACAAATGCACTTGTAGGACCCGTCCGTGTTTTTGCACTCAGCGTGTTCATCACATAGGTCTGCGCCTTCACTGCATTCATCAATGTCGACGCATCCGAGCTCGTCTCCGGAGTCATCACACGTGAAACCTTCGTCACAAATGCTCTCATCGCCAGCACAGGTCGAGGGTGCCCCTCCGGCTGTTTCGTTGGACTCATTCGAGCCGGCCTCGCCACAGGCTAGGGCAAGAGGTAAAGCGATGCATGGCAATCGGGCTAGGGATAATCTTATAACTTGCAACATGGGGTTCTTTAAATGAAGACGTGGCCGTTCTCGGAGATCACGTGTGTGACGACTGACCTCAGCAACCGCTCCCCGGATAGACGGAAGCGTTGCTATCGTTGCAGTCTCCCCACTGCTTTGCCGTGAACGGCTGCCAGGGGACGCATGCCGTCTTCGTTCGGTTGGTGGGAGAGGCTCCGTAGCCGTCACCATCGCCGTCGTACCACCACCATTCCGCGAGGGGCTTGAGCTCCTCGATGATCACGCTGATGGTTGGCACCGATGCCGTGAAGGTGATCTCGTACGGAGCGTCGGCGAGCGACAGCTCGAACACCTCGTATCCGGTCAAGTTGTCGCCCGTGTCCCCCGTAAGGGCATCACAGCTCGCTATCGTTCCGCTGAGCTGGGACGCGACAAGTTGGTGGGCGTCGTCTCTTACGGTGACGGTCACACTGGGGTCGAAATAGATCGAGAAATCATCCACGCCCCCGCTGAGATTGCTCCGCGGAGTGAAGGTGAGTGTCCTCGAATATGGTCCAGATCCATCCAATTCGATGTGTTGAAAATAGTGGATCGCTTGGAGTTCGTCTGGATCCGACGAGTCGACGTTTACGAAGGGTCCGCTCACGCCGTGCAGGCAAGAGTGCGTGTTGATGGTATCCCCGAGCTCCTCGCACGCGGCGGGAAGCAGCGCCTGGTTCTTGGTCTCAGCTTCATCGGTAGCGAGCGGCTCGCCTGAGCATCCGAAGACCCCGGACGCGGCAAGTGGAATGGTAAATGCCCACTTTTTCAGTTTGATTCCGTTCATGGTTTTCCTCTCACTCAGTGTTGTGTTCTTAGGCATCGGGTTATTCCTCCGCGTGCTCGTCGTGGTCGTGACAGGCCTCGTCCTCGATCTCGAACTCGATTGCCTTTTCCGGACCACCGGTCACACCCCCGAACTCAATACGAAGACGGAACTTGTCTGCTTCCGCGTCGTCTCCGGGCTCTAGACCGCCGTTGCAGTGCAAGAAGTCGAACGCGTCAGGTGATGAAAATCGCCCCCAATACCAGCATTTCATGGTCGGGCCCCCGCCGGAACTGAAGGTCAAGCTGACCAAACCACCGTTCGATTCACCCACCGTCACAGGGATGACCTCTGGGACCTCGAATCCGATGGGATGATCGAGAGTGACCTCTGCGTCCTGCCGGGAAGGTGGCCAGAGCGTCGCCGAAGCATTCAGATGAACCTCCTCACAAGACTCGCACTCGCGATGTTCTCCCAAGTATTCCACGACGGTGAGCAGGCTGGGGTCCTCTTCGGGGCCAAAGACGACGGTGTAGAACTCAGCGTCGCTGAGCTCGTAAATCTTTACCTCGTTCAGTAGCGAACAGAGTTCTGCTTCGACCGGCCCTTGATTCACGACCTCAACCAAATGGTCGCTCGAATCGTAGAGCGTGAGGGTTGATTGTGGATTCACGAAGAAGGCAAACTCGCCGGTCACCGCAGGGAAGTAGTACGTCCCTCCTGAATATGAACCAGCGGCTCCCGGCAAGGTGACCGTGTAGGCCGTATGTGGCGTGCTGATCTCGGATGTGGGGGGGCCCGGGTACGGCTCTGCCGTCAAGCTGTCGAAGGGCCCAAACTCCGCATGCGCGCACGCGTGCTCGACCTGGTGATCGCTCACGAGACACTCGTCTTCCTCAGCCTCACGCTCGAGTGATGCGTACTTTTTGCTTGCTTCCGATGAGCCAGACGGATGGACGGCGCAACCCGCAAGAATCGCACCCATACCGGTCAACTGTCCCAATGTCCTTGTTGCTTTCATGGTTTCCTTCTTCGTCGCTTTCCAGCTTTCGACATCGTCGAGATGTGCTCTCTGGATAACGTATCTGCAACTAAGTTGCAACAACAATTGCGCTACAGAGAGGTCTAGGCGCGCGCCAAAGCCCGGGTAACCATCGCGCGCACGGCACTTCAGTTCGACAAGGAGGCTTGCTCCATTTGCAGCGCAGGAAATGGATTTTGAAGCTGGTCCCATTGTTCGCTCGTCTGCCGCGCTAGCTCCGGAGCGAGCAAGCACGCTTCGAGCTGTCGACGGATCTGGGCCTCGTCCATGCGCTGCCCGATGAACACCAGTTGCTGCACACGATCTCCGAAGCGCTTGTCCCAGCTCGGCTGCTGATCGGGGCGCTCTCCTTCAGGATGGTCCCAGTCGTCCTTGGACACCGCAGCCCACCACAGCCCTGACGGGCGCACGTCACTTATGCCTCCAGCTTGTGCCCACTCGTACGCGATGTGATGATCAGCGGCGACCCAGAAGAAGCCCTTCGATCGCAAGACCCCCTGAAAGTTGCGCGGAGTTTGAAAGAACTCCCACAACTTATGGGCATCGAATGGCAGCACGTTCTTATACACAAAGCTCGAGATGCCATACTCGAGCGTCTCGGGCGCGTGCTCGCCTGACAGCTCACGTACCCATCCCGCCGATTGGGACGCCTTGTCGAAGTCGAACGAGCCGGTGCCGAGCACCATCTCCAGAGGCACGCGTCCATACGCGGCCTCTACCAGACGCGCACCCGGGTTCAGCGCCCCGACGATGGCGCGAAGCTCGTTGAGCTCGGCGGCGGACAGTAAGTCCGCCTTGTTCAGCACGATCACATCAGCAAACTCCACTTGATCGATGAGCAAATCGGACACCGTACGCTCGTCCGCTTCGCTGAGCGCCTGCCCCATGTCCGTGAGGGCTTGTCCTTCCTTGTACTGCGCCAAGAAGTTCTTGGAGTCGACCACGGTGACCATGGTGTCTAAACGGGCGAGCTGGCTGAGGCTCACCCCCTCTTCGTCCTCGAAGGTAAAGGTTTGCGCGACAGGGATCGGCTCGGAGATGCCCGTGGACTCGATCACCAGGTAGTCAAAGCGTTCTTCTTTGGCCAAGCGCGTCACTTCGACGAGCAAGTCGTCGCGCAACGTGCAGCAAATGCAGCCATTCGACATCTCCACGAGTTGCTCTTCAGTGCGCCTGAGAGCCGCGCCACCGCGCTCCA
>JACZCW010083475.1_pt1 | contig 15293 bp, 14 predicted proteins | sample 8641861 | NCBI WGS metagenome assembly JACZCW01 (sample SAMN15324607, study PRJNA640507) | soil metagenome | isolation source: intercropping sugarcane | place: China: Luxin town, Laibin City, Guangxi Province | collected 2019-07-25 | depth 10cm m | reverse complement strand
GGCAGGGAGGCGCGCATGGCTATCAAGATGAGAAAAGGGTTTTTTTGGGTTCTCGTTTTGATGAACATCGTCGTTTTCCTGGCCAGTTGCGCACCACGTCCCAAGTCGGCGCACGACCACGAGACACTCGTTCCAGAACGTACCCAGCGGGAGTCGGAGCGCAATATGACCCAGCAGCAACTGATGATGCAGGACCTCAATAATACCCCCTCTGAGCGGGCCGGCGCTGCTCATGACTTGGAGCGAGATCGTCGTCACGACCGCCAGAACGATAGCCAAGACGAGTGAGCGAGCGCGTAGATTTTCCTTGGCGGCCTCGGACGTTGCTTGCTCCGATGGAAGGCATCACGCACCCGCCCATGCGCGCTCTCATGGCGGCGCGCGGAGGGGTGGGGATCGTGTGCACTGAGTTCGTGCGTGTGACGTCCAATCCGCTTGGCAACAAGATGCTGCGCAAGCACGTGGTGACCACGCCTCACGCTCGCCTCAGCGTGCAAGTCATGGGTAACGATATCGCCCAGATGGCAGACGCCACGGCGTTGGTCACCCAGGCCGGCGCCGATATCGTGGACATCAATCTGGGCTGTCCAGCGCCGCGTGTTGTGCGCAAGGGGGTCGGCTCAGCCATGCTCAAGGACTTGGGCCTATTGAGCCGCGTGCTGGATGCAATGCGCAAAGCCACGCACTTGCCTCTGTCGGCCAAAATTCGCGCAGGGTTCGACGACAGCTCGGCCGTGCTCGATGTCGCGCGCGTCGTGCAAGAATCTGGCGCAGACTTCATCACGGTCCATCCACGTCGCCGCGTTGATTTTTATCAAGGCGTCGCGGATTGGCGCATCGTGCGCAAGTTGGTCGAGCATCTGACCATTCCCGTCGTAGGCAATGGTGACGTTTGGTACGCAGCAGATGCGCTGCGTATGCGCGCGGAGACGGGCTGCAGCGCGGTGATGATTGGACGACCGGCGCTGCGCAACCCTTGGATCTTTGCGCAAATTGCTCAGTTGGAGGCGGGCATCACCCCCTTGTCGCCCTCCGCGAAGGACATGATGCTCTACATCGAGGCCATGCGCGCGATGTGGGAAGAACATTTTCCCGCGCGTTTGGTCGTGGGCATGCTCAAAGAGCAAATGCGTTATTTATGTCGCGCGGTTGACCCTGCGCGCGGGCTCATGAGGCGGGTATTGGCTGCCGCGTCCGTGGGCGAAATCACGGATCTGTTTGCGGCAGAGCTGCACGGTCTGTCTGCGTCTGACTTGGATCTGGGGGCGTTGCCCGGGCGTTTTGAGCAAAGCGGCAGTGCCGTTGGGCATCGCGGTGCCCTAGACAACGCCCGCGTCTTCCCCGCTCCGGGCTCTCAGGTTAGGGTGGGCGAGGATGAGACGGTGGACGACGTTGCTTATACTGCTCCTTGCGTCGCGGGCGCACGCGCAGTCTAACTTTGAAAGCGCGTTGTTAGGCGGTCGCACCACCTTGATGGGCGGGGCAGCCGTGGCGACTGGCTCGGACGAGGCGACGGCCTTCATCAACCCCGCTGGGATAACTCGGGTGCCAGGAACGTCGTTTTCGTTCTCGACGGTCGCCATTCACCTGGCGTCCCGGCACATTGAAAACGCGGTCGACCCCAATCAGAATTTGGGCGTAGACCATCCTGACACAGGCAAGCTGCGGTTGCGATTCATCCCCAACACGTTCTGCTTGTTCTTGAACGGCCCGCCCAAAGACGACTTCAGTCACCGTAGTCGTCACAAGTATTCGTTGTGTGCTGCCGCGACTGAGCGAGAACGCTTGGCTTTTTCGCAGAACCGCTTTGACGCAGCTGAGGGGCAATTCAAAGGCACCTCGCAATCTACGTCAGCTGAGTTCGTCAAGAGCTCGGTGGCGCTCTCTTGGGGCATTGAGCTTGACCGGCGCACGAGTCTGGGGGCTACCTTTCGCGTCGACAACTCGCGCTATCAAGATCACTCGGGGAGCGTCGATTTTGCCGGAGATGGTGGCTACGGATTGTATCAGTCCTTGAGCATGTCGCGCGAGGCGTGGAGCTGGGACACCAGCGTAACCGTGGGCATTACCAGCAACATTTCCCGGGTCGTGACGCTGGGCGCAGCGCTCACCACACCGTCGCAGCACTTGCTGGGAAAATACACCTCGCAAACCTTGATAGCGCTCAGATCGCCACAAGGTTACGGGGTCGTGCAGGATGACGGGGATTTTCGCTACAACAACCCCGGGAGCTTGCGGCTAGGCTTGGGGTTTTCATGGCCAAAACTGACCATCGAGGTCAACGGGACATTCTACGGGCCGCAACAGCAGCGCGCTCGCGCCAACTTTGATCGTCGACTGGTGGCATTTGATGAAAACTCGACGACTGCGACCGAAAGTGGCCGCGCTAGTGTGACCGAGAAGGGTAAACCAGTCACCAACTTGTCGGTGGGGGCTGAGTATTTTCTCACTCCAGACTTTTCGGTTCTAGGCGGTGCAGGTACTGATTTTTCTGGTCTCTACGATCGCGAAAATCAGGCGCCGGGGGACATGCTGTTTCGACAGAGTCGAGATGCGGCATTTGCTTCTCTAGGCATGACATCCTACGGCCGGCGCGGCCGTCTGCTGCTTGGAGTTCAAGGTCAATATTCCTGGGGGAAGGTGCTGGTGGCCGATCCAAGCCTGGCGCTGCCCCAGTTCGTGGCGCTCGATCAGTCCTATTGGTCTTTGGCGTTCGTCATCTCAGGTCAGATCAATCTCTCTACGGTGTTTGAAGCTGCCGAAAAAGCGGTGGCGCCGATCGCCGAACAGATGTCTGGCTCCCGCTCACCCGACAAGGAGGAGCGGAAAAAATGATCCGACACCTTGGCGTGTGGAGCGCGGCGCTCTGCCTCAACCTGCTTGGGGCGTCTGACGTATTGGGGGATCCTGTCCCCAAATCACCGCAAGCGCCCACGACGAAACAGGAGATACGAGCCTCGCAATCTTACCGAGGGTGTCCCGAAGTATGCGCTCAAAACGAAGCGTGTGTGCACCATCGTTGCGTAGATACCTGTCGTCCAGATTGTCGCCAGGGCACTTATTGCACGCCATCGGGGACATGTGAGCAGATTTCGTACTCATTGGAGCCTGTGGTCACGGAAGCCGAGCAGCAAAGTCACTCAGGCGAAGCGTCCAAAGATTCACGCGCGCTGGTGTTCATCGATCTCGGTGGCGCGCTGGGCTATGGCATTCGCACGGGACTCGAGTTTGGACGACTGCATGCTGCGCTCATGCGATTCCAGATCATGAACACCGGCGTGCTCAGTCACGCCGAGTATGTCGAAAATGAGCATGAGCGCTTCGAGTGGGGGTTTGGATTCAGCGCAGGGTATCGACGCTACCTGTCCAGCTGGGGAAACTTGCGGGGGTTCTATGTGGGGGGGGGCTTGGATTATTCGGTGAGCATGATCGGCAGTCGCGGGGAGGAAGACCTCTACCAAGTGCGTCATTCCGCGGCTCCCTACGGCGAGTTTGGTTACCGTTGGGTGTTTGGTTCATTCGCCCTCGCATTTGGCCCTACCTTGGCCCTGCGCTACCCAGTTTTCGTCGGCAGCTTTGGGTCGGATGAGGACCTCTGTGAGAAACAATTCGACTGCCGAGGGGCTTCGCGGCGTTTTGAAGGCACAGTGAACCTGGAAGTCGGCTGGTTCCAGTAGCTCGTGCTCACCGCCCAAAACCTGGGCGCGGCTCAAAACGGTGCCAAACCGAGCGTGAGCGCGTCCAAAACCGCTATGAAATCACGGACCCGTCTCAGTCGCAGGTGATTTTCTCTCGCTGCTTTCCCGGTTGTTTGCTAACTGAGCAGCCACAAGGCAGCAGACGCGTAAGCGCGCTGCTTTCTAAAGACCAAAGCCCGAGAGAACGATATGAGCAAGATCAAGCTGAAGCCCGGCGTCATCACCGGCGGTGCCCTGAAAGAACTGTTTGCGCAATTGAAGGAGACCCAAACGGCACTGCCCGCAGTGAACGTCATTGGTTCACATAGTGCTAACGCTGCGCTCCAAGCGGCAAAAGAAGCTGGCGCTCCTGTAATTGTGCAGCTGTCCAATGGCGGCGCGCACTTTTATGGTGGCAAGTTCCTGAGCAATGAAGGCGAGAAGGCCGCTATCGCCGGAGGCATCGCGGGTGCCCATCACGTGCGTCTCATGGCTGAGGCCTATGGCGTTCCGGTGATCATCCACACTGACCATGCTGCCAAGAAGCTGCTGCCCTGGATTGATGGCCTGCTCACGGCCGGCGAGGCGTACTACAAGGCCAACGGCCAACCGCTGTTCAGCTCTCACATGCTCGATCTTTCCGAGGAGCCTCTGGAAGAAAATCTGGAGATCTGTGAGCAGTACCTGCATCGCATGACCAAAATCGGCATGGCGCTGGAGATCGAACTGGGTGTCACCGGCGGTGAGGAAGATGGCGTTGATAACAGCGGCGTCGACAACTCCAAGCTGTACACGCAGCCTGCGGACGTGCTTGCTGCCTACGACAAGCTGAACAAAGTCGGACATTTTACCTGCGCCGCATCCTTCGGCAACACCCACGGCGTGTACAAGCCGGGGAACGTAAAGCTCACGCCCGTCATCCTCAAGAATAGCCAGGACGAGATCCAGAAGCAGCGCAAGACTGCTGCCAAGCCGGTCGATTTCGTGTTCCATGGCGGCAGTGGTTCGTCGAAAGAAGAGATCGAAGAAGCTGTGTCGTACGGCGTCGTCAAGATGAACATCGACACGGACACGCAGTGGGCGTTCACCAAGCCCATCAAGGATTTCATGGACGCCAAGGACGCCTATTTGCATTCGCAAATCGGCAATCCCGAGGGCGACGACAAGCCGAACAAGAAGTACATCGATCCACGCGGCTGGACTCACCTAGGTGAGAAGGGCATGAAAGATCGCTTGGTTCAGGCTTTTGGCGACCTCGGCGCGGTCGGCAAGTTCGAAATCGTCCGCTGAGCTGTGTCCGAGCGCTGGACCGCGAGTTTGCTCAGCAGTTCAGGTTCGTCTTGCGGTGCAGTATTGTTTTGCAGCGCGGTGCAGCCCTCAAGGGCAGCGTCGCCTCATTGATCCGGCCGGTGACATAGGTTTCCGGCCGGAGCCGTTTGGGGTGCAGGCTTCGCTTCGGTGAAAGATTGCACGGACGAGGAGCCCGAGGGACCTCAAAGGGGGATGGTAATGATTTTCAGGCAGCTCTTTGATTCCGCGACTTCTACGCTCAGCTATCTGCTCGGGGATACCCACAGTGGCGAGGCGCTCTTGATCGATGCGGTTTATGAACAGCATCTGCGTGACGCGGCCTTGATCCGTGAACTGGGGCTCAAGTTGGCTTACACCCTGGAGACGCACGTGCACGCTGATCACGTGACCGGCGCCTGGTTGATGAAGCAAGCGCTGGGCAGCAAGATCGTAGTGGCTGAGGCTGCCCGCACCAGCGGGGCTGACTGGGAACTCAAGGCGGGGGATGCCGTCTCCCTCGGCGATCTCAGGCTTGAGGTACGAGCCACCCCGGGTCACACCGATGGCTGTTTGACGTTCGTGTGCGAAGAGCGCGACCGTGCATTCACTGGCGACGCCTTGTTGATCCGCGGGGCGGGCCGCACCGATTTTCAAGGGGGCAGCCCGCAGCGGCTGTATCAATCGGTGCGGGAGCAAATTTTTTCGCTGGATGATTCTTGCTTACTCTACCCGGGGCACGATTACGCGGGGCGTACGGTCACCACCGTGTGGGAAGAGAAGACGTACAACCCGCGCCTCAATCAGGAGGTGCGCGAGGAAGACTTCGTCGGTTACATGAATCACCTCGGTCTGCCGCATCCCAAGAAGATGGATGAAGCGGTCCCGGCCAATCTGCAGTGTGGTCGGCCCAAATCGGGGCAAATGCAACCGTTTGTGCCGGCGTGGGGTCCCGTGGTGCGCACTTATGCCGGTGTGTGGCAAGTCGAACCTGAATGGGTCTTTGCGCACCGAGCGCAGTTGACGCTGATCGACGTACGAGAAGAGGGAGAAATTGCGGCGGACCCCCTGGGACATGTGCAGGGGGCTGAGATCGTACCCCTGAGCAAGCTGCGCGCTGCGTTGAGCGGCCTGTCCAAGGCTCATCCCATCGTGACGCTGTGTCCCGCCGGAGCGCGATCAGCTATGGCAGCACAGCTCATTGAGGGGTCCGGGATCAAAGAGGTGGCTAACTTGCGCGGCGGTCTCCTGGCCTGGCGAGACTTGGGACTGCCCCTGCTCAGGAACGCCCAACCGCGTCAATGATCGGCGACACAGAGTTGCGCAGCATCATTCGGCAGTCGCCGGGAGGCTCTCGGGCGTCCAAGGTGACGCGGGATCAAGTGGGTATGCTTCCCCGCCGTGTTCACTGATGTCCAAGCCATCGATCTCATCATCTTCTGATACACGCAAACCTGTCGTAAAGCGCAAGACGCGAAACAAGATGTATGTGGAGGTGAAGGTCCAAATGCAACAACTTGCGATGCCAATGATTTGACTCATCAACTGCTGCACCGTAAAGCCGCGGAGGTGGAAAAGAGCAGCACCCAGGGTGCCCCACATGCCGCACACGCCGTGAACGCTGATCGCTCCCACGGGGTCGTCGATGCCCACCCTATCAATGAGTTCCACCGCAAGAACTACGAGTACCCCCGCGATGCCTCCAATGACGATGGCGCTCTTTGGGTTCACCATGGCGCAGGAAGCGGTGATGGAGACCAACCCCGCGAGGGCGCCGTTGAGCGTCATGCTGATCTCGGGTTTGCCCGCCCGCATCCACACGGTGATCATGGCCGTAGTCGCGGCGGCACACCCCGAAAGGTTGGTATTGATGGCGATCAAACCGAACGCCTTACCCGCAGCAGCAGTTGGATCGGCGCCCCCAGTGACGCCCGTGGTGCTGCCGGCATTGAAGCCAAACCAACCCATCCACAAGATGAACACTCCGAGCGTCGAAAGCGCCATAGAGTGACCGCGGATGGCGCCTTGTTTATGCTTGTCGAGCCGGGGTCCCACCACCAGCGCTCCAGCGAGCGACGCCCACCCGCCCACGCTGTGGACTACGGTTGACCCCGCGAAGTCAATGAACGGTGGCAGGCCCAAGCGGTGCAAGACGCCACCCTCGGGCGCTTGCAGGAAGCCCTGTCCATCAAACAAACCGCCCCAGGCCCAGCTGCCAAAGATGGGATAGATGAAGGCTGTGATCACGGCGCTGTACACAAGGTAGCCCGCAAACTTCGTGCGCTCCGCCAACGCCCCCGACACGATGGTGGCCGAAGTGGCCGCGAATACCGTCTGAAACAACAAGAACGTGTAGGTCCACGTGTCGGATTCGTAACCAGACAACATGAAGCCAGTGGTGCCACAAAAGCCATTGGTTCGTCCGAACATGAGTCCAAACCCCACCATCCAGAAGACCAGTGACCCCACGCAAAAGTCCATGAAGTTCTTCATGAGGATGTTCACGGTGTTCTTGGCCCGGGTAAATCCTGCCTCGAGCAACGCAAACCCAGCCTGCATCCAGAATACCAAGATGGAAGCTACGACGGTCCACAGCGCGTCCACGGCGTAACCTCCTTTGGTTCCCAGCGGCGTCTGTTCAATGGACTGGACGTCTGTGACCCCAATGTGGTCCCGAAATTCCTCCCAGGTCAGTGGAGGTTTTTCAATGGGCGGCGCGCCCCACGCTGAAGAAATTGTGAGCAATGGGAAAAGGACAGATATTAGGCACAAACCACACAAAATTGCGTATTTGTGCCGTAATGTTCCGCGGGAAGACGGACGAAACATGTTGGTCTCCGATATGGTCGGCTTCGACTGGATGCGCCCAACCTACAACAACGCCATTTCGCAACAGTTACGCCTCTGTGTGACAAATCGTGCTGAAATTAGCTCACAATTGAAACACGTTTGAAGCAAACGATGGGTACGCTCCTGATGTAGAGGAGGTAGATCTCGCCTGAATGTCCCCCCCGCATGAGACGAACTACTTAAGAAAGCATGAAGAAGATGGCTTGAGTTCCCGCGCGCCCGCGCCTCCATTGCGCGTTTCTGCGGTGCCAGCGTCGAACTTGTCAGCGCCGCAGGAGGCCGACCGGGAGCGTGATTCGGGCGTTGTGCAGCGCATCGTTCACGATAACCTATTCGACTTCGTGCAGCACGAATGCATGCGCGGGCTCACCCGCGCCGTCGTGGTGTCCACCCCGCTTGATCACGGCGTGCTTTACTTCGATGAAGGGCAGCTCGTGCACGCTGAGACCTCTCAGTTGGAAGGCGAAGAAGCGGCGCTCTCTATCTTGTGTTGGCGTGGCGCACGTCTGGAGTCTTCTGCAAATTATTGGGTCCACCCGAGCACCATTGAGACGAGTTGGCAGGGGATCTTGATGAAGGCAGCGCAACGGCTGGATGAGTCTCGACGTAGTAGCGAAGAGGCCTTAGTAGCGACCACCGCACAGAAAGTGTTTGCAGACTTGGCCGAGTTCATAGAATTTAAAGATGCCAACTTGTCTCGCGCCGTCCGTTTGGACAGCGAAGGCGGGGTGATCGCCAGTCGCGGGGACATGCAAGATTTCCCGGATGCGGCTTGCTACGCGGTGCGCCTAGCTGAGTTGATTGGAGAAGGGCTTGGGCTCGAAAACTTCACTGGGCTGGAGTGTGTGACCTCCAAGAAAGTCATGCTTGCCTACTTGGAGGAAGATATGTTGGTGGCCGTGGAAGGCGATCTGGGGGCGGACCTGAACGTCCATAGGAAACGTGCCGGGACGTGATCGGCGGTCATTGAGGTACGACGATGAATGACGAAGCTGTGCGCACGCTTGAGACGCTCAAGGATCTGGAAGGGATTTTGGGGAGCTTTGTGATTGGTCCCGGAGGGTCGGTGCTCGCCCAAGACTTTCCCTCCTATTTTGGGTCGGCCGCGTACGACATTGGTTCGCGCGCCTTGCGGCTCAAGGACGCCCTCGAATTAGCTGAGGGTGAGCTCGGACATTGTGTGCTGCGCTATGGTTCGCACAAGGTGGCGTTGCGCCCGCTCAAGGGGGGCCTGCTTACCATTGTGTCCGAGGCAGCGGTCAACATGCCTGCTCTGCGCATGGCGATGAACTTGGTGGCCCGTCGATTGGAGAGCGCCGGGCTCGACACTGACAATGCAGTCAGCCCCCCACCACCCACCACGCGCCCCAAGCCACCCGCCCCCCGGGGCGAGGAGCGAAACCCAATGATCGCGGTGCAGGCAACGAGTGAAGCTCAAGGCGCGCGCACCACCAAAAATCGGGCGGTGTTGTTCCGGGGCAAGCGCATTCAGTGAGCACTCGAGCGCGATGAGCGGCGAGATTTGCGGCGGGCACAGCGCATTTTTGACACGTGAAGTCGCCCGATTAGGCTGCTCGACGGCATGGACCCAGACTATGTGCAGATCGACCTGGAGCGCATGGCTACCAATCTGCGCATGGAGGAGGCGCTGCTTGGTCTCCTCGATCTGTTGGACTCCATCCCCGTGGTCGTCTTCAAAGGGCCGCTGCTCACGCGACTCATTTATGGTGATTTGCGGCAGCGCGCATCTGCGGACAATGATCTCTGGGTCGCCGAACCTCACGTTCAAGTAGCCCTCCATCGGCTACTTGCTCACGGCTATCGGCCAACTCCTGGGTTGGATGCACAAAGGGCGCTGAGGCGGGTCGGACAGGTGGCGCTGTTTGCAAAGGACGCGCGACAACCCTCGGTCGACCTCCACGCAGAGCCGTATTCACGGCGCTTCTTTTCGGTGGACTATGCGCGCGTCGCACAGCACGTGCGTCCCACGATTCTGCACGGTCGGCAGGTGATGACCTTCGACGAGCCGCTCGCCTTCACTCACCTTGTGGCGCATTTTCTTCAGCACCATTTCGAACTCTCCATGCTTGCAGACATCGCGTGCGCCTGGGAACGCTGGTCGGTTTTGCCGGGCTTTCGGCAGTCTGTGCTGGCGCTCAGTCGCGTCACCTGCACCGTGCCCGCGCTGCTCTTCATCTTGCGTCTCATGGCCATGAGCGGCGGAGCAGCAGCGGGCCACGACAAGCTGGAGCAAGCGCGCGCCTGGCAGGGAAGTCTCACGATGTGGGAGGGGGTGCGTGTGCGCTACGTGCTGGGGCGATTCTGGTCCCGAGGGTCGACGGTGAAAGCGCCCCCTCTTGGCGTGGAGCGCAAGTTTTTAGCGCTCTTCCTGGTCGCACCCCACCGTTTAGCTTCGGAAATGACCGACGCCATCCTGTTGGACCAAGACGACTTAGTCAGTCGGTATGGTCCCGGCCGGCGGGACAAGCTATTATGGCGCCACCTTTGGACCAAGCTGTCTGAATAGGGATAGAGGGCTCGACGCCATCCTTGCCCTGCTCGGCAGCACCTTGCCTCTCAATATGGGCTCCAGGGGTTATTAGGATTCAATCAATATGAAGCGATCAGTTGTCAGTGTTCTGGGCTCTTTCTTGGCCCTGTCTTTACTTGGTGTGGGCTGCGGTGATGGGGAGCCCAACAATCCCGTGGGAGACGGTGACGGAGACGCGACCGACGGCGGAGCTTCGGGGGACGGCGAGGGCGGCGAACCGAGCGTACGCGAGGTGTTGAGCTGTACTGCGCGACAAACTGAGTGTGACGACGCGTGCACCAATACGCATTCGGATCCCGACCATTGCGGCGCGTGCGGTCAGGAGTGTGACAACGGACAAGGTTGCTTCAATGGCGCGTGCCAGCGTTTTGGTTGCGCACCTGGCCAGGTCGAGTGCGATGACCAATGCGTGGATCTGCAGCGCGACGCAGAAAATTGTGGCGATTGCGGCGAGGCGTGTGATGCCGGCATGGTCTGTTCCAACGGTGCCTGCCAGACGAGCTGCCCGGATGGTCAATTGGCTTGCGACGGTGGGTGTGTTGATCCGGACACGGATGAACAATTCTGCGGCGCTGCGCAGTGCGATGCTGGCGCGGGCCAAGGTGGTAGCGGAGCTGAGAGCGACGGAACCGTCTGCGCAGCAGGGGAACGTTGTGAGGCGGGACATTGTGAGATCAGCTGCACCGCGGGCCGCATCGCATGCGGGGATGACTGCATCGATCCGCTCAAGGACCCGGACTTTTGTGGCGCCACCACGTGCCAAGACGCCGCAAGCAGTGGCACCGTGTGCAGTCAGGGAGAGGTCTGTGTAGACGGTGCCTGCGCCATCAGTTGCCCCGGCGGCCAATTGGCGTGCAATGGAACCTGCATTGTACCCGAGACGGACAATCAATACTGCGGAGCCACCCTGTGCACGGACGAAGCCAATGGAGGGCCCGTCGACGAGGGTGAAAATTGCTTGGGCGGCGATCGCTGTGAGGCTGGGCAATGCGTGGCTTCTTGCTCGGTGGGCGAAGTCGTTTGTGACGACACCTGCATCGATCCACTCACGGATCGACAGTACTGTGGCGCGCAAGCTTGCGAGGATGACGCCAGCGATGGTGAAATCTGCCAAGACGGCGAGATTTGTGTCGACGGTGCGTGCGAGACCAGCTGCCCCGGCGCGCTTCTGGAGTGCGACGACACCTGCATCGACCCGAGTCACGATGAGTCCTTTTGTGGCGCGACGGCATGCGGGGACGACGCGACGGACGGAGAAATTTGCGACGTCAGCGAATTGTGTGTGGACGGCGCCTGTCAGTTGAGCTGCGGCCCGGACCTCATCGCGTGCGACGATGCCTGTGTCGATCCGCTGGGCGATCCCGCCTACTGCGGAGCCACGAATTGCTCCCAAACAGGGGGGCGCGGCGTGGAGTGCAACGATCAGCAGGCGTGCGTCATCGGCGAGTGCCGTGAGTTCGTGCCTGAGTGGTCTGATGGTGAGCGCGTCGACATCATTGATGAACATTCGGTCTACGTGGGCCAGGTGGTGGGGGCCAACTTGGCTGGCAAAGCGGTAGCCGTATGGCGCCAAGCCACCGTCAATGACCCGGACAGCACCGTCCGTTTCAACTCTAACCGCGCCTACGCGTCCGTCTATGATCCTGCGACCAAGCGCTGGAGCGACCAGGTGCGCATCAGCCCGGCAGAAATCGACATTCGCAACTTGTCGATCTCAGTGACGCCCAGTGGCGACGCATTCGCGACCTGGGTGGAGGGTGGCACGGGCATCGCCAACCAACTGATGATGGCGCGGCTCGATGGGTCAACTGATACATGGACCGCACCGGAACGCATCGACGACGGGGTGGGAGAAAACAGCATCGATCTGCCCATCGTTGGCATTGACTCCTTGGGCAATGGCATCGTCGCCTGGTCAGAGGGCAGCAGTGCCAGCAGCTGGTCCACGACGGCCATCTTGGCTCGTCGTTTTACGGCTGCAGGGGGACTGGATGCGACCATCTACACGATGCCGCGCGTGACCAGCGCGGGTGCCACGCCCTTCGCCACCAATCCGCGCATGGGGGTGAGCGCCACCGGGCAAGTAGTCCTCAGCTGGATCGAGACCACGCAGGATCCTCGCAACACGCCCGTCGTGACGACCACCAGCATCGCAGGCGGCTCCAATTTGGTTTGGTCCTCAGGTTTGGATCTCCAGGCGGGAACGGCTTACAGCAATCTCACCACGACTTTAGACGCGGACATAGATGATGCGGGCAATATTACGGTCGTCTATGTCTCCAACTCCGTCTCCAATCGAATCGTTCACAAAGATCACTACACAGCCTCAACCAGCAGCTGGAGTTCGAGCACCATTGATCTTCTGACGGACACCAGCGGCGTGCAGCGCGTGCGCTTCGTCGACCTCGATGTCGCCGGCAATGGAGACGCATGGTTAGCGTTCATGGGTGAGCGGGCCAGCGAGCCGCCTGTGAGCAGCTTCATTTATGTCCAACCGTTCCGTGCGGCGACCCAGTCCTGGGGCGACTACGACGTTATTTCAGCAGCCTCGACCCGAGAGACCAATCCGCCGAGTCGGCCTGTTCCGGACGTCGCCATTGATCTTCAAGGCAATGTCTTCGTTTCTTGGGTTCGGTACGACGCCAGCGCCGCCTACGCGGAGGCCACGCGGTACGACGCGTCGGTAGCTCAATGGCTGGGGGTGACTCAGCTCAACGCCACGTCGCTGGCGGGCGCTTCTTCTCCAGTCCTGGCGGTATCGGGTGGGGGGGTCGCGTTTGCCTCGTGGGTACAAGCCGTGTCGGGCCTAGGGAGTCACCTTTACGTAGGTCGGTTTAACTGACCATAAGCCGCCAACTGACCGACCGGCCGTTGCACCTGTCGTAAACTGGAGGTAGTCTGCCAACATGCGCGATACTCATGCGTCTTCTGCAGATCAACCAAACCCTCAGAAGCGGATGTTTCTTAAGAAGTTGGTGTGGGCGGCGCCGCTCGTCGTAGCGACCGCCTCGGTTCAGGGGCGGGCGGCTCAGGCGACACAGAATCCGTGCGACCCCAACTGCGAGCCCAATGGGTGAGTCTGACATTCGTGATAGGGCGCCTGCTCAATAGACAGCTGTCAGGGCCAGTAGAGCTTAGTTGTGTGGTATGATCGCCGGGCCGTAGTGGTCGACTGAAACAAGCTCAATGTCCAAGGAAGTCAGCATGTCGGTTGAACTGCGGGGAGGATGGGCGTTCGAACGGAGCGTGACGGGCACTCTAGCGGTCAATCTCACCACGGAGCAGACCTTGCATTTGACGGGCGAGCTGCATGTGGCGCTGTGGGATACGCCGCAGAAGCTGTTGCAGTGGTCCAGCGTACTGCCTGTGATCGACGATGTGGTGGAAGCATTCCAGCGCTACCCCGTGCCGGCCACGTTACTTGAATTCGTGAGGGGAGATGGATTTGGGAAGCTGTTCGTGGAGCTCACAGGGCGCTGCAACGAACGCTGCGTCCATTGTTACGCCAGCTCCTCCCCTGAGGTCACCAGCCAGCTATCTTGGGACCAGGTGCTGAGCGTGGTGGACGATGGGGCGCGGTTGGGCTTCACCACCATCCAGTTCACGGGAGGTGATCCTCTGCTCAGCCCGTGGCTCTTGCCCGCTGTGCAGCGCGCCAAGGAGCAGGGCTACGCCACCATCGAGGTCTATACCAATGGATTGGCGCTGCGCCCAGACTTGGCCCAGGCGCTCACGCAACATGGCGTGAGTTTTGCGTTTTCCATGTATTCCCACCGCGCTGCGGTGCATGACTCCATCACGCGGACGCCGGACAGCTGGGACCGTACGTGCCGCGCCATAAGATGCGCGATCGAAGCGGGTGCTGTGGTACGTGTTGGCGGAGTGCTCCGAGAAGAAAACGCGGGAGACTTAGCGTCCCTGCGCCAATTGTTGGCGGAGATGGGGGTAGCTCCCGAGCGCATCAGCGTCGACCGCGAACGACCCGTGGGACGCGGCCATTGGGATGAAAAGACCCAATTGGACCACAGGCCCCCCACCGAAATGCATCAAGTGTCTTCCGGCTCTGCACGTCGTGGCAAACTCGCGGTGACCTACGAGGGCAACATCGTACCCTGCATCTTCGATCGTCAGGTGGTCCTGGGATCTTTAGCGGACCAGGGTCTTCGCGCCTCGCTCGCGCGACCCGTGCGCAGTCTTCGTCGGGGGGGGGGGCATGTGGCTGCGCGTCCCCAGCTGCAAATGTTGGGGCAACCCTTGGCGTGTGGGAGCTGTCGCGCACGGCACTCCATGTTGGACGGGCTGGAGCTGGCCTAAAGTCATAGGCTGATCGTGCACTACCTGGATTTTGCCGTGGGGGATGAGGGCGCGCGCGTGGAGTGCAGCGATGCGGACCAGGTGGCATGTGTTCGCGCGTTGTGGACCCCCGCGCTCAGCATTCCTTGTCCCCCCATCGCTAGTCATCTGCTCATCGATGGACAACAGCGGTTGTGGGTGGATGGTGAGTGCGTCTCACGACCCTGTGACTATCCCTCCCCGTTGACTGAGCTGCAGCAGTATTTGGTGGTGAAGCGTTTGGGACGGCGTAAGGATGTCCTGGTTCTGCACGCGGCGCTCTTGGTTCATCGAGGCCGGGCCGTGTTGCTCGTGGGCCATTCCGGTGCGGGCAAGAGCACAATCACCCGGCAGTTCGTGCAAGACGGAGCCAGTTACGTGACGGACGATTGCGTGATCGTCAGAGATCAGACTGCATACGGCGTCGCGCGCAGTATTCATTTTGATCCACTGCTCACCACCGATCCGGTGCCCGAATACCTTGGCCAGTGTGATCTCGAAAGCTATCACATTCCGTGGCCGCATGGGGTAGAGATAGTGCCGCTGTGGCTCAACTATGGGGACGTGTTGGCCAGTGTTTCTCTACCCAGCGTGCC
>JACZCW010111808.1_pt1 | contig 15344 bp, 9 predicted proteins | sample 8641861 | NCBI WGS metagenome assembly JACZCW01 (sample SAMN15324607, study PRJNA640507) | soil metagenome | isolation source: intercropping sugarcane | place: China: Luxin town, Laibin City, Guangxi Province | collected 2019-07-25 | depth 10cm m | reverse complement strand
CAGTTGAGGGGCAGGGCAGCCGCGCCCGGCCGGCCAATCCTGAAGCCGACGCCGGCGCCAGGCTCACCGCCTACCTGAAATCCGCCGGCATGCCGGTGACGCGCACCGCCACGGCGCAGCGCGCATTCATCGACAAGTACTGCTCGGACTGCCACAACGAGACCGACGTGGCAGGCAGCCTTGACCTGAGCCTGCATGACACCGCCAACCTCGGTCCGGATGCCGAAATCTGGGAAAAGGTCTCGCGCAAGCTGCGCGGCGGAATGATGCCGCCCGCAAACGCGCCGCAACCTCCCGCGGGTCAGGCCAGGCTCTTCGCGGCTTCGATCGTGCAGGGGCTCGATCAATACGACAAATCGCACTACAAGCTGCCCGCCAGCACGGTCACGCGGCTGAACCGTACCGAGTACGCCAACGCGGTTCGCGACATTCTCGGCATGGATGTGGACGCCGCCGCCTGGCTGCCGCCGGACGATACCGGCGCGGGGTTCGACAACATTTCCGACATGCTGGTGATCTCGCCGGCGCTGGTCGATGGCTACATCGCCGCCGCCATGAACATCAGCCGCGCCGCGGTGGGTGATCTGGGGATGGAGGCCGTACGGATGCCCATGGAGCCCACCGGCCAGATCGAAGGGCTGCCGCTCGGCACGCGCGGCGGGATGATCGGCGAGTACTTCTTCCCGCTCGACGCCAGTTACGACATCTCCATCGCGAGCGGCATTCCGGGTGCCCGCGGGGGCATTCTCGCGGGAGCAGGCGCGGGTGCAGGCGCGGGTGCAGGCGCCGGCGCCCCGGCCGCAGGCAGAGGCGCGCAGTCGCCGACACGGACAGTGGTCATCGTCGATGGCAAGCCCCTGCAGGTGAACAATCCCGTCCGTTTCACCGTGACGCTGCCGGCCGGCCGGCACACGATCGGGGCGGCGCTGATTGACCTGCGTCGACAGGGCAATGTGGAAGGAATCTTCGGTAGTCGCAACGACGCGCCCGTGGTCACTGGCATCACCGTGAACGGGCCGAACAAGCCGACAGGTCGCGGCACGACGCCCAGCCGCACACGTCTGTTCGTCTGCCGGCCCTCGAGCGCCGCGGACGACAATGCCTGCGCCGCCAAGATCTTCGCCCAGCTGGCGACGCGCGCCTATCGCCGCCCGGTGGGCATCAATGAAGCGGCTGTGCTGCAGCCGCTGATGGCTGCCTACCAGGAGGGCCGCCGGCACGGTGATTTCGATGTCGGTGTGCAGTACGGGCTGGCCCGCGTGCTGGTGGATCCACGATTCCTGTTTCGGCTGGAGGCCGACCCCGCGAAAGCGGTGGCGGGCCGCGCTTATCGCGTCAGCGACATGGAACTGGCATCGCGGCTGTCGTTCTTCCTGTGGAGCAGCGTGCCCGATGACGAATTGCTGAATGTCGCCGCTGCGGGTCGCCTCGGCCGCCCGGCTGAACTGAAGAAGCAGGTGCAGCGGATGCTGGCTGATCCGAAGGCCACCGCACTTGCCGAAAACTTCGCCGCGCAGTGGCTGCTGCTGCGCAATCTGGCCATGGCGGCGCCGGATGATCCGCAGTTCGATAACAGCTTGCGCCGTGCAATGCAGAAGGAAACCGAACTGCTCTTCGACAGCGTGCTGCGCGAGAACCGTCCCGTCACCACGCTGCTGAATGCCGAATATACCTTTCTCAATGAACGTCTCGCGCGGCATTACGGCATCGAAGGCGTACGCGGCAATGAGATGCGTCGCGTGAACCTGCCCGCGGGCAGTCTTCGCAGCGGCCTGCTGGGGCAGGGCAGTCTGCTCACCGTGACGTCAGTGGCGGACCGCACCTCGCCGGTCACGCGTGGCAAGTGGGTGCTGGAAAACCTGCTGGGCCTGCACGTGCCCACGCCGCCGCCGGGTGTGGAGACCAACCTCGATGCTTCCGTGCACCTGGAGGGTCCGGCAACGCTGCGCACGCGCCTGGAAGCCCACCGTGTGCAACCGTCCTGCCGCAGTTGCCACGCCGTGATCGATCCCATCGGCTTTGCGATGGAACCCTTCGACAAGACGGGCAGGCTCAGGACCGAAGATGCGGGAATGCCGATCGATGCGCGCGGCACGATGGTGGACGGCACGGAGCTGAACGGACCGGCCGACCTGCGCGCGGCGCTGCTGCGTGATGACTATCTGTTCCTGGTCTCGTTCACCGAGAAGATGCTGACCTACGCGCTCGGTCGGGCCGTGACTCACGCCGACCAGCCGACCGTGCGCGACATCGTCCGGCGCAGCAGCGCCGAGCAATACCGGCTCAAGGACGTGATCATGAACATCATCGAAAGCGTTCCGTTCCAGCAACGGGTGGCCACTGGCGTCGCCGCCATCCCCGGAAATTCACGGATGGCCAGTAACAGGCCGCAAGACTGAGGTCGCGAGGCATCTATGCACTTCATCACGAAAAAGCACATCTCCCGTCGTCATTTCCTGCGTGGCGCAGGCGGCGTGGCCATCGCGCTGCCCTTGCTCGATGCAATGATCCCGGCATCCACGGCCATGGCGCAGTCACCGGCGATGGCGCAACGCACGCGCTTTGCGGCGCTGTACATTCCGCATGGCAAGACCATGGCCAAGTGGACGCCGGCGACCGAGGGCAAGGATTTCGAGTTTTCCGAAATCCTCAAGCCCATGGAAAGCCATCGGGATCGACTGAATATCATCAGTGGGCTGCGCCTGCAGACCGGCTATGGCACGGATGGATCAGCGGCCGCCAACCATGCGCGCTCCTCTGCCACCTGGCTGAACTGCGCCGAGATGGGCGCGGACCCGAACAAGATGGGCATCTCCGTGGATCAGGTGGCGGCGAAGGCCATCGGCCAGAAGGCGCCGCTGCCTTCGCTAGAGATGGCCATCGAAGACGGTCGCACCATGTCCTGGTCATCGGCCACCACGCCGCTGCCGATGCAGCGCAGTCCGCAGGTGGTATTCGAGAAGCTGTTCGGCCAGGGTGGCACGGAGGCCGAGCGTGATGCGCGACGCGAACAGGCGCGCTCGCTGCTCGACTCGGTGACCTCCGACATCAGCAGCCTGCGTCGCTCACTGGGTGGCAGCGACGCGGCGCGCATGGATCAATACCTCACCGACGTGCGCGAGATCGAACGACGCATCCAGCTCGCAGGCCAGATGCCGGATGGCGTGAAGCTTCCCGGACGGCCAAACGGCATCCCGCCGACTTTCGAAGCGCACCTGCACCTGCTGTTCGATCTGCAGGTGCTGGCCTGGCAGGCAGACATCACGCGGGTGTCCACGCTGATGCTCGCGCGCGAAATCAGCGGCGCCACCTATCCGAACAGCGGCGTGCGCGATGCCTTCCACAACCTCTCGCACCACTCGAACATCCAGGCGAACAAGGACCGCTTCGCGGTGCTGAATGCCTATCACGTGTCGCAGGTGAAATACCTGCTGGACAAACTCAAGGCCACTCGTGACGGCGACGGCAGCCTGCTGGATCACTCCATCATCCTCTATGGCAGCGGCATCGCCGATGGCAACAATCACGATCATGCGCCGCTGCCGATCGCGCTGTTCGGTGGCGGCTCGGGCAAGCTGCAGGGTGGTCGTCACATCCGCGTTCCGGATGGCACGCCGCTCGCCAATCTGCACGCTGCCGTGCTGAACAAGCTCGGCGTGGAGACGACCAGCTTCGGTGACAGCAACGGGATACTGGCGCTGTGAGGAACAAGCTCGTCACCTGCGCGGCGATCTGCGTCGCTGCGCTGATGGCCGGCAGTGCGGACGCGGCCCAGCCTGCGCGCAGCGCGGGCGCTGCGCCGGCTGCGCATGCGAGCATCGTCGATGCCGCGCGCACTCAGGACTGGACAGCGGTTCAGGCCATGGCGCGTCGCAAGGGTGTGGACCTGAACGCCGCCGGTGCCGACGGATCCACCGCGCTGCACTTTGCCGTGCATGCAGGCCAGGACGCCGTCGTGCAGGAATTGCTGTCCGCCGGGGCTGACATCACCCGGCGCAACCTGGTCGGCGTCGCACCGCTGCAGCTGGCCATCCTGGAAGGCCAGACATCCATCGCGAAGATGCTGCTGGCCAGGGGCGCGGATGCCCGGATCAAGGATGAGGCCGGCGAAACGCTGCTGATGCTCGCTGCCCGTCATGGCGATGGTGAGATGGCCGCAGCATTGATCGCTTCCGGCGCGGACGTGAACTACGTCGAGCCGAATTTCGGTCAGGATGCGCTGATGATCGCGGTGCGTTCCGGCAAGCCATCGGTGGTGGATGCGCTGATCAAGGCCGGCGCCGAACTGAACCATCAGAATCCGCCCGGGCCCGAGCCCATCTGGCGTGAACCCGGCGCCGGCGGTGGGTCGACCGGGGAAGGCATGATCCGCAGCGGCGTCCCGCCGGAAGGGCAGCGCCTCGCGGGTACAGGCCGGATGTCGGCGTTGCTCTACGCCGCGCGCGATGGCCAGACCGAGTCCGCGCGCCTGCTCGTCAAGGGCGGCGCCAAACTGGAGCTGGCGGAGTACAACGGCATCACCGCGCTGGTGATGGCCATCGGCAACGACCACCACGACATTGCCCAGTTGCTCATCGACGCAGGCGCCAACGTCAATGCGGCGGACTGGTACGGTCGGTCGCCACTGTGGGTGGCGGTGGAGAGCCGCAATCGCGACGTGAGCTCGGTGACGGCCACGTCCAATGGCGTGGATCGCGACGCCGCGCTGCGCACCATCACGCATTTGGTGGACAAGGGCGCCAACGTGAATGCGCGTCTGCAGCACTTTGCGCCCCGCATGAACGGGCACTTCTTCAATCTTTCTTACGTGCCGTCGGTGGGCGAGACGCCGTTCTACCGCGCCTCGCTGAACAACGACCTGCCGGTGATGAAGCTGCTTCTGGCGCATGGTGCCGATCCGAAGATCGCCACTTTCAACGGCACCACGACGCTGGCTGCTGCCGCGGGCGTGGGCTGGGTACGAGGCCAGACCTTCGTGCCAGGCGGCGAGCCGGCGCAACTGGAAGCCGTGAAGATGCTGGTCGATCTGGGCGGCGACGTGAACCAGGCGAATGACATGGGGCTGGCGCCCCTGCACGGCGCCGCTTTCCGCTGGTCAGGCGAGGTGATCACCTACCTCGTTCAGCATGGCGCCCGGCTCGATGCCAAAGACAAGGTGGGGCGCACGCCGCTGACCTGGGCCAGCGGCGTCACCATTCCCTCCACGCCTCCGGAACCGAATCCGCGCACCATGGCGTTGATCGAGAAGCTGATTGCGCAGCGTGGCGGCGCGGGCAAGTAGGTCTGGCGCTCTTCGCGCCCCCGGGGATCAAGGGGGCGCAGCGGATTCGCCGGCCGGCGGCAACTGCGCTTCCTTCAATGCTTCCACCAGCCCGAAATAGTAGGCGTCGGCGCTTTCGGTGGCCCTCGACACGGCATCCACATCGGGACTCTGCCGTGCCACGGGCTGCGCGATGATGTGGCCGATGACATCGCAGGGATAACGGGTCTCGCAGGAAGCGATGCTGGCATCCACGATGCGTCCGTCGCGGATCACGACCTGAGCCTTGATGTCGCCGTGTCGGGAGGTGCCCCAGCCGGTGTAGGTGCCGTCGCGCCAGTGTCCGGCGGGAGCGGCAATCGCGTCGGGCGGTGGGGTTGATACAGCTGGCGCAGTGGCGGCGACCGCAGGGGCGACAACTTCTGGCGCCGCAGGCGCTGGCGTAGCCAGTGCAGGAGCAGCCGTGCTGGCCTCGGTCTTTGCCGGAGCCGCCGCCTGCGCTGCAGGCGGCGCTTGCGTTTGCGCAGTTGCGCGCTGCGCTGGTGCGGAAGGTGGCGTGGCTGCGGCATGCGGCGCTGGCGTCGATGGCAGCGCTGCTGCAGATGGCGGCGCCGATGCAGATGGTGGCGCTTGCATGGATGGCGGCGCGGGTGAGACGGCAGGCGGCTCGAGAACTGCAGGTGCCTTCGTGGCAGTCGCAGCCGCAGAGGCAGAGGCAGGGGTCAGCGCGGCCTCGGATGCGTTCCGTACCGGCCTGCGCTCCTGCGCGCGGGCGTCCATGCGCCGTGCCTCCGCGCGCGTGCGCCAGTAGCCAGCCGCATACACCGTCAGCACGGCCGCACAGCTGGCCGCTACCAGCGTGTTCGATATCCTGCCCTTGCCGCCACCTTTCGTCATGACTCACCTGTTGGTGTTGCAGAATCCGTGATTCCGCAACACCAACGACACCCGGGATCACAGCGTCAGGCGTGCACCCACCTGATACATGCGGCCAATCATGTCATAGAACACGGCATTGGTCGGTGTGTAGCCACCGCCGGGCGGGATGGGCGGTGCGATGCCCGGCCTGCGGTCGAACAGGTTGCGGATCACGCCGAAGACCTCGACCCTGGAGTTCGACGTCGCGCCGAACTCATAGGATGCCGACAGGTTGAAGTTGGTGTAGCTGCCGATGGTGTTGCGGTTGATCGACTTGTTGCCCGCGGTGGACGCGTCGGCCACGAATGCCGGCGTGTAGCGCGGATCATCCGGACCGATCAGGTCCACGTACAGCTTGGCCGAACCCACGTAGCGAGCCTGCAGCGTGGTCTTGAACGACCCGAGCGAATAGCTGAGCGTGGCATTGGACTGCCACTTCGGCGCCTCGCTGAAGCTGGCCGAGTCATCCACGCCACCCGAACCCACCTGGCCGGCGTAGTTGGTGCCGACGCCGCCCTGCAGACCGGCAGCCGCCGTCGGAGCAGGGCGTTTGGAGGATTCGAGCGTCAGGTCCATCAGGTAGCTCGACAGCAGCCGCAGGCTCATGTTGCCGCGCCAGCTCGGCACCAGACTGTCGAGGCCCAAGCGGTAGAACGCTTCGAAGTCGATGCCGCGTGTACGGAAGGACTCGGCGTTCAGGCTGCCGCTGGTGATGCTGGTGATGGTGGAGAAGCCATTGACCGGATCACCCACGCCCACGATTTTGCCGCATAGCGGATCGGTGCCCTGGCTCGCGAAGCACGCCGCCGTGATGCCGCCCGTGGAGACCGGCGCGATGCCGTCGCTGAGCTTGATGTCGTACGCATCCACCGACAGGCGCAGGCCCTCCAGGTATCCGGAAGGCTGGAACACCACGCCCAGGGTCCAGGTGTCCGCCTGCTCGGGCTTCAGATCGTAATTGCCGCCGCCATTGCGCAGGATGTCGACGCTGTTGTTCACGCCGGTCCATGGGTTCGCCACCGGGAAGGAGGGCGTGTCGCGGCCCGGGAAGAACAATTCGCGGAAGCTCGGTGCGCGCACGTCGGCCGAGCGCGTGGCCCGGAAGCGCAGCCAGTCCACCGGCGTCCACTGCAGGTTGGCCTTCCAGGTGTTGATGTCGAAGGTCTTCGACGCGGCCACTGCCGCGCTCTCGTTGCGCGTGCGGCGGTATGCGGCATCGAAGTCCAGCGACTGCACCAGCGGCAGGCCGCGCAGCAGCGCGAACTGCGTTTCGACATAGCCTTCGATCACCTTGGTCGATCCCAGGAAATCGCCACCGAAGTCCGGCGCCCAGAAGTTCTGCGGATCCGGATGCGTGGTCGCGCTCTCGTCCTTGCGGTATTCCATGCCCACCGCGATGGCGATGGGGCTGGCCCAGCCCTGGATCGGCGCGCCCTGGAGGTTCCAGCCCACCGCGTTCTGCGTGTACTCGAAGTTCTCGTATTCGGTGCCGAAGGCGTAGGCCAGCGCCTGCGGCGTGGCATTGGAAGTGCCCAGCAGGTTCAGCGGCACGCAGCCCGAAGCCAATGCGCGCACCGTGGCACTGGGATTCAGCGTCGCGCGGCAGACGACCTGGCCGGTCTGTGGCGTGATCACGGTTTCGTTGTCGACGATGGCGTCGATGGCGAAATCGAACGGCGACACGGTCCACTCATTCACGCCGCAGGTGGTCGCTTCGGCGGCCGTCATGCCGGTGGCGCGCGTGGCGGCGCTCTGGCAGGCGCCAGTCAGGCGCGGCAGGCCGGGCACCGCGCTGTTGGTGGCGCCGCGGCTGTCCTTGCGAGCGTTCTCCAGCGCCTGCGCCTGCTTGTTCTTGCCGTAGGTGTAGTAGGCATCCCACTTGAAGGTCTCAAGGAACGAGCCCTTCGCGCCGATCACGCCGCGGTAGGTCTTGTTGTCCGAGTGCTGGATCGGCGCCGGGAAGGAAGTATTGGCCTTGCCGATGTAGAAGCCATCCTTGTCGACGCCCTGGTTGTAGACGCCGTTGCCATTGATGTCCATCAGCGCCAGCACCGAGCCCGGCACGAAGGCATTGGGTGCGCAGGTGACGGTGATCGTGGCGGTGGTGCAGGTGCTGCCCTTGATCAGAGCGCCTGAGGTGGTGGTTCCCAGGATGGAGTACTGCAGGCCCACTTGTTCGCGATCGGTCTGGCGCTGGCCGTACGAGCCTTCGAGGAAGCCCTGGATGCGGTCCGTGATGTCGTACTGCATGCGGGTATAGAACGTCTTGCGTTCCACCGGTACGCGCAGCTGCGTGCCGAAATCCTGCGGCAGGCCTTCGCCACCCACCATCACGCGGTTGGCCGGCGAGATGAAATCACCCGTGGTCCAGTTGACGAGGCCGGTGCCGGCATCGTTGAACTGCTTGTTGCGCAGCGAGGCTGGCAGGAGCGAATAATCCGAGTCCGCGACGAATGCGGCGGCGGGCGCGGTGGTCACCGTCAGGAAACTGGTCATCGCGATGATGGCGCCAGCGGGTGTCACCGTCGCGCGCGCATCATCGGTCAGGTAGTAATCCGGGTACGCGGCTTCATACGCGGCCGGTGTATTGAAGATCGCGTAGGGCTTGCACCACTTGCTGCGTACCGAGGTGCATGCGCCGATGCCCTTGCTGTCGTCGTATTCGCCGCCGGCGATGATGTGGCCGCGACCGCCGAACAGCGAAGTGCCGGCCGCGACGGCGAAGTGGCTGTCCTTGCCGTCGCCGTACGGCGTGCCCGAAAAATCCACCTGCGCCTTCACGCCCTGCAGTTCATGGTCGAGCACCACGTTAACCACGCCCGCTACGGCGTCGGAGCCGTAGGCCGCCGATGCGCCGCCCGTCACGATCTCGGTGCGCGACACCAGGTTCGAGGGAATCAGGCCCAGGTCCACCGATCCGCCATTGGTGCTCGGCACGAAGCGGTGACCATCCACCAGCGTCAGCGTGCGGCTTCCGAAGAAGGGGTTGAGGCCGCGCAGGTTCGCGAGCTGCGCGCCGATGTTCGAGCCAGTGACGTAGTCGTTCACCGATCCCACGCTGGTGTTGACTGCCGACACCTGCGGGTTGTTCGCGGGCAGCTGGCCCACCGCCTCGCCGATGTTCACGATGCCCAGCGCATCGATGGTCTCGCGATCCAGCACGGTGATGGGATTAGGTGAGCTGAAGCCGGAAATCTGGATGCGTGAGCCGGTGACGGTGACTTCGCTCAGTTCCTGTGTTTCTTCGCTGGTCTTCTGTTTGTCAGTACTGCCGGCCTGCTGCGCGCTGGCCATTGCGGCCAGGCCGACGCCGAGCGTCATCACGCTGCCATTTGCAAGGCCACGAATCAGGCGCGCACGACGGCCCGCACGGGTATTACGTGTATTCATCAAGAGCCCCCTGGGTTAGCGGAAGGATTCTTCCGCGTGTCGATTAGTCGGGATAAATCATTTCGCCAAACACGCGATCAGCCGGACACCAGTTCCAGCTCAATGCCGTCGACATCCTTCAGGCGCAGCGCCTTGCCGTCGTCGCCCAGCACCTTGCCGCCGAGCCGCGCGATGGCTTCGGCGGCGGCGGCGCGGTCGAACGGCTTTACGCGCAGGCCGAAGCGCGCGATCTGCACTTTGCCCTGTCCGTAGACATAGGAAGTCTCCTCGAGCAGCAGCCGCGAACCATTGCGGAATGCGAACTCGGCGCTATGGGCATCGCTGCGGCGCTCCTTGCCGTACAGCGTGCGGTAATACCGCAGCGCTTTCTTCAGGTCGCTGACCTTCAGCAGCGCGCTATCCACGCGTTCTGGAGTGACTACGCCCTGCATCGAGGGGACGAGATCGGACGGGACCGCCGCGGTGACCAGCGTGTCCGGAGACGGCAGGAACTGGATCTCGATACCGTCCGGGTCATTGAAAATGCCGCCGAAGCCGGTGCTGCCTGGAAACTCGCCAAAGCCTTCCTTGCGGAACTGCTCCTTCATCTGCGCAAAGATGGCTTCGCTGTTCTGGCGCCAGTTGGCCACGGAAGTGCAGAAGTGGCCGATGTAGGTGCCGCGGCCGCGTGATGCACCCACAGCCAGATAGCCGACGGTTCGGTTTTCCGGCAGGGGTCCGAGCAGCACGAAGTAGCGCTGCCCGCCCTGGAAGGGCTGGGCATGCAGTGTCGTGCGCAGCAGCCCCATGTAGAAGCGCGCGGTCTTCTCGACATCCGGCACGATCACGTCCAGGTGATCCAGTCCAGGTGTGTCCAGTGGCAGCAGCCGCTGCGGTTGCTGTGCCAGTGAAAGCTGCGGTATCGCACCCAGCAATGCCAGCGTGCCTACCAGTTGGCGTCGGTCCAGATTCATCGCAGATCTCCGTGCGTGGCTGTTAGCGCGCCGGGGCAGGCGCCGGTGCCGGCGTGGTGGATCCCGGAGGTGCTCCCGGAGGTGCTCCCGCACCCGCCGCCGGGAAATAGGTGGCGACCCGCGAATCCAGCGTGAAGGGCATGCCCAGGCCTGGATACTGCTTCAGCACGCGCTTGCGCATTTCCTCTGCGTTTTTCGACTTGGCGACATTTGCATCCCAGTCGGCGACGTATTTCTTCATGAAGGCAATGGAGGCCTGGTTGCGCGTGGCGCCCGGTCCCTCATGCCCTGGCACGATGATCTGCGGCTTCAATGCCAGGATCTGATCGATGGTCGCGCTCCAGTCCGCGCGCCCCTTGTCGCGCTGCACGCCGAAATACGCGTGGTCGAACACGATGTCGCCGGTGACCACCGCTTTGAGCGACGGGATGTAGACGAAGCTGTTGCCCGCGCCGTCACTGCCGGCCACCGGGCCGGTCACGGGAAACTGCTCGCCTTCCAGTGTGAGGTAGGGCTCGGTCAGCTCTTCGGGCACCACCGGGTCGGGGCCGGGGATCAGGTTGCCGTACGTGGCCACCCAGAACTTCTGGCGGTTGGGCCAGCCCGTGCGCGTACCGGCCACGGTCTGTGGCAGCGCCAGGATCCTGGCATTCGGAAAGGCCTGCTTGAGCACGGCGAGCCCGAACAGGTGATCCGGATGCGGATGAGTGATGTAGATGGTGGTGAGGTTCTTCTTCGACTCCAGGATCAGCGCCGCCAGGCGGTGCGCATCGGGAAGGGAAAACTGCGCGTCGATCAGCAGCGCGTCCTTCTCGCCGGAAATCAGCGTGGAGTTCACGTCGTACCCAGTCTGGCCGCGCCCCGTATAGACCTGCAGCGTGAGTTTCGACTGGGCCAGAACGCTGCCTGCGAACAAGACCAGGCCAAGTGCAACGATCTGTCTGGATAGATGTCGGACAAACATTAGCGGACCTCCCAGGCTGTCCCATAGGGCGTGCCGAGCCGCAAGCCTGCATCGGCAGTTAATGACGAAATGGCTGAATTCATGTTGACCCCCTGTGGGTCCAGTTTGCGGACTTTCGCAACCGGACTCGGCTTTGAGCGTAAAGACTGCAGCGGACCCGGCGCAACGCCTAGTAACAAACCGTGAGATACGCCGTGTCGCCTACGTTAGTAACATCGAATGCAGGGGGTGCGGTAGCCGTGGACAGCCCGGCACCCCGCCCTATACTGGGGGCGAGGACATTTGACCCTGATAGAGACCAGCTGCGCGCTGACCGCATGATCGAACCCAGTGCAGAAGACATCCAGGGCGAACTGGACAAGGTGCTGTCAGGCGATGCCTTGTCCAAATCGGCGACCACCCGCCGGCTCCTTGCCTATCTGGTGCAGCGATCCCTGGTCAATGGCGACGGCCCCAAGGAGCTGGAGATCGCAATCGACGTGTTCGGACGCGATGCCAGCTTCAACGGTGCGGAGGATTCGGTCGTCCGGGTTGCCATGCGCAGCCTGCGGCAGAAGCTGCTCGAGCACTACACAGGCAGTGGTCGTAACGACGAGCTGGTGCTGAGCATCCCGAAGGGCGCTTACCGGGTCACGGCCACGCGCCGCGCCGCCGCGCAACCGACCGGAGGATCCTCGGTGTCTGTATTGCCAGAGCCGGCCGCCGAGGCTGCATCACTGGCCAGCATGTCCAGGCAGGTAGCGTTTCGCCGGTGGCGGATTGCGGCGCTGACCCTGCTGCCACTGTTGATACTTTCCCTGGTCGCGAACATCTCGATCTGGACTTCGCAGCGCCAGCGTGGCGACCTGCAACGAGTGCGTCAAAGTGCCTTGTGGGCCCCCATTACGCAGAGCAAGCGGCCGGTCATGTTCGTGCTGGGCGACCTGTTCATGTACACGCAGACCGATGCCAGCACCGGTCGCACACTCACCGTGCGTGATACGCAGATCAACTCCAGCGACGACCTGCGCGCCTTCCTCGCCAGCCAGCCCGCGCTGGCGGCCGGGCGCGGATTGCGGTACTCAACGATGATCCAGAAGAGCACCGCAGTGAGCATGGTGGAGATCCTGCAGGTGCTGGGCAACCCTGAAAGGCAGGTGGAAGTGCGCCTGCGCGATGAACTGCGCGCAGAGGATTTGCAGCGCTACGACATTATCTACGTGGGACCTGTGACCAGACTTGGACCGCTGACCAGCGATTACCACATGCCATCCCGCTATCATTTCGACAGCGCGACCTCCGGCATCACCGACGCCGTGGCGGGAAAGACCTACCAGCCCGAGGGCAGTCTGGCCGATCACCACAAGGATTACGCGCTGGTGGCGCGCTACCCGGGTCCCGCGGGCAACAGCATCATGGTGTTCACGTCCGGAGGGCGCAGCGCCGGGCTGTCGCAGATTGTGCGCATGCTTACAACGGCAGAAGGGCTGAACACGTTCTGGCAGGCAGACGGCGTGGCCGTCAAACCTCCGCCTGCGTTCGAGGCGCTGGTGGCTGTCTCGGGCTACAAGCAAACGGATCTATCCGCCGTTCTCGTGCAGTTGCACGCGCTGACTGGCACGAATGGCGCCATAGCCAACTCGCGCTGACTGTCCGGCAGATCCCCGCAACCCCCGCCGGCACCTGCGTCATCATGATCCGCACCATGCTGGCGATGGGCACTGTCGTTTCCATTGAAGCGGATGCGCCAGAGGCTGTCGTGGCGCGTGCTTTCGAGTGGTTCCGGCATGTGGAAGCGGTGTGCTCGCGCTTCGATGACCGCAGCGAGTTGCGCCAGCTGCCAGTGGGCGTGGCGACGCCCGCCAGTCCCATGCTCTTCGAAGCCGTGCGTTTTGCGCTGCAGGTCGCCGAGGAAACCCGGGGGGCATTCGACCCGACGGTGGGCAGCCGCATGGCGGCGCGCGGCTACAACCGCCATTATCTCACGCGGGTTGCCGGCGATGTCCCCGGGTCGGATGAGACCAGTTATCGTGATGTTGTGCTCGATGTGGAGCAACAGACCATTCTGCTGAAGCGTGCGCTGACACTGGATCTCGGCGCGGTCGCGAAGGGGCTTGCCGTGGATGCCGCGGCGCGCGAACTGCAGCCTTTCCGCGACTTCTGCATTGACGCCGGTGGCGACATCTATGCGGGCGGATGCAATGGCAAAGGGGAAAGCTGGCGTGTCGGCATCCGGCATCCGCGACACAGTGACCAGCTTGTGGAGCGACTGCAGGTATCCGATTGCGCGGTGTGCACGTCCGGTGACTATGAGCGCGGCGCGCACATTCTCGATCCTCGAGACGCCGCCTCCGCATGCCGCGTTGCCAGCGCGACGGTCATCGCGCCCAATGCCATGCTGGCGGATGCACTGGCGACCGCCGCCTTCGTGCTGGGTCCGGAGCAGGGCATCGCGCTGCTCGAGAGGATGGGCATGCAGGGACTGCTGATCACGGTGGATCTCGAACGGCACACCACGCAGGACTTCTGTCGTGCATAGGATTGTCCGCTTCTTCAAGACACCCAAGGGCCTGCTCACCATCCTTCTCGTGGTGCTCACGCTGCTCGCGGCGCCGGGGCAGGGCGCCGGTGTGGTGATGCTCAACATGGGTGCGGCAGTGCTCGCCGCGGCCGCCGTGGACCTGTTCGCGCTGCGGATGCGCAAAGGCGTGTGGGAATATCCCAGCGGCGCGGTACTCACGGCCATGATCGTCGCGATGGTCATGCGCGCACAGGAGCCCTGGATGGTGCCTGTGATCACATCGGTGGTCGCCGTGCTCAGCAAGTATGTGCTGCGGACGCGCCAGGCGAACGTATTCAATCCCGCGGCCTTCGCCCTGGTGTTGATGTTCTACCTGATGCCGCATGGGCAAAGCTGGTGGGGCGCGCTGCCCGAGGTTGCGCCGCTGTGGTTGCGCGCGACACTGCTGGCCGGTGGCCTGTATCTGACCAATCGCGTGAACAAGCTGCCGCTGGTGTTGTCATTTCTTGGCGTGTATTTCCTGCTGTTCACCAGCACGGCGTTCCTGGGCAGCGCGCGTCAGGTGGCAGAGATATTCCGGTCTCCGGACATCGATGCAGTGCTGTATTTCACGCTGGTCATTCTCACCGATCCTCCGACATCACCTGCCAAGTACAAGGGCCAGTGGGTATTCGGTGTCATTGCGGCCGTGACCAGTTACGCCGTGTTCATGATCTTCGGCGTTGCCTATTTCCTGCTGGCGGGCGTGCTGGTGGGAAATGTCTGGGAGGCGTGGCGCCGGCTGCGTCGGCAATTTCGAACGGCGCCCCCGGTGCTGGATTCGGCGCATTGATGCTCTGTCAATACGGCGTTTGAGGCAGATTCCGGTGGCGGATTATCCCGCTCGTCGCAATTCGTTCGAAAGAAAAGGTGCAGTGAGACTCTCCGTTCGTCGCTCCACTTGTTGAGGGGTGCCGGTGGCGACAATGCGACCGCCAGCATCGCCCGCGCCTGGTCCCACGTCGATTACCCAGTCAGCCTGCGCCACCACGCGCATGTCGTGCTCGATGATCACCGCCGTATTGCCGGCATCAACCAGGCGCTGCAACTGCGCCAGCAGGCGGTCGGCGTCCGACGCATGCAAGCCGGTGGTTGGCTCGTCGAGTACGTACAGGCTGCGACCGCGCTGGCTGCGTTGCAATTCGGTTGCCAGCTTGATGCGCTGCGCCTCGCCTCCCGAAAGTTCGGTGGCGGGCTGTCCCAGACGCAGATAGCCCAATCCGATCTCGTGCAGCAGTTGCAGTGGCCGTGCCACCGCGTCTTCGGCCGCGAAGAAGTCCCGGGCCTCGTCCACCGTCATCTGCAGCACTTCGGCGGTGT
>JACZCW010155310.1_pt1 | contig 15346 bp, 7 predicted proteins | sample 8641861 | NCBI WGS metagenome assembly JACZCW01 (sample SAMN15324607, study PRJNA640507) | soil metagenome | isolation source: intercropping sugarcane | place: China: Luxin town, Laibin City, Guangxi Province | collected 2019-07-25 | depth 10cm m | reverse complement strand
GTTGGCTCTTGAGGTAGTGGGGCTGAGGGCGGGACGACCAAGCCAGGGTCCGAACTGCACGCGCACAATACCGCCGCGACCCCAGCTAGGGCGAAGGTTCTGTTCATGCACGACGGGTACAATATCCGTCAATCACGATCAAATCCGTCACGCACGTACGCGTTGAGCCGAGTTGCGGTCAGCTCGGGAAAGAATCTGAGCCGCGTTTGGACGCGGGCTTCAGCCAAGAAACCCTCGAGTGACTCATCCAATCCGATCTCCGCACTGTACGTCTCCAACGTGCGCTCTGGATCGGTGTAGTTGGGGAGACTGATCGCCTCGGCGCCGTCCTCCCCGCTCGCGTTTACCCAGCCCTCCAAGTCCAAGTTACTCCCGCCGGCGCGGAACCATCCCCCCGAACGAGAGCTGTAGTAGCGATTGGAGGTGTAGGTATAGCCGTCCATCGAGCCTGAATGTTCAATCAGCGTAGCGTTTTGGTTGGGATCGACGAATTCATTGTTCGTCACCAGCACGCCCTCATGACCATCGCCGCCCTCCTCCGCCCAGAGTGAACGGGCTTGAATGCGGTAGAACAGATTGTTGACCACTTCGACGTTATTTGCCGATCCGCGAAGATGCAGCGCATAGGAGTTGTTCACACCCTGGGTTCGCTGATTGAGGAATAGATTGTTGGCGACCCGAATGCCGTCGTTGTCCTCTACATCCACGGCCCATGCCAAGGTCCTCGTCGTGGGTTGGGTGCGCCCGATGTCGGAGAACACGTTGTCCACGATTTCAGAGTTAACGAAGCGCCCACGCTCTTGCGTGTTGCCGCCAATGGAAACCCCGATCTCCCCCTCGGTAAAATAGTTGTTGCTCACCAGCACGTCTCGCATCGCACCGCTCGTGTCTGCCCTCAACTTGATGTGGTCACTCGATGCACGAGCAAAAATGTTGCTGTTTATGTTGAGCCCTTCGACGGACCCAAAATACACATTGTGGTTGTAGATGGTCGCGCACGCCTCATCGACCTCCTTGTTCCAGCCGTTGTAGTCGAACAGATTGCCTTCCACGGTGAAGTTCCGCACCTTGTCGGCGTAGATGCCTTGCGGGCGGATGTCGGAATTGCCCTCTGGATTGCCCTCCACGCAAGTACCCACCTCGTACGCTCGTTCGACAACGCTGGCTCGAATCTCCACATCCTCGTAGTAGGTGTCGTTCAAGCCTTGCAGCAAGATTTCCCCATACTCAAAGTGGCAGCCCTCAATCAAAAGGCCCGAACCGATCCCCACCAAACGCAGCAGATTGGCCGCCGTTCCGGTGAATTCAGGGTCTTCGGGATCGTTGGGATAACTCACGATATGCAGATCGAAGAACTGCACGTAGTTGCGATCTTGGCCATCAAAATTGAGGAAGAAGCTCGACACCTCGATGCGGGGTATCACCATCGCCTCACCATAAGACGCCATCACCAATGGTTCATTGGGGCTCTTGCCTGATTTGTAGCGACCCAATGTCTCATCGCGCCATACGTCGCCCCGTCGCAACAGGATGTAGCTGTTGGAATCATTCTCGACCAGATCGAGCGCCCGCTGCAGTGACTTGACCGATGTCTCGGGCGACGATCCCGTGTTGCCGTCATCCCCCGTGTTGCTCACGTAAACGATCGTGCTGCCGGGATTGAACTCCCAAGTGGTAAACCCGTCCTCTTCCTCCCGCGTGCCGGCGGTCTCGGTATGGTCGCCCGGGCCATAGCAGCCTGGATCGAAGGCGAAGTCGGTGTAACCGTCATCATCGTTGTCCATGCCGTCGTTGCACTCGGACGGGTCACCTGATGCGTCGCCCCCGCTGCCCAGGTTCGAGTCCCCGCCTTCCCCGAACTGCGTCCCCCCGGATCCGCTGTCGCCGTCACCGTCCCCAGTGGCGTCTCCGTCTCCGTCGCCATCCCCGTCGCCGACGCTATTTCCACCCGAACCGTCGTCGGTGGTGGAATCGCCCGAGGAACTCTCACGCTTGTCATCGTCATCGCCGCCAGCGCTGCAACCGAACATGCTGGCACCGACCGAACCCACTACGAGGGCAAAACCCAGGAACCGAACCGTCGCTATGGTCATAGGCCCGGACCGTATCAAGAACTGGGTAGTGGGGCCAGCGCGCTTATTTATTCGGCCACGTGGCCAAATTCTGGAAATCATGCGGCAATAGCGCGCTCATGATGCCCACGAGGTGTCGTTGGGACGACCCCTTCAGCCTACCAAATTGGATCGTACATGTGAGCTAGGAGGGTCACGCCGCCTGTGATGGCAAAGCCACCTAGATCGAGGTGGGGCAACCAAATGCCACGCTTGTGGAGAGCCCACGCCAACGGCACGTAAGCCAGGAAACGCGACACAACCACCGAGACGACCATGGAACGGATACCGCCCAGGTAGGCCCCAACGACCAGTGAGAGCACGAACAATGCTCCACCGATGAGCTTGATGACCATGTGTCTGTACGAGTCTCCTTCGGCCAAAAATACACGTTCGGCGCCGCCGATGGTGTTGGTGGCCACCGCCGCGACCGCGAGCAGCCGACACATCCAACCAGCCTCGCTGTACCGAGGGTCGTAGATCAAGTCGACGATCGGGCCGCCAGCCACAATCAGCACCCAGAGCATGGGGTGCGCAACCAAAGAAAACCCGACGCGAACCTTGAAAACGCGCCGTCGCAACGACTGCGGATCTTCTCGGATGACCGACGCGTAGAAGGGCTGCAACACTCGTTGGGCCAATCGATCCACGATCATGATCGAAGCGCTGGGGATGATGGTCGCGATCGAGTACACGCCCAGGTCCTCCGCTGAGAGCACTCGACCAAAAAACAGCCGGTCCCCTTGATCAAGTAGCCAGGTTGCCACTGCGCTGACCCAGGTCCAACGCCCAAAATGGAAGAGTGACCGCGCCACGTCGCGATCGTAACGAAAGCGGTCTTTGCGCCCTGGAAGGATGCCAAAGGAGGTGGCCGTCACCACGAATTGCTCGACCAGGGTGCCGAGCACGATGGCCCAAGCCGATCGCAGCTGCCAAGCCAACACAATCATCACGATGAGCGAGATGAACTTGGCCACGACCTGACTGATGACAATCTTTCCGGGCTGCAAGTGACGCGTCAGTGAGAGCACGGAGGTGGAACACAAACCGGAGAGGATGGCGGTGGCCGATGTGCCCAGCAACAACTCGAAGAGCTGCGGCTCCCGATAAAAGACCGAGCTCGGCCAGGCCAAGAGACAGACGACGCCCGTGATGACCACGCCGCGGATAACCTGCAAGGTCCAGATGACGTTGAGGAAGTCCGGATCATCTCCCCGACGGTCATGAATGACGCTGGCGTGCAGCCCCACCTCGGAGAACAGCGCCACGGCGCTTACCACGCCGCCAACCAGTGCCATGAGTCCGAATGCATTCGGCGCCAACAGGCGGCTCAGGGTAAGTGTGCTGGCAAGACGCAACAGTTGGATGGCGCCCGTTCCACCCATCACCCACGCTGAACTGGTGATGAGTTTTTTGCCTGAGGCGCTTTTGGAAAGCGCCTCACCTATTCGGGTCGATAACATGTTACCCACATTGAGAAAGTTCGTTGAGTAGACCCACCGTTAAGAAATGTCGTGGCCGGCCTGGTGTACTACTTGGTATGGTCTTTCACAAGAAACCCGGAACGGCGCGTGCCGTAAGTGCAGCTATTTGTTGTCGCAATATCGGTTTTCTTACAAGGCCCCGCGTCATCGCTTGCAGAAGCGATCACTCAGTGCTTGTGCTGAACTTCGTCGGCGGAGGACGCAAAAAGCAGGCAGCGTCAGCGCGCGTTTTCGGCGAGAGACGGTCGATCGAGCGCACCACCTTTACGCACGAGCACCGATAGATTCTGCTTTGGATCGACGAGCGCCGGATAAAAGGCGCCCGAAATGATGTTACCATCTTCCAGCAGCGCAATCGTGCGAGCCCAGTCCACGATAGCTTGCGCGTCAGAAGAAACAATGAACTCGTGGTGGCGATCGGCCAGGCGCGCTTCCAGGGCTCGAGGATCCACCTTACCGTCGAAGTTGATGCTGCGATCGTGATAAAACCCAAGCGTCCCGGTCTGGATAGCCCCCAGCCATACCTCGTCAGGGACATGTTTTCTCACCCACTCTACCACCTGAAAGTGGGGATGACGCGCCTGCTCCACGTATATCCTGTACTGCTGAAGAGCGAGAAGAGCGATTCCAGCCGCGGCAACGACAACAGGCAGGGTACGCGAGCTGGCCTTGAGTTTCTCCATCGTGTCGAGCAAGAGCCAGACGAATATCGGGATGGTGAACGTCCCCAGCGGAGCCAGATACCGTGTGAGGAAGTACCCGGCGCCAAACATGAAGCCGTAGTAAAATCCGTAGAGAATGCCCAACAATCCAAGCAGATACAGCGGCGCACGCACGGCGAGGTCGCGCCCTCGAAATAGGCGCAGCGCCCATGCCGCCCATGCGACGACGCCCAAACTACAACCAGCCACGGCGGGCCACGTGCCTTCAACCGATCCAGGAATACCCAAGAGCGGAACTGCATACTCAAAGAGAATGCTCGGCAACAAAGTTGCGTTGTGCCCAAACTTGGAGAAATGCCCCTCTGCAATCCCGCTGATGGGTACCCAGTGACCGAACTGCATCTTTCCAAACAGCAGCCAAGGGAAGATGCAAAGCACGGTAACGCCGCCCATGACGATCACGTCGAGCAGCGCACGGCGCAACAATCCGCGCTGAAAGTTGACGAAGAGGTGCACCAAGGCCACCGCCAGCAAGAAGAACGCGTTGTCCACACGGCTCCAGGCCAATAGCCCCATCAACAGGGCGGTCCCCAAAAGCCACCCCCATCCTGGACTCACCTGCATCTTCACTGGTCGATCGGCAGGGCCGTACCAGCGCAGCAATACCGCCAGCTGCAGGACGATTACCAAGCTGGTCTCCAGGCAGTTCATGGAGTGGCGAAGCAGCACGGGGCCCAAGAACCACAGCGCCGAGGCAGACGTGGCAATCCAGTCCGCAAACTTGTGAAACCCCAGCCAGCTCAGACACCAGCGGCGGAGTAAGATGCTGGCAACGACACCCAACGCCACTTGCAGCAACTGCGCGTAGATCAGCGACGGCACGGTGCGGGAGTCGAACAGCCAAAACCCGAAGCTATAGAGCAGCGTGGCCAGGGGCTGAGTGCCGTTGGTCGGGATAGTGCCCTCTGCCACAGAAAAGCCGTGCCCGCGCGCGATGTTGCGGGCGATCGTCAGGGTAAGATAGCCATCCTCCGTCGGCCATTGTTGCAGGAGTCGTCCATCCACATCGAAAAGCGGCGCGATACGTACTAAAACTCCCCAAATGAGCGCGCCAAGAAACAAGGTTCGCGGACTGATGGCAAAAACGGCCGGCCTCTGATTCATTCGGTTGCGGAGTATGCGCCATTCCACCCCAAAGACAATCCTCCAACCGAGGCTCCTGGAGGCCCTCAGTGAGGCAAGTCACCAGGCTGCATTCCACCGCGCACCGAGGATGTTGCGCGTCCGCCTTGCGTCAAGCGATCTGGGAGAGATTTAGTAGAGATTCACGCGGGGTAAAGCATCCACGGCCCCCCATTGTACCGTCATCAAAACTCGCAAGCCTTAGAAAATGGTTCAGACGCGCCGGGCAGGCTTTCCTCGTCTTGAAGCTCTGACCTATGCTGCACGGCGGCTCAAAACGGAGCCGTAGGTTTTTTCATGTCACGCGTTCTCGTCGTCATCGTCAATTATCGTTCGGCCGAGCTCACACTCGACGCCATCGCAGCGCTGCAGCCTGCTCGTGCCCATCTGGAGGAGCTGCGCGTGCACGTCGTGGAAAATGATTCGGGGGATGGGCAGCGTTTGTCCAGCGCGCTTTCTGCCGACCAGTACCGAGACTGGGTGACGCTCACCTTGGCGCCGCGCAATGGGGGGTTTGCCTACGGCAACAACGTCGCGGTTCGTCCGACGTTGGGCACGCCCAACGCTCCGGATTTCTATTTTCTGCTCAACCCAGACACCCAGGTGAAACCGGGCGCGCTAGAAGCGCTGGTGACGTTCTTAGAACAAAATCCGCAGGCTGCCGCTGTAGGACCCAAGCTCGAGAACGCGGACGGAAGTGAGTGGAATTACGCGTTCCGCTTTCCCAATGTGTTTGCTGAGTTCGACAAAGGTCTGCGGTTGGGCGTGGTGAGTAAACTGCTCGAAAATCATCTCGTCGCCCGCCCCATGGGCGACGAACCCAGTCAAGTCGATTGGCTGTGTGGTGCGGCGCTACTCATCCGTCGCGAGGTGTTTGAAAAGATCGGCCTGATGGATGAAGAATACTTCCTCTACTACGAGGAGACTGACTTTCTCTTGGCGGCCGCACGCGCAGGGTTTCAAAGTTGGCATTACCCAGCAGCGCGAGTGCGCCACCTGGCCGGTCAATCCACGGGAGTCACCAGCGCCGAGAACACGCGCCGCCGCCGACTTCCGGCGTACTGGTACGAATCCCGTCGTCGCTTCTTCATGAAGAACTTCGGAGTGGGCTACGCCACCGCTGCCGATTTGGCTTATCTGGTGGGTGCCTGCCTTTTTCGCGTGCGCGTGATGATCGAGCGCAGCGACCGCCCAGAGACCCCCCACCTACTCCAGGACCTGGTGCGGCATTTTTCGCTCTGGCCCAATAACCGTAAGTTGGCGGCAGCCAAAAACCACTGAACCTCGCAGATACCGCGGCTGACGTCCATCGACGACTTCGCGTCAGCGCGGCTGGACGGTCAGTGCGCCTTTTGAACTGTGCGCGCCCGAGACGCGGTCAACGCAAATTCTGCGATGTTCCCCACTGTCAAGCAAACCCCCGTTGACTTCCGGTTCCAATGACGCGCAAAGTGCAGGTAGAATGACGGAAATGACCTCTTGGAGCAGGCGCTGGAGCGCCACGCACACTGTGCCTCCCATCGCCATCGTGGGAATGGGGGCGCGCTTCCCCGGGGCGCGCAACGTTGCCGAGTTTTGGCAGAATCTGGTCGACGCGCGTGAGAGCATCGAGAGCCTCGATGAGGCCACGCTGCGGCAAAACGAGACCGATTATGAAGCAGTGAGCACCGATCCGGAGTTCGTCGCACGCGCAGGTGTCATCGAAGGTGCGGAAGATTGGGACGCTGAGTTTTTTGGTCTCACGCCCAGGCAGGCAGCTCTCATGGATCCGCAGCACCGCCTATGGCTTGAATGTGCTTGGGACGCGCTCGAAGATGCAGCTCTTGATCCGGCACGCTTTTCAGGAAACTGCGGCGTATTTATGGGCATAGGCACGCGCGGCAACTACCTGATGGCTAACATCGTGCCCAATCGCGCCTATTTGGACTCGTTTGTACGCAACGGCGACGTAGACGTGTATGAAACTCAATTGCTCAACGACCGCGACTACATCGCGACACGCACCGCTCAAGCATTTGGATTGCGCGGCCCCGCCGCAACGGTTCAATCGGCCTGCTCCACGTCCCTGCTCGCCGTAACCCTGGGTTGTCAAAATTTGTGGAGTGGGGAGTGCGACGCGGCTCTGGTGGGCGGCAGTTCCATCCAGTTCCCGCAGAAGAGGGGCTATCGCTATCAGCCTGGCGGCATCTTTTCGCGCGATGGTTCGACGCGCTCGTTCGACAGCGACGCATCGGGAACCATATTCAGTTGCGGTGTGGGGGCGGTCCTGCTCCAGCGCTTGGACGACGCGCTCGCAGATCGGCGCCAGGTGTATGCTGTCATCCGGGGCGCTGCAGTGAATAACGACGGCGGCCAAGGCTCCAGTTACATCGCGCCCGCAGTCGACGGGCAACGACGCGTCATCGAGCGGGCCCTCGATCTGTCTGGGATTGATCCGCGCAGCATTTCGTTCATCGAGGCGCATGGCACCGCCACTCTGCAAGGCGACCCGGTTGAGGTGGCAGCGCTGTCGCAGGCCTATCGAAAGCGCACGGCGGACACCGGTTTTTGTGGTATTGGCTCGGTAAAATCAAACATCGGGCACACCTCCGCCGCTGCGGGCGTGGCCGGCTTAATCAAGACCAGCCTGGCACTTCATCACCGCCAACTGCCCGCGTCACTGCACTTCAAGCAGCCCAATCCTTTACTTGAGCTTGAGCGGAGCCCGTTTTACGTTGTGGACTCCACCCGCCCATGGAAATCTGCCGGCCCATTGCGTGCCGGAGTCAGCGCCTTTGGCGTAGGCGGGGCCAATGCACACGTCATCGTCGAGGAAGTAGGCGCGTAATGGAAAGTGAATTGCTCACCAACCGATCATTTTCCCCTGTGGACTACGAGGTCGTGTCCAAGCCGCGTTTCGCCTTCCCTGAGAGTCGCCTGTTGTTGGTTTCGGCTCAAGACAAGCGCGCCCTTCAAGCACGCATCGAACAAGTCGCCGGATTTTTGGAGCAGACTGAACATGCGATCGAAGATGTAGCTTTCACGCTGGCCACTGGTCGCAAGGCCTTTACGCAGCGCGCTGCCATCGTGCTGCCGGAGGTCGGCTCATTGGCGGCCGCGTTGCGCGCCGACGCCACGCAGCACATCGTACGGGGCGTTTCCAAACCAGGCACGGGCGAGGTCGCGATGATCTTTCCCGGACAAGGGGCGCAATTTTTGGGGATGGGACGTCACCTCTATCAAACGTCTGAGCGTTACCGCGAGATTTTTGATCGCTGCGATGAACTTGCCCGTCCTCGCCTCAACGTCAATTTGCGCGATTTATTGCTGAAACCCGCAGGGCGGGACAACACGTCGCGCAGCGACGCGCTCACGCAGACGGCGGTGGCTCAACCGGCCTTGTTCATCGTGGAATACGCCATCGCGCGCGTGCTCATGGACGCGGGCGTAAAGCCGCAGCTGCTGCTCGGTCATTCGATCGGTGAGTATGCCGCAGCATGCCTGGCCAACGTGTTCGAACTCGAGGCAGCGATCGGACTGGTGTGTGAGCGCGGACGATTGATGCAGTCGATGCCACCGGGCAGTATGTTGGCGATCAGAACTGAGCCTGATCAGCTGAGTGACCTCCTGGTCGACGGCATCGATCTCGCCGCCCACAATGCGCCTGGCCTGAGCGTAGTGTCCGGTCCATCGGACGCGGTCGCACGAGTGGAGGCCATTGCAAAAGAGCGCGGTTTGGAAACGCGCAGTCTGCACACCTCCCACGCATTCCATTCCTGGATGATGGAGCCAATTTTGGACGAGTTTGCCCGGGCAGTCGAGCAAGCCGGCCCGCGCGCTCCGCAAATTCCGCTCATTTCGACCATGACCGGTCACCCGCTGACCAACTCCGAAGCTACCTCGGCAGAGTATTGGGCCAAGCAACTGCGCAACCCGGTGCGCTTTGCTGAAGCGGCTGCGACAGCCTGCTCCACCGACCAGCGCGTATTCGTCGAGGTGGGTCCCGGGGTTTCGTTGGTCACTTCGGTCGCCAAACTGACCGAGATCCCGCACCGCCCCCGCAAGTTGATCGAGACCTTGGGACATCCCAAGACCGACCTCTCCGCAACAGAAGCCGTACTTACCTGCCTCGGCCAACTCTGGATCGAAAATGTCGAGCTGAACTTCGCGACGCTCTATCGTTCGGATCGTCGTCAATTGCTGCGCCTGCCCACTTATCCCTATGCGCGGAAGAGGCACGTCATCTCGCCCCCGGTGCCGGACGGGACCGCGCGCGGCGCCACGGTTGCCCATGCCCCTCACCTCGACGCGCCGGGCGCGCCGACAGACGCAGCCCAAGCAGAGCCCAGTGTCGACCTCGAACAAACCGTCCTGAGTCAGCTCAGCGAGCTGCTCGGCGCCCGACTGGGACGGACGTTTGTCGAAGACGACATGGACCGAAAGTTCCTTGAACTCGGCTTCGATTCGCTCGCCCTCAGTCAGCTCGCGGGCAAGCTCAAGCAGCAATTTCAAGCTCGTGTCCCCGTCCGACAGCTTTTCGACAAACTAGGAACGCCGCGACTTCTGGCGGCTCATCTTGCCACGGATGCCGAAGTCTCCGCCAAGCTCCGCCCCACGAGTCGGGGGCCGATTCCATCGTCCGCCAGTCGAGCGCCCAGCGTCGCCGCTCGTCTCCCCAGCGCCGCCCCCTTGTCCAGCGAGATCCGACCGCTGCGTGACGAGACTGCGCTCGGCGAAGCCGGCTCACCCACTTGGGGCGAAATGTCCGCGATCATCGACCGCCTGGCGCGCATTGAAGAAATGCTCAGGCCAGCGGGCGCAGCCGTTGAGACCTCCTCTGCTCCGGCCAAAGAAGAGGACTTCGTACCTCCAGGGTATGGAGATGGCTCACGGGCCGCCGAGCTCACGTCCTCTCAACGTGAGATCTGGGTCGCAGCACGCATCGGTGGGACGCCCGCCAACCTTTCCTACAACGAATGTCGCGCATTTCTTTTCGTGGGCGATCTGGACATTTTGGCACTCGAAACCTGCTTGCAAGAGCTGTGCGATCGGCACGACGGTCTGCGGCAGACCTTCAGCAGCGACGGGGAAATGTGCATCACCCACCCCAAGATCGACCTGGTGCTCGCCCACAATGACCTGCGCACAATTGAAGGAAGCACCGAGAAAAAGGCGCATTTCCAGGCAGCGATGCGCAGCCAAGTCGAGACCCCGTTCGATCTGAGTACCGGCCCGCTCATCCGCGGCACCCTCATCCGCCTCAACGAGACAGAGCGCGTCTTGGTGCTGTGCGCACACCATGTGGCGGTCGATGGGTCTTCGTGGGAAGTGCTGATCAGAGAACTCTCTGAAATGTACAGTGCCAAGGTGGAAGGGCGCCCCGCGCAACTCCCCGAGGCCGTACCATTCAAAGAGTACGCGTCCACCGAGCAGCGCTACCGCGCTAGCCATCAAGCGCGTGAGGATGGGATTTTTTGGCAAGAACACCTCAAAGGACAGGCCGAGGACCTCAACCTCCCTACGGATCGACCACGGGCTGCCCAGCGTAGCTTCGCAGCCACCCGTTTAGACCAGCACTTGTCAGAAGAATTGGTCACACAAGTCCGCGCCGCCGCGGCCAAAGCTTCGTGCACGGCACAAACTTTCCTATTTGTCGCCTTTCAGATCTTGTTGTTTCGGCTGACTCGGCAGGTCGATATCGTGTGTGGGGTGCCCACCTCGGGCCAAGCTGCCGCGGGCATGGACCCGCTCGTGGGACACTGCGTACACGTGTTGCCCATTCGCGCCCTGATTGATCCGGCGCGCTCCGTCGCCGAGCACATTTCCTACGTCCATGGGACGATGCTCGACGCGCTCGAGCACCAACGCGCCACGTTTTCCGAGCTGCTTCCCAAACTCAGTCGTCCACGCGACCCGAGTCGCCCGGCCCTCATTCAAGCGTCATTTGGCATGGGTCGTTCGCAAAAGCGTCCCAATTTTGCCGGGGTCGAAACCGCGTTGCGCGTCGTACCGCGCGTCAGTGAGACATTTGAGTTGTACGTCTACGCCACCGAGGACAAAAAAGGACTTGAGGTCTCCTGGTCGTACAACACCGATCTGTTCAATGCGCCGACCATTGAGCTGTGGCAGCGATGCTTTGCCCAAATCGTAAGCGAAATGGCCAACGGGGGCCTGGAGGCAACCCTCGCCAAGCTGCCCATTCTTACGGAAAATGACCGGCGGCAGGTGCTCGAAGCGGCGCAAGGACCCATCGTGGAGCGCCCGGAGTACATTCCTGTTCATCAGGCCATCCAGCGTCAAACCCAGCTGTCGCCCCAGGCGGTCGCGGTCATCGATGCAGCCGGGCCCCACAGCTACACGGAGCTTGCTCGCCGAGCAAACCGCATCGCGCACTACTTGTTGTCTCGCAACTTAGAGCACAATGCTTTGGTTGCGGTGTGCCTCAATCGCAACATGGATTTGCTGGCAACCCTGCTCGGCGTGTGGCGCGCTGGCATGGGCTACGTCCCCCTCGACCCAGAATACCCGAGCGAACGCATCCAAACCATCTTGGAGGACGCTCACGCGGCTTACGTGATCACTAGCCACGACCTGGTGGACCGCGTACCTGCCGCGTTTGCGCCGGTGTGCATCGAAGACATCGAGCCCGCGATCCTGGCGCAGTCCTATGAGGCGCCGTCGATCGAGAGTGCTCCCAGCGACACCGCCTACGTCATTTTCACCTCTGGCTCCACAGGACGTCCCAAAGGGGTGCAAATTTCCCAGGGTGCGTTTCAAAACTTCATCTATTCGATGCAGGCTGAACCTGGTTACTCGGCGACCGACACTCTGCTCGCGCTCACCACCATCAGTTTTGACATCTCCGGGCTCGAGCTTTTTCTCCCCCTGGTCGCGGGCGGAAAGTTGGTCATCGCCACCAAGAACCAGGCCATCAACCCCAAAGAGATCGATCGACTTCTCGTCCAACATGGCGCAACTATCCTCCAAGCGACGCCCGCCACGTGGCAGATGCTGTTCGAGAGCGGCTGGAAGGGAAACAAGCGCCTCAAGGTTCTGTGCGGAGGCGAAGGATTTCCCCGCCACCTTGCTGAAAAATTCCTGGCCACGTGCGGTGACATTTGGAACGTCTACGGACCGACTGAAACCACGGTGTGGTCCACAGCCAAACACATCACAGACGCGAGCGACTTGACCATCGGTCGGCCCATCGACAACACGACGTGCTACGTCTTGGACGAAAATCGCGGCCTTGTACCCCAAGGTGTTCCGGGTGAACTCTGGATTGGCGGTCAAGGCGTGGCCCTGGGCTACCTGGGCAGACCAGAGCTCACCCAAGAGCGCTTCATCGACAGTCCTTTCAAGTCGGGAGAGCGCATTTATTGCACCGGAGACCTGGCGCGGTTGCGCGCGGACAACGAGTTTGAATGCCTGGGTCGCGTAGATTTTCAGGTCAAAATTCGCGGGTTCCGAATCGAGCTCGGCGAGGTCGAGTCAGCAATGCTCAAGCACCCGTTGGTGAAAGCCTGCGTCGCCGTCGCTCGAGAGGACCGCCCTGGTGAAAAAGTCTTGGCTGGTTACGTCGTGCCCATCGACGGCAGCGTCGTGGACACCGAGGATCTGCGGACCTTCCTGCTTGAGAAGCTCCCTGCATACATGGTTCCGACGGCCTATTGTGTCTTGGATAGCCTGCCCATGACGCCCAACAAGAAGGTGGATCGCAAGGCTCTACCTGCACCGCGAGCGCCCAAGGTTTCGACGACAGCCATCCAAGTGCGTGATGAAGTGGAGAGGGACATCCTGGCCATTTGGGCAGAAATCCTGCAGTACCCAGGGCTCACCCCCAAGGACAATTTTTATGCCGTGGGGGGTCAGTCACTTATGGCAATCCGCTTGATCGAACAGATCAACGGCAAATTCAGGACCGATTTGCCGGTCAATGAATTGTTCAATCACCCCACCGTCGCGGGCCTGAGCGATTTGGTCCGCGTCCAAATCCCCACGGTCATCTCGGAAGAAGTAAACCGCGACGAGCCCGCGCCTCACTCGACCCGCAGCGGAAAGCACCGTGGGCTTTTCTTGATCCAAGAAGGCGATGGCACATCCGTCCCCATCTTCCTCATCCACGGAGACAAGGCAAACGCGCTGTTGCCGCCGCGCCTGTCACCAAGCCAAGAAATCTGGGGATATCATCACCAAGGCTCCGACGGCGAGCGCATTCGATTGCGGAGCGTCGTGGAGCTCGCCGAACATTGTCACGCTGAATGGGTTGCTCGGCATGGTAACCGTCCCTGCATCGTCAGCGGCCACTCCTTCGGCGCCTTGGTGGCCTACCACGTGGCCGTGCTGCGCCAAAACGCAGGGCTACCCACGCCACGCTTGGTGATCATCGATGCACGGCATCCTGACGCGCTCGCCGCACGGCAGAAGATCACCGGCCCGCGGTCGCTCAAACGGCGCTACGATGCGTTGCGGGACCAAAACGAGGCATCGCGTGCCGTGGCTAGCGCCATTGCTCACCTGGACCGCGGGGAGCCCGTACCCGTGGAGCTGCGAAGAAATTACGTCCTTGGAACGTACCAGCTAGCCACGCTCAAGTACCATCCACCGGAATTCAAAGGTATGTTGGAGGTGCTCCGTTCCAAGGAGTGGACGCAACGTTCACCCATCGACATGTGGGATCATTCCGCCGTAAATAGCGTGCGGCGCATCATCCTCGAGGGGAGCCACCTATCATTGGTGCGTGAACCCGAAGGAATTGCCCTGATTGCGGAACAGTTTCGTCGCATCTGCGCTGAAGCGAATCAGTCTGGGTGAGCAGCTCTGTCAGCCGGTATTTTTGGGAAAGTGGCCGCTACCAATTGATCTTCATCGTAGCAAAAGTACGCTCGTTTCTCGCGCAATGAAGAAAGACCCCAACTTCACAGATTACCATGCGAAGACCCCTGACCATGAGCCCAGCGTGCGGGAACGTCTTGGTCGACTGAAGCGCGACTTCGTCTACGGGACGATGTTGTTTCCGTATGGGGTATACAAGCACCAGCGCTTGCTCGCCAATTGTGAGCGCATTGATAACCACACCTACACCTGCTTTTACCGAGCCCCGGCTCAGCTCGAAGCACTGTCAGGTCCAGTTTTGCAATTTCTCAACTTTCCCGCGCAGCGCCGCCTGGAAATCCTGACGTTCGCCTGCTCCAACGGGGCCGAGGTTTACACGATGGCGTCATGGTTGACGCAGACGTATCCGGAGCTCGACTTCCACATTACCGCCTCAGATCTGCATCATGAGATGGTCGCGCGCTGTCAGTCAGCCGACTATTCTGCAGAAGAAGCCTTGCAGAGCGAGTACATGACCGCCCGCTTCGTCAACGCGACGTTCGACCAACAGGGTGACCGCTACTTGGTCAAGCCGCACATCAAAGCCCGCGCCTCGTTTACCCAGGCCAGCCTGCTGGACGCCGATGGTTTGAAGCAAAAGTTTGGCGCGGCGGACATCGTTACCTCCCAAAACGTGTTGTTCCACCTCAAACCGCATGACACCCGTCAGGCGTTTGGCAACATCGTGCATTTTCTCAAGCCCAAGGCGGCCCTGTTCATCGAAGGGATGGACCTCGACTTGCGTGTCGAGCTCACCTTGAAATACGGTTTGTCGCCCCTCACGCACGACCTCAAGCGCATCTACTCCGAGACGCGCGTGCACACTCCCAAGGACTGGTGGAAATACTACTGGGGCACTGAACCCTACTTTGCGCTGCGGCCCGATAAGGAACGACGCTACGCCACCATCTTCCTCAAGGGCTAGGCCTTCATCTTCTCGTTTACTTTGACGTCTTGGGCGGCAGGTATCCCTCTGGATTGCCGCTGTGCCACTGCCAAGCCGTCCTGATGATGTCGTCTATCGCGGTAAACTTTGCTTGCCAGCCAAGTTGGT
>JACZCW010167228.1_pt1 | contig 15413 bp, 10 predicted proteins | sample 8641861 | NCBI WGS metagenome assembly JACZCW01 (sample SAMN15324607, study PRJNA640507) | soil metagenome | isolation source: intercropping sugarcane | place: China: Luxin town, Laibin City, Guangxi Province | collected 2019-07-25 | depth 10cm m | reverse complement strand
TTCTGTCCTTCCCCATCCGGCAGGAAGGAAGTGCGCAGGGAGTCGTGCCCATCGACGACACCCTGCAGCGCGGCCTGCAGCCGGTCTGCATCGAGGTCGCCACGCAACTCGACAAGGAAGGATTCGTTGTAGGTACGCGAGGCATCGTCGGCCAGCTGGCAGGCCAGCCAGATCTCCCGCTGCAGCTCCGTCATGGGCAGGCGCAGGTCGGCGCCGTCGCCGCGAATCGCGCCCAGACGGTCTATCTTGCGTTCCAGTGAAGCCAGCCGCGCCAGTACTGCGTCGAACGCGCCAGGGGACGGCGCATCCGCGTTGGCCGCCGGCGCCTGCCGTACGCTGGCAGCAGGCATCGCGGCCGCCGGCGTTGTTGCCGGCCTGCTTACCGCATTCGCTTCGACATGCGCGGCGAGGCGGTCGAAGGAGTTGACCTCACCGGTGAGCTGCCGGTAGGTGACCACCACTCCGAAATCCACCTCGACCGAGCGGGCCAGCTGCGACAGGAACAGCGAGTCGAATCCCATCTCGAGGAACGAACGCGTGCCTTCGACGGATGACACGTCGATGCCGGAAAGCGCCGCAACGATGCCGCGGATCTCCTGCGGAACATTACGCGCCCGGGCCGGGGCGGCAGTGGCAGTTGCACTCGCGTCAGCCCGCTCGGCGCTGGCCACCGTCACCTCGGTGGCGGTCGCTCCTGGCTCGATGTAATAGCGCCGGTGCTCGAACGGATAGGTGGGAAGCACCGTCCGATTGCGCCTGGCGCCGGCGTGCAGGGCCTGCCAGTCGGGAGTCACGCCCGCCTGCCAGAGCTTGCCCAGTGCAGCAAGCAATGCTGCCCATTCGCCGCCGGCATCGGACCTGGCGGCCGCCGAGGACACGAATGTTCGCGGTGATTCGCGCGAAACATGCATCTGGCCGAGCGAGGAGAGCGTGGTGCCGGGCCCCACCTCGAGAAAGATGTTGTCAGGGTTGTCCAGGAGCCTGCGGATTCCCGAGGAGAACTGCACGCCCTGCCGCATATGCGACGTCCAGTAGTCCGGCGACCGGGTCTGCCCGGCGGTAATCCAGTCGCCCGTCACGTTGGACGGGTAGGGAACTTGCGGTTCTCCGAGCGTTGCAGCGCCCAGCACCTGTGCAAACGGCGCAACCGCGCCCTGCATCATGGCGGAGTGGAAGGCGTGGGAAGTGTGCAGGCGCCGCGTGGTGATCCCGCGGCCGGCGAGCACCTCGTCACAGGCCCGGATCGCCGGCTCCGGACCGGAAATCACGCACAGCTGCGGAGCATTGACGGCAGCCAGCGAAACCTCTTCGCTCAGCACGTCGGCGATGCTGCCGGGCGCATCCATCACGATCAGCATCGTGCCGGGCGCCTGCTCCTGGATGAGCCGGCCCCGCGCCGCAATCAGCTTCAGGGCATCTTCGAGCGGAAACACCCCCGCCAGGCAGGCGGCTGTGTATTCGCCCACACTGTGGCCGATCATCGCGCTGGGCTGGACACCCCAGGACATCCACAGCTGCGCCAGCGCGTACTCCGTGACGAAGAGCGCGGGCTGGGTAATGCGGGTCTGCACCAGCAGCTTCTCGGCCCAGGCTTCCTCCGCCGGGAGCGGATACAGCACCTTGCGCAGATCAAGGCCCAGCTCCGCCTCGAGCGCGGCAGCGCAGAAATCGACAATCTCGCGATACTGGCTCGAGGCCTCGTAGTACTCGCGGCCCATGTTGATGCGCTGGGCACCCTGCCCGGGAAACATGAACACGACAGGGGGCCCGCTCTTCGCCACAGTCTGGACAGGGCTCCTGGGAAGCTGCGCCGCCTGAAGCCGTTCGGCCAGCTCGGCGGCAGTGCGGCACACCAGGCTGCGACGGACCGGGAACTGCCGGCGGCCTGTCTGCAGCGTGAAGGCGACATCCGCGAGGGACACATCCGGGTTGGCCAGCAGATGCTCGCGCAGGCGGGCGCACTGGGCGTCAGCCGCTGCAGTACTGCGTGCAGAGAGAATGATGAGCTGCGGCCGCGCATCTGTGGAGGAAGGCTCCGTCGCGGGTGCCTCTTCGAGCACCACGTGGGCATTGGTGCCGCCGACGCCGAATGAGCTCACCGCCGCCCGACGCGGCGTGCCAGCCGGCGGATTCCAGTCCTGGAGGTGATCGGCCACGTAGAAGGGGCTGTTCGCGAAATCGATGTGCGGGTTGGGCTTGCTGAAATTGATCGTGGCCGGGATCTGCCGGTGCTGCAGCGCCAGCACGGTCTTGATCATCCCGGCGACACCGGCAGCCACGTCCAGGTGCCCGATGTTGGACTTCACCGATCCGATCGCGCAGTACTGCGTGGCCCTGGTCTTGGCGCGAAACGCCTTGGTAAGACCTGCAATCTCGATCGGATCGCCGAGCAGCGTTGCCGTTCCGTGGGCCTCGACGTAGCTGATCGTGGCCGGATCGATGTCGCCCAGCGACTGTGCCATGCGGATGACGCGGGCCTGGCCGTTGACGCTGGGCGCGGTGAAGCCGGCCTTGTCCGCGCCATCATTGTTGGTGGCGAAGCCCTTGATCACCGCCAGGATGTTGTCGCGCGACTCGATGGCGTCTTCGAGGCGGCGCAGCACGACCACGCCGGCGCCATCGCTGAACAGCGTGCCGTTCGCATCCACGGCAAACGGACGGCAATGGCCATCTGCAGAGATCATTCCGCCTTCCTCGTGGATGCGGGAGTGGCTCTGCGGGAAGACCAGCGAGACGCCGCCGGCCAGCGCCAGGTCGCAGTCGTAGCTGAGCAGGCTCTGGCAGGCCTGGCAGATCGCGACCAGTGACGTGGAGCACGCGGTCTGGATCGTCACCGCCGGGCCGCGCAGGTTCAGCTTGTAGGCCAGGCGCGTCGCGATGAAATCCTTTTCGTTGAGGAGAATCGCGGGAAATACGCCGAACCTGCCCAGGACATCCGGCCTCGTCAGCAGATTCCATGCGTAGTAGGAATTGATTCCCGAGCCCGCAAACACGCCCACGGCGCCTGGCAGGCGGTCCGCATCGAAACCGGCGCTTTCCAGCGCCTCCCAGGCTACCTCGAGAAAGACCCGCTGCTGCGGATCGAGGATTTCGGCTTCCTTCGGTGAATAGCCGAAGAAGCCGGCATCAAACTCGTCGGCCCCGGAGATGACACCACGGGCACGCACGCGCTTCTGCGTGACCTCCTCGGGCCTCACGCCGGCGGCGTGGATCTCCTCGAGCGAGAAGACGCGCAGGCTTTCCTGGCCTGCGAGCAGGTTGCGCCAGAACGCAGCGCAGTCCTCCGCACCCGGGAAGCGCCCGGCCATGCCGACGACAGCAACACCTTCCATTTCCTTTTCCGGAACGCCGTGCTTCGAATCAGTCGATGCCCGAGCGCTTCCGCCTGGCCATCGCCTCGCGGCGCCGGTCCGCCGCATCGTCGGAGTCGTTGCCCGCAGGCGCGGCGGATGCGCTTGCGCCCTGCCCGTCGGCTTCGGTCAGGTGTTTCACCAGGCCTTCGATGGTCGGATACTGGAACAAGGTGGCCATCGGCACGTCCTTGCCCAGCTTCGCAAGCAGCAGTTCCTGGGCATCCATCAGCGCCAGGGAGGTGCCGCCCATGTCGAAGAAGTTTGCCCTGGCATCCACGCTGCCTACTTCAAGGGCCGAGCACCAGATCTCCTCGACGGTCTTCTGGATGCCAGCCGCGCCTGCTCCGGCCGCCGCGTTCACCACGGCAGGCCGCGCCACGCGGGCCTGGGGCGCGGCCGCCGTGGCGGTGGCCGCATTGGCCGAGTTTTCGCCGACCGCCACGAAGAGCTGACGCATGATGCTGTGCTGGGGATGATCGAGCATTTCCTTCCAGGACCTGATCATCTGGTCGAGCCTGGATTGGGAGAGGAAGCCGTCTTCCACGAGCTTGGCGGCGATGCCGACCCCCTCGGCACGCGTGAAGGCTTCGTCGCCAAGTACTGCGCTGTGTGCAATCTCCACGTCCTGGCTGACTGCGCCAAAGCCCGCTTCGCGCAGCAACTGCGGCACACGGCGGCCGATGCACGGGTCGCCGCCGTCCTTGCGACGCGACGCGCGATAGGCGGCATACAGGTCGTGAAGTTCGTCCACGGGGGGCCAGGTGCGCGTGTGGTACTCGAAATCATTGGAAATGATGAAGAGCTTTCCGCCCGGCTTCAGCAGCTTGCGGAGGGAGCGCAGCGCCTTCACCGGGTCGGGGACATGTTCGAGCACCAACCGCATGGTGATGAAGTCGAACGCGCCCTCGGGCAGGCCGGGCTCTTCTGCCGTGCCCTGCTTGATCTGCACATCGGCGTCAGCGGGTCCCGTGAACTTGGCGCGCGCGGCGTCGACCAGGATCGGGTCCATCTCAAGGCCGGTGGCGCGCACTCCGGGGAACCGGGCGCGCACCTGCTCGATCAGCCGGCCCGGTCCGCAGCCACAGTCGAGATAGGACATTCCCGGGCGCAGGCCATGCCGCTCAAGCAGGGCCGACTCAGCGGCCCAGAAGAGGTCAACCTGAGCGTCGAGGCGGCGGATCTCGGACTGGGTGCTGGTTGCGAACGAACTGACGTGATAAGAACCCTGGTTCACCGTACCATCCTCCAGTGCGCTGGCTGCGGCCGGTGCGACCGGCGATATCGGAAACAGACTCTACAACCACGAGGCCCGGCACAGGGCGCGGGCTGACAAAAACTGTGGTGGCATTCTCACATATTCCCCGCGGACTCCAAATCGTCCTCGTCACCTGCGCCGTGCTGCTGGTGCTGGGCGCGGCATGCCTTCTGGTCATGGCCCGCACCTTTCCAGGGCGCTATGCAGGCGATCCCCACCCCGAAAGCCGGAGCCTGAGCCTCACCGGCGGACCGGTACGATATGTCGAAGAAGGAGGGTCGTCGGCCGCACCTCCGCTGCTGCTGCTGCATGGCTACCAGGGCACGCTGTCGCAGTGGAACGCTACCTGGAGCAGGTTGCAGTCCTGTGCAGTCCGGCGCCTGCGCATCGACGTGCCGGGCTTCGGGCATTCGGTCTGGAACTCCAGCGACTTCAGCCTCGATGCACAGGCCGATCGCGTGGTGGCATTTCTCGATGCCAGGGGCATCGACCGCGTCACCCTGGCTGGCACCTCGATGGGTGCCTCGCTCGCCGCGGCGGTTGCCGCCAGGCATCCGCAGCGGGTGGTGCAGCTCGCGCTGTTCGCGCCGTCGGCCTATCCGGGGTCACTGACCTACGACGGCCTGTACGGTGTGCTGGTGAAGCCGGGCGCGCCCAACCGCATCGCCACCCGGATCGCCGGCACGTGGCTGTACCGCCGCCTGTTCCCGACCAACATCGCCATGGAAACCCTGACGCTCACCGCGAGCTACGACGAACACTGGGCAGCCGCATTGGGCCAGATCCGCGCGCCGACGTTGATTGCATGGTCCAGGCGCGACGACACGGCCAATCCCTCGGCCGCCCCGAAGGTCCACGCCGCAATCAGCGGCAGTGCACTGCTGATGCTCGATGACGAGACCGGGCACTCGATACCCGGCGCGAGGCCGGAACTGACAGCCGCGCTGCTGTGCGAGCTGGCAAACGGAGCATCCCCGCATGACATCCTCACGGACCCGGTCCGCGCACTGCTGCGTCCCGGTGAAGTGTTCAGCGTGACACCGTCACGCGCAGCCAACCATGAACAGCAAGGAGTCGAAGAATGAGCCCCAGTCCGGCCGCCGCACCCGGCGCGGTACTGATCACCGGCGTCTCCTCCGGCATCGGCCTGGGCATGGCGAGGAAATTTCTTGCACAGGGCCACCCGGTATTCGGCAGCGTGCGGTCGGCCACCCGGGCTGAGGAGCTTCGCGCCAGCCTGGGCGGTTCGTTCACACCGCTGCTCTTCGATGTGTGCAACCAGGCGCAGATCGAACGGGCCGACAAGGTACTGCGCGAGGCGCTGTCCGGCGGTCACCTCGCCGCGCTCATCAACAATGCCGGCAGTGCCGAGCTGGGCCCGCTGCTGCATGTTCCCCCGGAGATCCTCGGCCAGCACCTGGATACCCTCGTGGTGGGACAACTGCGGGTAATCCAGTGCTTCTTCAAGTACCTGGTCGCACCGGGCCATCGCCCGGGCAGGATCATCAACATCAGCTCGATCAGCGGCACCGGGGTCAACACCTTCTTCGGCTGCTACGCGGCCGCCAAGCACGGCCTCGAAGGGCTGTCGAAGACCTTGCGCGAGGAGCTCCGCCCACGCGGCGTGCCCGTGATCGTGGTGGCACCATCCAATATCGCCACCGACATCTGGCCGAAGCAGCGGCCGGAGATGATTGACCGATACAAGGACACCGAATTCCATGGACCGCTTCGCGGCAAGCTGCAGTGGATTGCCGAGCACGCAGAAAAGGATGCGATGAGCGTGGAGGACTTCAGCGCCGTGCTGTACGGAATATTCTCCGACGATTCGCCGGCGGACCGGTATACCGTCGCCAGGCAGAAGTCCGGATGGGGGCCGCTGGCGCGCTATCGCGTCATGGCGAAGCCTGACTGACGCCTGCCGGCGAGTCGCCGTGCTGCCGGCGCAGCTTGTCGATGAAGGCGCCGATTTCCTGTTCCACCCATTCAGGCTTGTCCTGGTGCGGCCAGTGCGTGAGGGTGGGATCGACCAGCTGCCTCTGGTCCTTCACGCCGGCCAGCAACGCAGTCTGCATTTGCACCCAGTTGCGCAGGTCCTCCTCGGCGCCGGCAGTTTTCCGGAAATGGCCGGGATTGCTGGTGCTGAACATCAGTACCGGCACATCGGGCGGAAGGGCGAGGCCAAGCATCGTCCGGCAGTTCGCTTCATAGGCCAGCAGCTCCTCGAGGGCCGCACCGGAGTAGCTGGCATTCTCCGAGGTCCACCAGCGGAAGTACTCGTCGGCCTCCGCCGCCGGCCAGGTCCGGCGGATGTAGCCGAACCAGTCCTCATGCGGCTGATCGAGGAACACCAGCCCCGCGACCTCTCCCGGATGCTTCGCGGCGTAATAGCGCGCGATATAGCCACCGTAGGAGTGACCGACGAGCACGTAGGGAGGTGGCACATCCAGCGCCTGCAGGAGCGCCTTCAGGTCCCTGTCGATCACCTCCAGCGTGCGCGGGTCGCGGTTCGTGGTCGAAGCCCCGATGCCGGGGCGGTCATAGGAAATGACCCGTGTCCGCGCCGACAACCTCTTCTGGAGATCCAGGTAGGAATCCTTGGGAACGGCCACACCGCTGAGAATCACCACTGCCGGACTGCCCTGGCCGAAGTCGCGGTAGGACACGGTGGCGCCCGCAAGCGGGATCTCACGCAGCTGTGTGCTCCAGCTGAAATACCAGGCATACAGCCGGGGATAGGCGAGGTAGATGACCCCGGCACCGCCAACGAACATCGCCAGGGCGACGATCAACAGACGCCTGTTCAAGGTGCATCCTCCGATGCGTGGTGGTACTCGGCAAAGCGCCGGCTGGCAAGCGCGGCGCCGCGGAAATTGGTGTGATCCCCGTCCGGCAGGAAGTCTGAGGCAGAGAGCGAGAGATCCCTGAAGTCGAAGACCTCGAGGCCATGCTTTTCGATGAACCGGGTGTACCGCTCGCGAAACTCCGCCGGCACGCGCTTCTCGTATTCCGTGTGCAGGGGAGTATCGAGCAGCACGAGCTGGACCCCATGGCTGCGGGCCAGCTCCACGATCTTTTCCAGGTAGCGCACATTCTGCGCTGATTCGCCCCGCACCTTTCCGTCAAGGTAGTACTGCTCGGCAATGCGCCGCTCCATCGTGGAGAAGTCGAATTCACCGGTCATCGGCTCTTCAGAAAAGCGTCCGTAGAGCTGGCAGGTGCCGCGAACCCCCGGGGGGAAACCTTCGCGGATCAGGCCGGTGAGCAGGTCAGGAACATGTCGGGGGCTGTTCCAGGCCAGCTCGAGGAGATCCGCCGGCGCAAGCACGGCCAGGTAGCGGGAAGCGAAGAACCTGAAGGTGGGGCCGGTGACGTACTCATCGAAGTACGACGAGAGGTTGTGGTAACTGAAACCCAGGTAGATGCGCTTCACACCCGGGTCCGTACGCAGCAGGTGCTGGAGCTTTGCGTAGGTGTACTTGTATCCCTCGGCGTTCAGGGAAATGTTGCGCAGCCCCGGAATGGCCGTGTCGTTGATGGCCCAGGCGGGATGGGAATCACCCACGATCACCGATTCTGTTCCAGGCTCGAGGCGACAGTTGTCGATGGCCTGCCGGTTGAGGACCATCACGCCTGCCAGCAGGAAGAGATAGCCGCATGCGGCGAGGCCGAGGAACAGGGTCGTGCGCAGCAGGAATCGCTTCATGGCTGCCCGACCTCAGAACTGGAAGTAGATGAATGCATCGGAAGTCCCGCCGAACAATGGCAGCGTCGCCGCGATGGCCAGGTACATTGCCCACCTGACGGGCATCGGCACAGTCATCCGCCCAGCCAGTGCCAGGCCGTGGGCTTCCTTCCGGTTGATCCACTCGACCCCGAGCATCACCGCGATCAACAGCAGCAGCCTGGCCGGCAGCGGATCCGGAAGGGAAAAAATGGATGGATGGACCATGCCACGCAGATAGGTGAATGCGGCGCCGACGTTGTCGGCCCTGAAGAATATCCATGCGAGATCGACCAGCAGGAAGGTCCAGCAGATGCGCAGCACGTCCATCGGCCGCGGGAACGGTCCGGCGATGGGCTCCAGGTGGCGCCGGTTCGCGCCGGACAACAACAGCGGCATGAAGAAGACGGCGTGCAGCGCACCCCAGACGATGAATGTCCAGTTTGCACCGTGCCACAGGCCGCTGGCCAGGAACACGATTGCGGTGTTGCGCACGGTCAGGAACCTCGAGCCCCTGCTGCCGCCCAGCGGTATGTAGAGATAATCCCGGAACCACGTAGTGAGGGACATGTGCCATCGCCGCCAGAACTCCGCGATGTCGCGCGAGAAATAGGGGAAGGCGAAGTTGCGCATCAGCGTGAAACCAAACAGCCTGGCCGTGCCGAGCGCGATGTCGGAATAGCCGGAAAAATCGCCGTATATCTGGAAGGCAAACAGGAACGCGCCCAGCGCGAGCGTGCTGCCCGAATGCGCGGCGGGGTCGGCGAAGATCGGATTCACCAGCGCGGCACACGAATCCGCAATCACCACCTTCTTGAACAGCCCCCAGAGGATCTGCCGCAACCCATCGACCGCGTGGTCGTAGTGGAACCTCTTGCGCTCGGCGAACTGCACGAGCAGGTTGTTCGCGCGCTCGATCGGCCCGGCCACGAGCTGCGGAAAGAAGGTCACGAAAGTCATGAACTGCAACAGGTTGCGGCTCGGCTCCTGCCGGCCCCGATACACGTCGATCGTGTAGCCCATGCACTGGAAAGTGTGGAAGCTGATGCCTACCGGCAGGATGAGGTCGAGCCCGCGCAGCTCAAGGCCCATGCCCATGAAGGTGAAGGCGCCGTTGAGATTGTCGACGAAGAAGTTGTAGTACTTGAAGACTCCCAGCAGGCCGATGTCCGCGATGATGCCGGCGGCCAGCAGCAGCTTGCGGTGCGCAGGGGCCACCTGCGTGAGCCAGATGGCGATCAGGAAGTTGGAGAGGGAAAGGCCGATGATCAACGGCAGGAGCTTCCAGTTCCACCAGGCGTAGAACACGTAGCTCGCCACCAGCAGGACGAGGTTCCTCTGCGTCAGCAGGCGCCCGGGGATGGCCCAGTAGAGGCCGAAGACGAGCGGCAGGAATATTGCGAATTCGATCGAGTTGAACAGCATCAGCTTGTTGAGCCCGGCTCGCTCCTGGCCTGCTTCGCTTCTATGTCGAGGTTCGATGCGACGGCACACACGGCCCCGTACGGCCCGTCTTCGTGCGTCAATACCCGGAAAAGTATACCGTGGGCAACCGTTTGCGCAGGGGAGGAAGCCAGTAGTGTGGCCCATCTCCCACACCACCTTCGGCACATCAGCCATAATTTGCGTTTGATGATCATCCGGGTCTCGTGATGGACAATCTCCAGGTGCGCGTGTGGGAGGCTGCCGAATGGCGGGCCTCGCGTGGGACCGTGGACGCGCTCCTCGCCTCGTCGACCGCTGATCCCCTGTTCAACTCGTGGACCTGGCTGGACCTCTGGTGGACCCACTTCGGCAATCCCCAGGCTGGAGAGTGCCTGAAGGTCTACGCTGTCTACGATGGCACCTCGCTCGTCGGTCTGCTGCCGACTGTGGAGGGAATCCGTTCGAGAAGGCGGATGCTGCACATCACGGCGACGGCCGCGCTCGGCGGGTACCTGCTTGATGACCGCGGCGTGCCCACCGAATATCACGACGTGATCGCAACCAGCGGCACCGAGCAGGCCGTCCGCGAGGCGGTGATGCGTCATCTTGTCGGCAGGCGACGGGGCTCGGAGTTCTCCCTGACCTGCGCCGTGGAAATCGCCGGCTGGGAACGGGCGTGCCGGGCGGCGACGAACTCAATGTGGATGCACATTCGCCGACTTGACGCGATGCGCGCCTACCAGGCTGACCTCTCCAGCGGGTTCCAGCCGTATCTCGCGACACTCTCCGGCAACGCGAGGCGCACGATCTACAACCAGCGCAAGCGCCTCCTTGAGCTGGGTGAGGTCGAGGTGGAAGACGTGCCCCTGTCGCGACTGGACGACGCCTTTGAGGAACTCAATGCACTCCACGCCCTGCGCTGGGGCCAGCCCGCGTTCGAGGGTCGCCGCCTGGATTTCCACAGGGCGCTGGCGCGCGAACTGCACACCGCAGGCAAGGTCCGGATGTCGCGCCTGCGCATAGGGCCACGTACTGCCTCGGTGCTCTACGACTTGCGGGCCGGCTCGACGCAGTACAACATCCAGATGGGCTTTGTTCCCGACCTGATCTCCTCGGCCTCGCTGGGCATCCTCCATATCGGATACAGCATGGAGTCGGCGGCGCTGGATGGAGTCCGGACCTATGACTTTCTTGCGGGAACCGGGCGCAACACAGACTACAAGCAGAGATATTCGTCATCAGTGCGGGAGCTTCATTCGATTCAGGTACTGCTCGGGGCCGTCGCAAGTTCGGTATTCCGCGTCTATGACAAGTTCAACATGATGCGCACGCGACATGACAGCACCTGACAGCAGCAGCTCCGCCGGTGTCTGGGACGCTGCCGCGTACGACTACGACTCGGCAAGGATCGGCGATCCGGTGTACCTGGGCTGCTGTGACGCGGTCGTACGCAGCGCCGGCAGCATTTCCCGCGACATGAAAGTGCTCGATGCGGGGTGCGGTACCGGCCTGGTCACGATGCGCCTGATCGGGAGAACTTCCCGACTCACCGCGATCGACTACTCGAAGCAGTCGATCGACCTGCTGGCAGGGAAGCTGCAGACGCTCGGGGTATCCGCGGATCTCCAGGTGGCCGACCTTCGTGCGCTGCCTTTCCCGGATTCGACTTTCGACGTGGTCATTTGCGCCAACACCCTGCAGCACCTGCGGCCTGGCCAGGACCAGCAGGGCGCTGCCGGCGAGCTGCTCCGGGTGCTGAAACCAGGCGGCCGCTTTGCCGTGTCGGTGCACCATTTCAGCCGTCACAAGCGCGCGGCAGGATGGATCAAGGAAGGAACGCCGGGAGAGCCCGGAATCGACTATATCTTCCGCTACGCGCGCGCAGAGCTGCTGGCGCTGTTTCCCGGCGCAAGCATTGCGGCAGCGGGGTTCTACGGGCTGGCGCGCTATGGCCGCTGGACGCAGTCCGCGGCGCACAACCTCATTGGTGGAATGCTGGCACGCGCGGCAGTGGGACACATGCTGGTTGCCGCCGGCCGCAAGCGTTCGACGAACTGAAATGACCGCTCCCGAAGCCACAATGTGGAAGAATCGCGCGCCCCGGCACTTCCTCCTCGTCCATCCGTCGTCTACTTTCAGCACAAACAGGCAATAGCGGCATGTGCGGAATCACAGGATTTCTGGACGTCGACGGACACCTTTCGGAGACCGACCTCCGGCGGATGAATGCGACGCTGACGCGACGCGGTCCCGACGGAGAGGGCTACTTCAGCGCCCCAGGAATTGGCCTTGCGATGCGCCGGCTTGCCATCATCGATCTCGAGGGCGGCTGGCAACCGGTCTACAACGAAGACAAGACAATCGCGGTCGTCTTCAATGGAGAGATCTACAACTACCAGCAGCTGCGCGCACGACTGATCGAGCAAGGTCACCGCTTCCGGACCCACAGTGATTCGGAGGTGATAGCGCACCTGTACGAAGAGCATGGCGATGCGTTCGTCGAGCGCCTGGAAGGGATGTTCGCCATCGCGTTGTGGGACTCCGTGAAAAAGCGCCTGGTGATTGCCAGGGACCGGCTGGGTATCAAGCCTCTCTTCGTGGCGCGGATCGGCCGCTCGCTGGTGTTCGGATCGGAGATCAAGTCAGTCCTTGCTTCCGGTATCGTGCCGAAAGCGGTCGACTGGTCCGCCGTCGACCAGTACTTTGCGTACACATACATTCCCGCGCCGCGCAGTATCTATCGCGATGTCAGCAAGTTTCCGGCAGGCCACATCGCATCGATGACTCTCGATGGCAACATTGAAATCCGGCCTTACTGGAGGATCTCGGGAACGCCGCTCGATGAGCCCATGGCGGAGCTGGAAAGGCGCACCGAGCTGGCGCTGCTGCAGGCGGTGGAAAGCCACATGGTCAGCGACGTTCCGGTGGGAGCGTTCCTCTCCGGTGGAATCGACAGCAGCCTGATCGTCGCCATGATGACGCGCTTCACGGACAAGCCCGTGCAGACGTTCACCGTCGGCTTCCGCCATGGCGGACCGCTGATCGACGAACGCGCCTACGCCAGGGAGCTCGCTTCCCGCTACGGCCTGCAGCATAGCGAGATCGAGGTCCAGCCCGACGCCGCATTGATCCTTCCCGAGCTCATGGCCGCGTTCGACGAGCCGTTTGCCGACGATTCCATGTTTCCGAGCTACTACGTCTCGCAGGCCACCGCACGATCGGTGAAGGTCGCCATGACCGGGCTCGGGGGTGACGAGCTCTTTGCTGGTTACAAGCGGCACCTCGGTGTCGCCGTTGCCGGCCACTACTCCGCGGTACCGGCGCCGGTCCGGCACGGGATCATTGATCCGGTGCTCCGCGCCATTCCCGAGGGCTGGCTGCCAGGCGACATGACTGACCACCTGAAGCGTTTCTCGCGCGCGGCGTCGGATGCGCCGGAAGACCAGTATCAGGACTACCTGAGTTCGCAGCGCTGGGACGAAAGGAGCCGACTCTATGTCGACAGGACAAGGGCGCACTTCGATCCCGAAACCACGGCCGACGTTGTCCGACACCCCTATCGGGTTTCTGGCGGCGCGTCGCGACTGGAGCAGGCACTGCGAGCGGACCTGGCCGTCTATCTCCCGGACGACATCCTGGCGCTCACGGACCGGGTCAGCATGTGGCATTCGCTCGAACTGAGAGTGCCGTTTCTCCATCATCCTCTGGTCGAGCTGGCGGCATCTCTCCCCCCGAAGGCAAAGATTCACGGCATGACCCAGAAGTACATCCTGAGGCGCATTGCGAAACGCTGGATTCCCGAATCGATCTTGAAGCATCGCAAGCAGGGTTTCGAGGCGCCCATGGGCCACTGGCTGAAGGGACCACTGCTTCCAATGCTCGACGAGGCCATTTCTCCCGCAAGCCTCGAACCTCTCGGGATATTCGACCACCGGCGCGTACGCTTGCTCAGGGACGAGCACGTCAACGGCATACGCAAGAACAGCAAGGTGCTTTTTTCCTTGCTGGTGTTCGCGGAATGGGCGCGTCGCAACTCCATTCGATTCGACACATGAGGCCGCCCCGCACCATAGCACTCACGTGGACGGCGCATCGCAGGACGGAGAATCTTGCGCTCCGCCTGGGCTGGGAGTATGTGGTGATCGCAAGCGCCCGAAAAGGGCTGCGGCGCTATCTTCAGCTCCTCCCCAGGACTGCCAGGTTCCTGTCCGGCGCCCGCCCACAGATCCTGGTCGCACAGAATCCATCGCTGGTGCTCGCCGCTTTGTGCTTGCTGCTGCGGCCTTTCTTGCGATACCGCCTGGTGGTCGATGCCCACAATGAGGCAGTACAGCCGTTCCTCAATACGTCCGCCCCACTGAAGGCGCTGGCGCGCTGGTGCCTGCGACGGGCAGACCTGACGATCGTCACCAATGAGAATCTCGCGCAGGTAGTCAGCAGCGCCGGTGGCAGACCGTTCGTTCTTCCTGATCCGCTGCCCGTCGCTCCGGAGGTCCGGACCCCTGACAGGCCGCAGGGCCGGTTCCGCGCCATCGTGGTGTCGACCTTTGCACCCGACGAACCGTTGCCGGAAATCCTGGAGGCGGCGCGCCGCCTCGGCGGTGAGTTCGAGTTGCTCGTCACCGGCCGACGGGAGAAGCTTCCCAAGTCACTGGCGGAGGCAATGCCGGGCAACGTGACACTGACCGGATTCCTGCCGGATCCGGACTACTGGGGGCTGCTCGCTGGTGCGGACGTCGTGGTCGATCTCACTCACATGCCCGACTGCCTGGTGTGCGGGGCATACGAGGCAGTGGCGGTCCACCGCCCCCTGATTCTGACCCGAAGCTCTGCGGCTGAGTCGTGGTTTGGCACGGCAGCAGCCTACGTCAGCAACGAACCTGCAGAGATCGCGGAGGCGCTGCGAGCCATGCGTGACCGGCATTCCGAGTGGCTTGTGCGTTCCCAAGCGGCTGCACAGCAAATCGATCACAAGTGGACCGGACTGGCGGCCTCGCTGGCGGCCCAGCTACGGCCCGCCGGAGGATGAAACCGTGAAATCCACCAAAGGCACTGGCCCGCTGCTTCTTCCCACGTTGTCGCCGACGGAGCGGCGACCGCTGGTCAGCGTCGTCATTGCCACATACAACATGGGGCAGTACCTGCGGGAGGCGATACGCAGTGTGCTGAACCAGTCAGTTCAGGACGTGGAAGTCATCGTCGTCGACGACGGATCGACTGATGCGACTGCGGATGTCATGCGTGAGTTTTCGAGCGACACCAGGGTATCCTATATCTACCAGGAGAACGCGGGTCAAACTGTTGCGAAGAACAACGGCCTGAGTCGCTGCAGAGGGGATTTCATCGGCTTCTGCGACGGCGACGACGCCTGGCTTCCAGGAAGGCTGGACCTCCAACTGGCTGCATTCGCGCAGGATGCAGAGGTTGGTGTGGTGTATGGAGCGCTGGAGCAGATGGACCAGAACGGAGTGACGCTGCATCCGCCGGAGGAGCGGACCCAGCACGAAGGCCGGCTGTCCGGGTGGATTACGGGACCCCTGTTTGCCGACAACTTCGTGCCGTTCGGGACCGCCCTCGTCCGCCGGGAATGTTTCGAAACGCTAGGCTGCTTCGATGAAGAGCTTCGGATGGGTATTGACTGGGACCTCTGGCTCCG
>JACZCW010172159.1_pt1 | contig 15481 bp, 15 predicted proteins | sample 8641861 | NCBI WGS metagenome assembly JACZCW01 (sample SAMN15324607, study PRJNA640507) | soil metagenome | isolation source: intercropping sugarcane | place: China: Luxin town, Laibin City, Guangxi Province | collected 2019-07-25 | depth 10cm m | reverse complement strand
GCCGATCTGGCGCGTGGTGGCCATCGACGAGCGCATGGGTATCGCCTGGCTGCGCCTGGCCTGGGGTGTGCAAAAGGAGGGCGGCGACCAGCTCACCGCCTTCGAGGCCTTCAAGTTCTACGGCGGCAAGCTGCACGCGGTGGAGGCCTTCATCCGCATCCTGCCCATCGAGAAGCGCAAGGGTGGATGGGAGGCGGGGCTTTCGCAGTAAGGTGCCAGTGGCGGCGGGGGTCACCGGGCGTGCAAGCGCGCTTCAGATCACCGTGAGATGACGGGCCTCGGCGCTGCGCACCAGCGCGCGGTCGACGCTGCGATCGAGCGTGACCAAGGTGCCGCCGCGCTGCACCGCCAGCGCCAGCAGATAGGCATCGGTGACCTGGCGGGAAGACAGCCATCGGCCCTGGTCGAAGAGGTTGTGGTCGAGCACGGAAATCGTGTCGGGCCAGAATTCATGCAGCGGCGTTTGCGTGGCTTCGCGCAGCCGCGCCGCGACTTCGGCCACCGGCTGGGGGTGCGGATAGCTTTCAGAGGACATCACGCGCACGCAGCCGTTCTGGGTGAGCGGACAAGAAGCCCATCCCTGCGCGATGTGGGCTTCGAGCCAGTGGCTGGCCGCGGCGTGATGCACATGCCCCGCATCGAGCAGCGCGATCAGCACGTTCACGTCCAGCAACGCGCGCATCACACACCCAGCTCGTCGCGCAGGCGGTTCACCTGCTCGTTGGTCACTTCGCCGCCGGCACTGGCGGCAAAGGGCCTGAAGCCGTATCGGGCCGGGGGCTCCCGCACACCCAGGCCGGCAGGCTGGGTGAGGGCGCGGCGGATCAGGTCCGACGCCACTGCTCCGGCGGTGCGGCCCTCGCGGCGGGCCAGTTCCTTCAGGGCATCGAGCACGGCGTCGTCGATATCGAGCGTGGTGCGCATGCGTGAAGAATACATCAGATGCAGTGATGCAGACGCATCACTTTGTATTGATACAGACCACAAACATGCGTGGACCGAGGCAGATTGATACTGGTTCTGGCACAAACCACCATCCCGGACTTATTCCCTTTCGCACCGCCACATTCTTTGGCAATCTCGGCCGCAGTCCTGGGGCGTCAGGCTTAGGCGGGCGGCAGGCGCCGACGAGAAGCCCGCAGTAACTGAAGGAGGTGATCCAATGGCACATTCACACGTTGGTTCGGTCGCGTCTCCGCGGCCCCTGGGCCATGGAGGAATGCGCGCAAGCTAACTGCTACGCGTGCGGCCGTATCCAACGGCTGTAGCTCCGATTCAGTTGCCGTGCGGATGAACCTTGGTTCGCACGTACTGGTCTTCGAGCGGGAATGGCGGAGTCCGGAAGGACTCCGCCATTTTCTTTTTCTGTCTTACGGCCGGCGGCGGCTTCGTCCTACATAGCCGCGCCAGAGCCGGTGCTGTGATCGGCGCATGAACGCCAGATACCGGAACGACATCGCTGAACCCTCGGCGCGCGAATCGCTGGAGGTGCCGGAGGAATTCGAGTTCGAGGCCGAGGAGGCACGCGACGACGAGATCGATGCAGAGGATCTCGAAGATCTGGATGACGATCCTGACGATGACGACCTCGACGACGATGACGAGGAGGAAGTCGACGACGAGGATGATCTCGAGGACGAAGATGACCTCGACGAGGATGATGATCTCGACGATGCGGATGAAGACGAAGACGAGGACGACGACGAGTACGAAGAGGAAGACGACGCGCTTCGCGACGACGCCCGGATCTGGACGAACCCTGAGTCATAGGCTTCAACGCCCGGGTGGTTGAGACCGGCCGCCCACCACCACTAAGCTCCCCGACGCGGTCCCGACCCAGGAACGCTCACCGCCCGTCACCGGGCCAGGGGGAACCAATGTCCGCTCAATCGCGTGCATGGCGCGCACTGGCGCCGGTGCTGACAGCCTGCATCGGCGGTGTGCTTTCGTGCGCGAATCTGCAGGCCGCCCCGCATCCCTATTCTCCGCAGCCCTTGCGCGCTGCGCAGTACACCGACTGGCAACGCCACGCCGCGTATGTGCCCACGCGTGATGGCACGCGCCTGGCGATGACGTGGTACGTCCCCGATCATGCACTCGCTGCGACGGGTGAGCAGACCTCATCTCGCGCAACCACTACGCGCTTCCCCGCGCTGCTGTGGTACATGCCCGGCCACCGCGAGAGCATCGACCCTGTCACCGGCGCCGTGCGCACCGGCATGGATGCCGCGGAAATAGGCTTCTTCACCGCGCACGGCTACATCGTGGCGGTGGCCGAGATGCGCGGCAGCGGCGCATCTTTCGGCTTTCGCGCCATCGACCGTGGCCCGCAGATCGGTCGCGATGGCCGCGACCTCATCGACTGGATCGCGCGGCAGCCGTGGTCAGACGGACGCGTCGGCATGATCGGCGTCTCGTACCAGGGCTTCTCTCAGTTCGCCACCGCGGCCGAGCAGCCACGCGCGCTCAAGGCCATCTTCCCCGAGATCGCCGGCTTCGACGATTACACCTCGCTGTATTTCCCGGGCGGCATCCCGAATGTGGCGCTGGGACGCGTGGCCTATGCCGCCATGGGCCAGGACGATCGCAATGAATATGATCCGGACGCCAGGCCACCGCGCTGGCCTTCGGCGCCTGTGATCGATGAGGACGGCGACGGTCAGCTCGCGGATGAGATTCCACGCTTCGCCACCGGCGCGCACAGCTTTCTCACGCAAGATGCGCCGACCTGGGCCGATGGCGCGCGGCGCGAAGGCCTGTATTTCCAGGCCACGAGAGCGCATGGCGCCAACGGCATCCTCACCGCCGATCGCGTGCTGCGCGCCCCCTTCCGCGATTCACCGCTCGATGATTCGGGATTCACGTATCGGGACCTGGATCCCGGCCTGCGTGCGGACCGCATCGCCAAGGCCCGCATCGCGGTGTACAACCGCGGCGGCTGGTTCGACTATCACGCCCGCGACACCACCCAATGGTTCGGCACGCTGTTCGGCCACACGCCCACGCGGCTGATGATGGCGCCCACCGCGCATTCAGGATTGCCGGCGCGCGCCGCGGACAATGCATACCTTGTGCACTTCGGCGACAACGACACCACCAGCGCGCTGATGCTGGCCGAGAAGCTGCGCTTCTTCGATCGCCATGTGCTCGGCCTTCGCAATGGCTTCGAGCGCGATCCGCCGGTGCTGATCTACGTAATGGGACGCGGCTGGCGATACGAGGACGAATGGCCGCTGCGCCGCGCGCGCCAATGGTCGCTGTCGCTCGACGCGCAGCATGCGCTGACCGAAGGCGCAGAAGCCGCCGGCGTCGCTGCTGGCTCGGCGGGCGCTGCTGGCGAAGACACCTGGCGCGTCGACGTGCGCGCCAACTCCCTGTCGCAAGGCGCCAATCGCTGGAACTACGCCGCCGCCTCGGCGAAGACGCCGTTGTCGCTCGACGCAGGCCGCGCGCAGCGTCTTGAATACACCAGCGCGCCGCTGGGGCAGGCGCGCGAAATCACCGGCCATCCCATCATGCATCTGGTGCTCGCGGCCAATGTGCCAAGCGTGGATGCGTACGCGTATCTTGAAGACGTGGCGCCCGATGGCAGCTCGCTGCTGGTGACCGAAGGACAGCTGCGCGCCGACTTCCACCGGCTGCGCCCGGCGCAGCTCATCGCGCATTCCGACGCGCGGCTGCGTGTATTGCCCGCGTTGCCTTATCACGGCTTCAGAAAGGAAGACCGGGATGCAGCGCCTCTGGCGAACGGCCGCAAGCTGCGACTGGACTTCGACCTCATGCCTACCTCGTGGGTGTTCGAGGCCGGCCACCGCATCCGCCTCTCGCTGGCGGGCGCGGATGACGGCAGCTTCGTCACTGCGCCAGATGCGGATCGCGCCGTCTGGCGCGTTCAGCGCGGAGCCGGCGAGTCCACGCTCGAACTGCCTTGGGTGCCCTGACGCAGCTGTGTTCGCACGTTGCCCCTTTTTACCCGCTCCTACAGCACGCTGGGGCACGCGCCGACATTGCCGGATACGCAAGAGGAGTATCTATACGTGCCTCACACCGGACCTGGACCGCAGCAGTGATCACGTATGAAATCTCCCGCCGCCGCTGGACTCGTTGCTGGAATCGTGGCTGCTTCGCTCGCGATGCTCAGTGCATGCGAGTCGCGCCAGTCGGCCGCCGCACCGGCGCAGCCGACGACCACGAACACCGATTCCGGGGATGTCGACCCGGAAGACCCCAAGGCCGGCCTGAATACGCGTCGGCCTGATTCGGCCACCGACGTGAAGCCGGAGGCGGATGGCCAGAAGGCGCCATGACGCCGGTCAGTGCGTCAGCTTTCCGGCAAACCACGGCAGCACGTTCTTCTCGAAGCGCTCGGGGATCTTGTTCACGTGATCCCCTTCGTAGTTCACGTATTCGTGCGCAATGCCCACCTTCTGCATGGCCTCGTGCAGCATCACATTGCCGCGGATCAGGCCATCCTGCAGGCCGATGTCCATCATGATGGCCTTGAAGCTTTTCATCTGCGGCGCGTACTGGGAAACCATGGCCGCCGGCGCATTGGCGGCGTAGCGCGCGATCACGCTGGCGTCGGTCTTGCCCTCCTGCGTGGGCAGGTCCATGAACAGCGGCGGGCGTTGCGCATCCGGCGCCCACGCCGCCGAAGCCGCGAGCGTGGTGCGGCCGATGAGCGGCAGTTTCTCCACATCGGCCTTCGAGCCGAGCTTTTCCATCTGCGCATCGCTCGGCGTAACGCCGCGCGGATCCAGGCAGCAGGCGCTCATCGCATACAGCGCCCCGAACACCTGCGGATATTTCATCGCGATGCGCAGCGTGCCGTAGCCGCCCATCGAATGCCCCGACAGGCCGCGCGCCTCGCGGCGCGGCAGCGTGCGGTAGTGCTGGTCGATGTACGAGACCAGATCCTTCGCGACAAAGGTCTCCCAGTCGCCCGTGGTGATGGAGTTCGAATACATCGAACCGCCGTAAGGCGTCATCGCATCGGGCATCACCACGATCATGCCGGGCAGTGAAGCTGCAGCCAGGCCGCGATCGATGCTCTGCGGCCAGCCCAGCGTCTTGGCGTAGAAGTCGGAGTTCTGTCCGTAGCCATGCAGGAAATAGATCACCGGGAAGCGCTTGCGCTTCTGTCTGGCGTATTCCGGCGGCAGATAGACGTAGACCTTCCGATCAGCGGTGTCGCCCGAGAGGTTGCCCTCCAGCGCCGCGCCGTACACGGTGATGGTGGTCATCGAGCCGGCCGGCGCATCCGCCGCCTGCGCTGTGCGCGCGGACGCAGCCAGAACGAATGCTCCCAGAACGAGCGCGCCGAATGTGCGCCGTGCAACGCTTTGCATGAAGTCCTCCCGTGTCTGCCGCGGATGCTACCGGGCTTTCAGGTGGTGACCATCATCTTGAATCCACCCCAGAACATGCGCTTGCCATCCATGATGCCGTTCGGATCGAAGCCCTGCAGCCGCGGATCACTCATGACCTTTTTCATGATGCGGTCGCGGTCGCGGCGCGACTTGTAGACGATCCACGAGAACCACACCTCTTCGCCAGGCTTGAGCTTCACGCTCTGCGGAAAGGAAGTGTGCTTGCCGGCCTTCACGTCATCGGCCACGCATTCGCGATATTCGAGCGCGCCGTATTCGAGCCAGACCTTGCGGCCGAGCCGGGCCATCTTCATGTAGGCCGCGCGATTCTTCTTGGGAACGGGGAGAACGAAACCGTCGACGTAGCGGGGCATGGCGGGCTCCTTGTGCGAATGCCGGAGCTCGAAGCTACACCTGATTGAACCTGTAGCGCAAAGCCTCAGGGTCCACGGCGCCGCAGCGCGCCGGCCTGTGCGATTGCCACCGGCAACCCGCAGGGGCATGATTGCGCGCCATCAAGAATCAAACCAGAGGGGTGTCCGATGTCGCGTGTCAATCGATTGAGCTTCCTTGCCGCAGCGGTCCTGCTGTCGTTGCCCATGTTGGCATCCGCCGCAACACCCGCCGCGTCCTCACCCGCGCGCACTGCCAATGGCGTCTACGTGGGCACCCCGGAAGACCACGCCATGATCGAAAAGCTGATGTGGTCCTACGACCGCATGCTCGATCTCTACGACGCCGAAGCTTACGCGAAGCTGTTCACCGAGGATGGCGCCTTCGGCCAGACCAAGGGACGCGAGGCGCTGAAGAAGATGGTGGCGGACATCGGCAAGGGCCACGAGGAACGCCGCGCCAAGGGCGAGAAGATCACCATGCGGCACTTCACGATGAACCAGTACATCGAGTTCACCGGCCCGACTACCGCGCGCTACCATTATTACCACCAGACCATCTTCGGCACGGGCGCGGCGACGTCCGCGGATCCGGCGCGCATCGCGGCGGCTGGCAATGGCGTGGATGACCTGGTGAAGATCAACGGCCAGTGGTTCATCAAGTACCGCAACGTAGCGGCGCCGGACGATAAATAGCCGTACCTGCTACGCAGTCAGGTCACTCGCGTTGATCACCATGCATCGCTGGCCGTTGCGGACGATGCATGGTGCTCTCCCCTTCGCTTAGACCAAGGCTGCTGGACGAACTCCTCCAGCTGATCAAACTGCTCGCGCAGGCCGTCGAGGCTGCCGCTGGCCATGGCTTCATCCAGTGCCGCCTTCGTGGGATGCACCTCGGTGAGCACCACGCGTGTCCTGTCGCCAAGACTCTCGATGCATCGGAAATGCAGCTCCTGGCTGCTGATTCTTCATCACGCTCCCCGCATTCGGCGAGCACTCCATGCCAGTAGTCCGCACAGCATCAACCAATCGATGGCACCGCCGCCGCCAGACGAACCTCCACCCGATGTGCCGCCGCTCGGTCCGCCATCGCCAGTGTTTCCCACACCACCACTGCCCGATGCGGCGGGAACAGTAATTGCCATGAAGCTTGAGCGGGTGGTCCCATTCACCACACAACTGAGCGTGTAAGTAAATACGCCTGAAACGGAGGCAGTCTGCGTGGCGGAGCCAGTGCTGGCCAGCGTGCCTGTCCAATTCGTGCCATTTGCACCGCCGCCGCTGGCCGTGCAGCTGGTGGCATTGGGCTCATTCCAGCTCAGGGTAAAGCTGGTGCCCATCGCCGGTGTCATCGTGGAAGCAGACAGCTGAATCCCAGGAGAACCGATGCTGACGAGCACGCTCGCAGTTGCCGGGGGTTGGTTGGGATCGATGCTCGGACAGGAAATGGTGTAGCGGGCGTCCTGAACTGTATTGCTGTCGGGTTGCACCACGTGTGACCCGCTGGCCCCAATATTGTCAAACCAGAAGAGTGCACGTTCTGAGGCACCACCGGTTGCCGCGCAGTTGAGGGCATTAGTCGATGACCAGGTGATCGTGAATGGCGTTCCCAGGGCCACCTGCGCAGCGCTGGTACTGATGGTGGCAGTCGGTGCCGGGGGCGGCAGCACTGTGACACTGGCCGTGGCTGTCGCTGGCGTATAGAGAGTGCCCGGCGCACCCAGACATGTAACCGAATAATTCAGCGTGCCGGGCCCCCGCGGCGCGACCACGATTTCTCCCTCTGTGTAACTGAGGGACTGCAATGTCAAAGGCGGTATCACCGGCGGAATCGCTCTTTCAGCAAATCCTCCCGTGCTCGCCTCGCATACCGAGAGATTGGTGGAATATCGGATGCGGATGTAGTCGGACGGCGTGTAAGACAAGGTGACCTGATTCGAGACGGGCGTGAGTGTGACCATCGGCGCCGCGTCTTCGACCGTCACCCGAATGCTCTTCTGCACCGAAAGTGGGCCGGAAATGCAGTTCAGCCCGAAATCGAACGTACCGACGGTGTCCATCGAAGTGATGAAGAACTTGCCCTGGTCGGTGCGCGCGGCGCCGGTCCACTGGTCCCCGGGAGATCCACCGCTGGGAATACAGCTGTCGGCGAACGAATACCAGGCGATCTGCAGGGGCTGTCCCAGCTTACGGCGTGTGCCGGAGACTGCAAAGGCAAGAGTCGGTGTCACGTACGACACAGTGTGTTGAGTCGTGGACGTAAACCCTGGTGGTCCACAGGTCAGGTCATAAGTGACGTCTGCGGCGGTATTGCTGGTCGTTGAAACTGATCCCGAGGCCGGCAGATTCGTCTGTGACAGGCTGCCGCCACTGATGGCGCAGGGTCCGATGACAGATTCCCAAGCCAGAGTCACAGGACGTGTCACCCAGCTGTCGACGTCGGACATCAAAAAGTGTGGCTGCGATTGCGGCGGCGCCCAGTGGATCACCAGGCTGTTCGCAATGCTGCCTCCTCCGGCCAAGTCGCAGCGCAACCGGTAGGTCACATCTCCACCGGAACTCTGCGTCACGGTGCGCGCACCTGTGCCCGGCAACCCACCACTCCATCCATCGGCTCCGCCGCCACCCGTGGCGGTGCACTGAGTTGCGTTGGCCGCGCTCCAGTTCAGCGTGACCGTGGCGCCCCATTGCGCTACGAACTGCGAAGCGTCGAAGCTCAATCGCGCCGCACCCATGTTGCCGACACTCACCGCGCCCGTGCTGCCCGGATCCAGTACCGACTGCAGCGTGCGTGAGCCCGTCGAGCTGGTGCTGTCCGCGGTGGAATTCCAGATCGCCGCGAGAGATACAAAGCTCGATTCCGAGTTGTTGGCATCAGGGGCGACCAACGGCGTGGTGGGGCAGGCGCCATAACCCGACTGACTGTCGTGATGGCGACCGAGTGAAAGCACGCCAACCAGCCGATCGCCACTCGAGAACAGGCCTGCGCCCGACGCCCCCGGACCTGAGGCGCCGACCTGATTGATCGTGTCGAGCAGATTGGAAGCAAAACTGGAGCCCTGCAATCCAGTCTGCGTATTGGCGTAAGCCGTTCCATACCAACCCGTGTACTGCTTGTTGTAGCTCAGCGCGTGATGGATGGAGTAGCCGCCCACCACCGGATTCCCCGAAGCATCGAATCCCGCGAACTGCGCGTCATTCACTACAGGATTCGCATCAAGCTGGATCAGCCATGCATCCTGTTGCTCCACCACCGTCGTGGCGCCAGTCTGACGCGCACTGCTGGGAACGTAGAACACCGTACCCAGGTCCGTGCCGCAGTTCGTCAACGCATCCCAGTAAACGGTGACGGAAGAAGCCGCGCCCGGTGATCCACCACCGTAGCGGCCGTTCTGGCAGTGTCGGGCGGTGAGAATGTACGGCGTATTGTCTTGCGCCGTGTTGTTGATCAGAGTCCCCGTGCACTGATAGAGATTTCCCACCAGCAGTGCAACGGTAGCCTGCGCGGGTGGTGAATTGCCCGGCGTTACGACGCAGGCATAGTTCGTGACGCACAGGGTATCTGGATCACCGGCGGCTTCGGCATGCACGCGGGTGATCGATGGGTGGTCGGGTGCGCTCGGCGAAAGGCCACGGAAGCCCGCCTGGAAACTCGCGATCTGCAGCACCAGTCGCCCGCGATCCGCCGCCGCCAGCTCGAGACGGAATTCCAGCGTGTCACCCGGTTGCACGCGGCTCCAGAAATCGCCGCGACCCGCATCGGCGAGCCGATAGGTGGTGGTACTGGAGCTGCTGCGAATCGTCAGCACCGCGCTGCCCGGCAGCTGCATTCTCGGTGCATGAAAGGACAGCGAGACCGCACCTCGAACCTGCACTGCATAGGTCCACACTTGTTGAGCGCCACTGCCGCTCCAGGTGCCGGCCGATTCCGGTGTGACGGCATGCGGCACATTCACGGCAAACTGGTTCGGATTGTCGGCCGCGTCGCGGATCAACGCGTTGAGGTCCACGGATACCACATCCACAGGACTGGCAGCCATGGCCTGCGAAGCCCCGAGCCAGCACATCACCATGACGCCCAAGCGGACGGCCGCATTCATCCAAGTGCGCAAAGAGCCTCCACGCCCGATTGTTGCGGGTCGAGTTTTGCTGGCGTTAGTTATCTATCAGACTCTGGCGATAGGCGGCGGGTCGCGCAATGACGATTCTGGACTAGACAGTCTCGTTGTGTGGTCAACCGCTCGGTTAGATGGGCGTAAGGTGACGCGCTTGAAGCTGAGCCAGAGGCTAATCCACCGGAAACGCCGTCCCGGACTGCAGGAACTTGAAGCGTGTGCCGGCCTTGCCGGTGATTTCGGCGACGCAATTTTTCGTATCGCCCGGCATGATCCAGGAGCCACCATTCAATGGTGCTTCATAGAACTGAGCCTCCTCGGCCTCGGGGCCAGGGCGACAAGTGATCCAAAGTGACGTGATGGCGCCGGGCTCTGCGTCGCTCAACGCGAATTCGGATCGCACAATTTTGATCGTGGTCTTGCCGAAAATCTCGAATTCCATCGGCGTTGTGATCGGAGAATCCTCAGCCGCCAACGCGCGAACCTTGGCTATCCGTTGCGCGAGCTCGCCCGACCTGGCCGATTTGTCTACGACCTCCAGCTTGTCCGCGGTGTCCACCGCATCGCCGTACATCCCCAGGGCGCTCTGCACGCGCATGGCCCTGACAAGTGTCTCGATGAGCAGCGTCTTGGGTCCAAGGAAAAATTTCGGCTTTTTTTGATAGCTTCCATCGCTCAGCCGCATCGCCGACTGCGCGCGCTTCAAGGCCTCGATGAGATTGCTCTGGCCCTCATAGGCCGCCGCGCGCAGTGCCTGCGCCACACTGTATGCCGCGAACGAATTCACCTCGTTCTGGGCCATCTGGTCGATCCTGTCCAGAGCGGCTTGCCAGTTACGCTGTTCGAGCAACTCCGCGACCGCATGCCGTGAGGCGTCGAACGCCGGCACCGACGGTGGCCCAGGTGGGGGAGCGTACATCCGGATGGGCACCAGTGCGGTGGATTCCAGAGGCTTGCCGTCGACCACCTTGGGATCAAAGTGCAGCAACATGGTGAAGCGTTGGGCCGCGTACCCCTGCTCCTGCGTGTAGTTTCCGTCAACCACGTAGGCGACCGTCGGCACGCCGTTTGCGTCGAGGACCACGAACACGTACATGACGCTCTCGCGATCAGGGTACGAGGGTACCAGCGTCACCAGATCCGGCTGCGCACCGCGCTTCAACCGCACCGGCTGCACTTCGTGGCGAATCAATGGCTCGGCTGCGAGCGCGGGGAGTGTCGCGAGCAGTGCGGCCGCGCCGACAACCAGTCGAGCGCACCGCCGCCTCCACCCCTTGCGGAGGATCCGGGTGATCGCATGCATCCAGGTGCGCATGGCCACCTCCCTGGCCGGCGTTTCCGGGTCGAGTTCGTGCGCGACCTTCATTGCGTCGGGGACGTCGATGGTGGTTGATAGGTGGAGAAGAATGATCCCGACATCACGATCAGTTGCCCGCCATCGGTGAGGGCCACGCCTTCGCTGCCCCAGAGGGTCATGCTGCCATTGAAGTTGCCGACTGCGGAGGAGACGGGCGCGAACCCCAACAGCCGCAGTGTGGTCATGTCGTAGCTCACGATGAATTCCTTCTGCCGCACCGACATCCATACGAAGATGCGGTTATGCACCTCATCTGGCAGCAGCGCATACGGCGTCGTGGACTCAGGTAGCGCCAGCGTTCCCAACAATGCGCCAGTCGCCACATCCAGGATCTTGCCGTCAAAGGTGTAGAGCTTGTTGCCAGCACGGCGCGGCTTGACGCCGACGATGAGTTCGCTGGCCGTGGGCGTGCTGCTGGTGACGCTGATGCCGGTGTGGCCAACCGTCAGCTGCTCGATATTGTTCACCTGTGGCTGCGAGGGCCCGTAGTTCTGCGAAATGAAGGTGCCCGGTGTAGCAGCCGGAACCAGCCACCGCGCGAACTCGAACGCTTGAGCCACAACTGGCTGCAAGGAATCCGGCCGCGCGATGGCGTTGTCGTACACGTACACGCCCCCATGGCTGGAATTGTGTCCCACTGCGACCACGAAGGATTGAGGCTGTCCGGGAATGGTCTCCAGGTCATTGGCCAGATAGGGTGTGGATGAACTGAAATTGCCCAATGGCACCGAAAGATCTTCCGTCAGTGTGGGCAACTGCAAACGATGCACCGCGGGTTTGGTCTTCGAACCGACATACAGATAACTGCCATCCGATGTCACCGCCATGTTCTGCAGATTTTCTCCAGGCAGCGTCACACTTGCGCTAGTGCTCATCGTCAACGGATCGATCCGCAGAACGCGCGGATCGACTCCCACGACCGGACCATTGCTGGCATTGGCACTAGCAGCGAGATACAGGGACTGATCCGCGACCGACCACACTACTGCCGTGGCTCCACCGGGTGAGGGTGCTACGCTCTTGCGTACAAATTCCACGCCGGGCGTGACCGTAATAAGGATGTCGAAATCAACCGTGTGCCTGCTGTTGGGGACGACGGAATTGCAGTCCTGATCGAAACAGGCCTCGAACGTCATGCTGTCCTTGAAGATTCCGGAGCCCAGAACGGACGGCGATTGCAACGTCATTTCATACTGTCCGAAGGCAACACCCACCTGGGGGCTAAAACTGGGCTGGGAGAAGACGGCGGACGTGATCAATCCCGTTTTTGAAACCGTGTGCCGCAGATAGAGCCCTTCATCGGGAATATCCATGGTCGAGATTTGCAGCGTGAATTTTGGTGCGCGCGTGTCTGCCGTCGTGAGATCGGCGTTGTCGGTCGGCTGTCCCGACCAATAGACCTGCGTTCGCGGTTGCGCGCTTCCCGACACGACATAGGAGACGGCAAAGGTCTTCGGGCTGCCGGTGGCATGCTGCGCGCACATCGAATCCATACAGATGTCGACGCTGACCGTTCCACTATACGTGCCCGCACCCAGCGTGGACGGTGCCCGGATCAGCAGCCGCAAGTTGCCTGAAGTGGAGTTGGCCCAGACGATATCCGCGGAGCTCACCGGAACACCTGAGATCCTGGCGCGCGACCAGAGCCCGCCAGCGGGCCGATTCGTTACGGAGATGCCGATCGACTGATCTTCGATGGGTTGACGCGAAGCCCCGTTGTCGCCCGTGAATGAAAGACTGGAGGGGCCCGTGAAAGTGACAGATGCGGCGGTAACTGGTGGATTTGATGCGGGCGGATTCGAACCTGGAGAATTCGAACCTGGAGGATTGGACGTCGCCGGTGCTCCGCCCGATGAGCCTGAGCCGCCGCCGCAGGCGGACAGGACCATCAACGCCGCCAAACCAAACCCTGCAATCCCCCGCATAACTGCGCTCCAGGGCGCCCGTCTGATTTGCTATTGGTGGGCGCCGCCGACGAGTCTAGACAGGAGTTCAGCGGCCAGCAGACGGCTTGCCTTGGCGCGTATAGGTCAAATGGCAGGGGGGTGGCGAAACCAGCCAGATAGAGATCAAGGCTGCTGGACGAACTCCTCCAGCTGATCGAACTGCTCGCGCAGGCCGTCGAGGCTGCCGCTGGCCATCGCTTCATCCAGCGCCGCCTTCGTCGGATACACCTCGGTCAGCACCACGCGTGTCTTGTCGCCGAGGTTCTCGAAAGTGACGGTTGTCACCTGGCCCGCATCGCCCGCCTCGTCGTTGGTCCACACGATGCGCGATTCCGGCACCACCTCTTTATAGGTGCCGAAGAACGCTGCCTGGTGGCCCTGGAAGTCGAACACCAGGCGATAGCCGCCGCCCACGCGCACATCCATTTCAAACGAGACCAGCTTCATCGGCGCCGACTTCGGCACCCACCATTGCCGGAACAGCTCAGGCTGCGTCCACGCGCGATACACCTTGGCCACCGGTGCGTTGACCAGCCGTGTGACGATGACCTCGCGGTCGGATTTGCGTTCAACCGTCGTGCTGTTCTTCATGTCATCTCCTCGAGAAGTTCGTCCAGCGCGTCGAAGCGCGCGGCCCACATCTTTTGATATTTCGCGAGCCAGGCCATTTCCTGCCGGAGCTGGCGGCTGCCTAGGCGACAGGTGCGCACGCGGCCCACTTTCTCCGTGGCGACGAGGCCGGCTTCTTCCAGGATCCGCACGTGCTTCTTCATGCCGGTGAGGGTCATGCGGAATTTGCAGGCGAGCTCGGAAATGGACGTGTCGCTGCGGCCGAGCTGTTCCAGCACGCCGCGACGTGTCACATCGGAGAGCGCTGCGAAAGAGGTGTCGAAGCGGGCTTGTGAATACTGAACCATGTGGTTCAGTTTGTAGCATGTAGTCGTATAGCGTGGCAAGCCCTTTGATTCACAGCGTCCTATCCGCGGAATCGCCTTCGTCCGACTGCGCTTTCCCGTGGCCGCGGGTATCCATGCAGTCATGGATATCGCACACGGCCTGCATCGCATCCCTGCCACCGACGATCGCGTGCCGCTGCACACCAGTGACCGGGTCAACTCCCGCATCCGCGGACGCACGCTCCGGAACCTGCGGCCCTACGTCGGTGCGCCCACGCAGCGCATCGACGCGCGCATCGCTCAGCTGCGACGCGAGTGGGACGTGGAACGCACGCTGGAAACCAACGCTTCGGCCGTGGCGCTCACCGGCCTCGCGCTGGGCGTGACGGTGGACAAGCGCTTTCTGCTGTTGCCAGCGCTGGTGGCCGGATTTCTGTTCCAGCATGCGGTGCAGGGATGGTGCCCACCGCTGCCGGTGTTGCGGCGATTGGGCGTGCGCACCAGTCGGGAGATCCACGAGGAGATCCTGGCGCTGCGCACGCTGCGCGGGGATTTCGGCGACGAGGTGGATAGCGCGGAGGATGCGCTGCTGCAGGCGATGAATCCCTGAGCGGGGATCAGGCCTGCACCCCCCGGGCGGGCAACAAGGACCACGTCGTGTTTGAACTTGCACGCTGCCGGCAGCGTGATGGCGATGCAGTATGTTGCTTCAAACCCTTCGCCCACCCCAACGCGAGGACTGCCCGCGCTCCGCGGCGATGAACTCATCGAACGAAGGACCCGACACCAATCCTTCCAGCCTTCGAGCCTGCTGATCCAGCCTCTGCAGCGCCGCCATGCGATCCGCATTTCCCAACTTCGCCTGCCCCACCGCATCCGTCAGCACGCGCAGCGTCTGGTCATACACCTTCAGCGGCACCGGAAACGGATGACCATCCTTGCCCCCATGCGCCATCGAAAACCGCGCGGGATCGGAGAACCGCGCCGGCGCGCCATGGACCACTTCGGCCACCAGCGCCAGCGCGGCCACCGTGCGCTGGCCGATGCCGGGCGTCAGCAGCAGCTCGGGAAAATCCTGCGGGCCGCGATCGGCCGCGGCGGCCAGCACCGCATGCAGGCGCTTCAGGTCCATGTCGCCGGCGCGCACATCGTGATGCGCGGGCAGCTTCAGATGCGGCAACGGCGGCGCATCGAGTTCGGGGAACAGGCACAGCGCGGTGTTGCCGGCGCTGCCTGCGCGGGTCGCATTAGCAGCACTGATCGCATTCCCCGCGCGCCGCAGCGTGTCGATGGTGCGGACCGGACCTTCCCGCACCAGCCCGAGTCCGGCCCGCCGATTGCGCGCCGCCCGCGCATCGGCGAGGTTGATGATGTTGCCGCCCTGCCGGCCCTCGATGGCGGCATGC
>JACZCW010002882.1_pt1 | contig 15485 bp, 12 predicted proteins | sample 8641861 | NCBI WGS metagenome assembly JACZCW01 (sample SAMN15324607, study PRJNA640507) | soil metagenome | isolation source: intercropping sugarcane | place: China: Luxin town, Laibin City, Guangxi Province | collected 2019-07-25 | depth 10cm m | reverse complement strand
GTCGCGACAAGAGAAAGTTGTCCTGGTTCCTACACTCGCCCAATTCGCTCAATTTCTCATGACGCAGATTGAATCGACGCAGCATTAAACAGAAACCTTCTTCCCTTGAGGTTTCTCTCCGCTTCCACTTGAATTGGCACCATTGAACTCGCATGGGCTCGGGCGCTCAATTGGCCGCTACCGCCTTGCTCCTGTCCGCTGCCTGCTCTATCGCTACAGCTACGCCAGGTGATGTTGCCAATGCGGGGACTTGTTGTGCTAGACCCCGAAAAGACGAGAGAAAAACCGCGTCCAGCAAAGCGCTACCACGAATTGTGAGTAGAACTCGCCAGGCGCCCAACTCTAGTATTCCATGGGCTGAGTGTCAAGGGTGCCGTCGGCAAATGGCCATCGACGTCGGGCCGGGTGGCGAGGTCCGCCGTGGTCAATGAAAGCCGCGATTGGGGACAAGAGCGCACAATTCACGACTGGCCCATTGGCCTTATGTAGCCGTGCCGCGCGGATAGCTCGCCCGTGCTGCCTACGCGCTCATCAATCACTCACAGAGCATTCCGCGCACAAATGACTCATGGAACCGTGCGGTCCATGTGAGCTGAGGGGAGGAAGGGGGTCGGCCAAGTTGGGGGCAGAAGACAGCGTAGGTCGGTGTCGCCCCCTCGTGCTTGGGTGGTTGCTGGTGCGATGCAACGTTTGCCGGTGGCAGTGACCTTGCCCAGCCTTCGGTCGCGTGCAGCAGCGGCAAGACTTCACCCAGCGCGACGGACCAGGCCCGCAGCTGACCCACCCAACAGTGAACACACGCGGCGCAGAGGGTGACGTTGGGCCTAAGCTGAGCAGCTCACTCACGGTGCGGTTTCGCAAGCCAGCGCGCTGTCCAAAGCTGGGCGCAGCTGAGCCGGTTGCATCGCTTGAAGCGAGCGACGCTGTGGCCGTGCAACACGGGCACTCACCCCCCGGGTCTGCCTCCCCTTCACGGACTGAGTTCAGTCCCGAGCGCGCGCAGCAATCCAAAGCGCACGCCGCGGTCCGAGACCACCAAGCGCGATGCCTGGGCTTGTTCGACGATCATCGAACACAGAAGGGCCCCAGCGCCGATCACGTCGGCCCGGCCGGGGGTAAGACCGCTGAGCCGGAGACGCTCCTGTACCGACAGCGCCAAGATGCGCTGGGTGAGCGCCGCCAAATCGGCGGCAGTCATGAGCGCGCCGTGGATGCGCTCCGCGTCGTAGCGCTCCATCTGCATCAGGATGGCCGCGAGGGTGGTGACAGTGCCAGCGACGCCGACCAGCACGGCCCCGCGGGCGCGGCTGAGGTCGAACTGGGCGAGTTGTTGGGCGATAGCGGCGCGCAGCTCGGCCACTTGCTGGGCCGTGGGGGGGTCGCTGAGACGCAGACGCTCGGTCAACCGCACGCTGCCCACATTGAGACTGACCGAACTCTCGATGGTGCCCGTGTCTGCATCGCCCAGGATCAATTCTGTCGAACCGCCCCCAATGTCGAACACACAAGCTCGGCCGCGTACATCTAGACCGAGCAATGCGCCATTGAACGTCAGCTCGGCTTCGGTCTGACCGCTGACGACCTCCAGCGCAAAGCCGAGAATTTGGCCGGATTGGGCCAAAAACTGGGCGCCACCCTGGGCGTCACGCAGCGCGCTGGTGCCCACGGCGCGACCCCGCACTACCCCGTAGCCGTCCATGATCGCGCGGTACTCACGCAGGCAAGAAAGGGTGCGCGCTTCGGCGTCGGGATGCAGATGGCCCGTCTGGTCGACGCCTTGGCCCAAGCGGGTGACGGTGGCCCGTTGGTCCAGCACCACGATCTCACCTGCGTCAATGCGAGCGACGGTGAGCAGCACGCTGTTGGTGCCCACGTCGATGGCAGCGACGACGGGGGACGCGGTGGTCTTGGACGCGGACATTTCGTCCTACTGCGCGCTGGGCGCGTCCTCGGCAAGAGAGTTGAGGTTGAGCATTTCTGCCACGGCGGGTTGCACGACCAGCTCCACGCGGCGATTCTGCGCTCGTCCACTATCACTCGTGTTGTTGGCGACAGGATCGGTCGAACCGTAACCTGCCGCGCTCCAGGTCTGTTCGGGTAGGCCTCCACCCCCGTCCGCTTGGGGCTTGGTGAGCAACAACAGCACCGATCGGGCGCGCATGGCGGAAAGGCCCCAATTGTCGCCAAATCGACCCCCTTTGAGCGGGCGATCATCTGTGTGCCCCGCTACCTGGAATTCGCGCCGGCGCAGCTCGGGATCGGCCTGGATCACCGCGGCGACGCTGAGCACGATCTCCTCACCCTCTTCGCGCAGCTTGTCTTGGCCGGAGTCGAACAGCACGTCGCCCGGCAACTGGATCACCATGCGATTGTCGCGCACGTCGACCTTGAGTCCCAACCGCGTGAGTTCATTCAGTTTGCTCTTGAGGCGATCAAACTCTGCGCGGATCTGATCGAGTCGCGACATGCGCTGCTCGTATTCAGCCAGCGCCTTCTTTTGCGATTCGAGATCTGCTGCCAGCGAATCCAAGTTCACGCCGCGCTCGGCGAGCTTGATGCGCAGCGCTTCGATTTCCTCCAGAGCATCAGCGTAGTCGGCCTCCGCTTTCGTACGTGCACTTTGCTCCTCAGCGAGTTGCCCGCGGAGCTCGTTGCTCTCCCGAACTTTGAGATCCCACTCCTCTTGCGAGTAGCCACACGCAGAAAAAAGTAACGCGCCCCCCACAAGAATTAATTTTTGTGGGGGCATGAGGGTGGAGAATTTTTGGACGGAACCTCGCATCTTTTATCCGTTGTCAATGGCTAGCAGGGGACAATGGGAGAAGCCCGCTACCGCGCGAGGGGAAGGCTCGTCAAGCAGCCGAAATCAGCTCGTTTATTGGTTCGGTCATGAAAGCAACCAGATCTGTTTGCTGGGCCCGAAAGCATCGACTGGGTCAAAGTTGGACCCTGATCTTCTGAGTAAGTAAGAAAAGTTTGCATAGCTGGAAGCAGCAAAACCGGCTGTCTAGTCCGAAGGCGTCGCACTTTTTTCGTTGACAGATCGCACTAGGTGGCAATATACGTCTTGCAACATACCCTAGGGGTGGACGACATGTTGTGAGTCCGCCCTGCCATCCGTTCAGGGAGAAAAAGAATCATGGCTGCAAAGAAATCCAAGAAGAAGGCCGCTAAGAAGGCACCCGCTAAGAAAGCAACCGCCAAGAAGGCACCCGCCAAGAAGGCGGCCAAGAAGAAGGCGTCCAAGAAGGCTCCTGCTAAGAAAGCAACGGCCAAGAAGGCACCTGCTAAGAAGGCCAAGAAGAAGGCTTCTAAGAAGGCCGCTAAGAAGGCCATGTAAGGTCTTCCTGCGCCCCAATTTTTTGGGGTGGCCCGCTCGTCGATCATCGACCAGACGGGCTAACTTGGGCGCTCGGGCTGTCTCTGACAGACGCGAGCGCCCTTGGTGCATTTGGGGCAGCGATGGGTTATCTCGCAGCACCCGAACGCGCTTTGATCATGAAATCAAATTCAAATTTCCGCCGAGCTGTCCACGCCGTATCCATCGTGGGCTTTACATTTCTCAGTCTCGCGTGCGCGGCGGGTAAGTCCCCTGAGGCCAAATGGCCCCCGGTGGCCAAGAAGTGGTTCGACCGAGCTCAGCACTCTTATCAGACGGGAGACATAGCTGACGCAGAACACTCCATCGACAACGCGCTGTCTTCCTTGCCCAGCGAGCCGCAGGTCAAGTTGTTGGCCGCACAGATCGCCATGACGAGCTTGGAGTTCGAGCGCGCGCTGCAGCTGCTCGCCGGCCAAAAATCCACGGAAGCCGCGGGCTTGCGTGGGCGCTGCCACTGGTATCTGGGTAATTTGGACCAAGCCGCGCTGGAGCTCACTCAGGTGACGGCCGATCCCGAAGTCAAGGATGGCTGGGCCAAGAACACGCTGCTTCTCGCGCGCGCTGGCCGCGGCCGTAAGCCCTTCGAGATCAGTGGTGGATTGTTAGCGGCGGTGGAGATGCCCAAGGCCGGCAATAGCTCCATGTTCGTACCGCTGGAGGTCAATGGCGAACCGGCGCTGGCCATGGTGGCCACCGATCGTGTGGAGACGGTCATCGATGGACGCGAGCCGGGCTGGGTGTCGCTGCGTTTTGGTGGCGTGCTGGAGGTGAGCGATGTGCCGGTGGTGGCCCAGGATCTGGCCGGGCTGTCCAAAGAAATTGGCGTGCCTATCAAGATCTTGCTCGGCGTACATTTCTTGCGGCGTACCCGCGCCACGGTAGATGTGCTGGGTCAGCAGTTCGTGGTGCGCAGCTATGAACCCCCGCCTCCGCCCGCGGCCACAACGCTGAACCCCATGTATTATCGCGGCGGTGCGATGGTGATCGGCGGGGCATTTGGCGAGGAATTGGACGCGCCCGGCACCGCACTTTTGGTCAACACGTCCATGTTGTTTCCGTTAGCGCTTGATGAGGCAGGTTGGCGCAAGGCCGGGCAGGATCCGGCCACGTTCATGAGCGTGCCTGGCCAGACGCAGTTCAAGCACGGGATGGTGCCATTGCTGCGTCTGGGCGCCTTCGAGATCGCTCAGATCCCGGGGGTATTGGGGGCACCGGTCTCCGCCATTGAAAAAGAGGTGGGCATGGATCTAGACGGTGTGGCCGGATCGGGCCTGTTCTCCACGTTCCGCCTCACGTTCGCCGACCAGGGTCGGACGCTGTGGCTCGAAGATTTGCCCCCCGATATCTTGGACGCGCGCCAACGCGCCGTGGCTGGGGTGCGCGGTTCCGAGCCGGAACAGGACGCGGCACCGCCTCTGCCCGCGCTGCCCAAGAGCCCCGAAGCTGCCCCGGCCGGGACAACGACGGGCAATCCAGGTAGCCCAAAGCCATGAAGCGCGCGATTTACGCGGGCAGTTTTGATCCGATGACGTTTGGCCACGTCGACGTGGTCGAGCGCGCTGCCAAGCTGTTTCCTGAGGTCTACGTGGCGGTGGGTCGTCACCCCACGCGCAACCCGCTCTTTGACGGAGAGGAGCGTCTGCACCTCATTGAACAAGTGTGTGGGTCCATGCGCAACATTCACGTGTCGTCGTTTGACGGCCTGCTCGTCGACTACGCGCGCGAGATCGGCGCCGGCGTCATCGTGCGCGGGCTCCGAGTGGGCGCCGATTTCGAGTACGAATTACAAATCGCCCAAGCCAACGCGGACTTGGCGCCGGAGCTGGAGACCATCTTCCTGCCGACGCGCGCCGAGTACGCGTTCATCAGCGCCTCTTTGGTGCGTGAAATTGCTCGCCACGGCGGTGACGTGAGCCGCTATGCACCGGCTCCGGTATGTACGGCGCTAAAAGCAAAGTACAAGCGCCCTACTTGACCTTGAACGACCACTGGCTGCCGCCCGAGAGGTAGTTGATGGTCGAGCCTTGGACAGCTTGGTCGAAATCCCCGTTGGGAGCCTTGTTGAAGGTCTTTCCGCTCAGCTTTGCCTTCCATTTGGCGTTGTTCCAATCGCGATATCCAATGACGTCGGCGGTGTACGCTTGGTCCCAATCGCAGCCGGGGGCAAGCAGGAACGCCTGTCCATAAACGCGCGCGCAATAGCGAGTGCCATCCCAACCCGAGTACCCCACGTAGGTGTCCTCATGGGAATGGTTGAAATCACCCCCGGGCGCGTGCACCAGCGTGTTGGGCGAAGTCTTTACGCTGGCACGCTGAGTTTCAACCTGCTCCCACATGCGGGCGAAGTACTCTGCGCTCTTGTTCAAACCTGGCACCACCTTAGTCGAACCGTCGCTGCTTGCTTGTCCGAGGGCGCGGATGAAGTCGGGCATGAGTCCATAGTTAGCGAGCCCGTCTGTGTTGTAGTCCCAGGTCTTGTTGCCGGTCTTGAGTTTCTTGAATGAGGCGTCATACGTGACACTTCCTGAAACGGGGCGCGCGCCAAACTCCAAGCCGTTGACGTCAGAGCCGATCGCGACGAATCCGTCTCCCTCGCCGCTCACAGCCTGGGTCACGGCCAAGTAAGCTTGGATGAAGCCAGCTGGGGTACTTTTGGCGATACCGAGCCCAAACATGCCCTGCATAGCTGCGATCTTCTTGATTTGGCTGGTGGTGCGGGAGTTTTCACTGCCTCCACTGCCACGTGGCTCGTTGTGTCCTGAGTTGATGGGGTAGCCGCCCAAATACACGCCGGCCGCGATGAGCAACGTCTCGTTGGCAGAACGTTGGGACATGTGATCGATGTCGATCAGGAAGCCCTGGCGCATCATCTCGCGCACCGCAAAACGTCCAAGCGCGGTCAGGCCCTGGGCGTTGATGTGTCCCTGTCCAGAGCTACACGACGGGGGATCGGGTGGTTCACGAAGGACGTCGACGCCCAGCTTTGTGGCTTTCACGAACATCACCCCAGCGTCCCATGTTCCTGGGTTCTCTGGGTCAAAGTGGTAGGTGATCTTGTCCGACTCTTTTGAACAAGCGAGATTCCAAAAGTGACCTGCCTCGCGGTAATTGGAGAGATTGAAGGCGTTCTCGTAGACAGCCGAGCCGCCCAGGTGGTTGTCGATGGTATGGACCGGGAAAATGTAGCGAACACCCAAGTTGTAGAGGCGCGTGATTTCCGTCTTGAGTTTGCTTTCGCTTGGCGCAGCGTTTTTACCGTAGAAGTTTCCAAACGCGTCGAGTTCCAGTCCAAGCACGATGGCGAGCTTGCCTGCCCCAACGATCCGCCGGACATCAGCCGCCGAGTAGGCGACCTCCATGAAGTCGGTGTGACGGGAGACCAGCTCAGTGATGGCCTTGATCTGCAGGTCTCCCGATGCTTTGTCGTCCGTGGGAGCGTCCCCTGAGCCGGCAACGGCGTCTCCAAGAGTTTTGTTGTTTGTGGCCAGGGCCACCATCACACGCAGGCCCTGGCTGTGAGCGCGCTTGATCCAATCGATCCACATCTTCTGATGTGTGATGTCGTTCCACCTCGGCCAATCGGGAAAGCTAGGTGCGCCACTGGCGGCCTGGGGCGTCTGAACGGCGCCGTTGGAGGCCTGGAGCTGGTCGATGACCTGCTCACGGATGTTATCGCCGCATGGGTTGTTGAATAAGTTCCACCCACCATGCGTGGACTTGTCGTGACCCAGCGCGTGGTTGATGTCGCGCGCCGTGACATCATGATCGCAGTCCGCGTCCGCGGGGATGAGCGAACCGACGTCAGGAGCGCCGTGGATCAGCTTGCGACCAAACGCTAGGTGGGTCGCTGGGTGAGCGTGCAGGTCTACCCAACCGCTCAAGTCGGCTGCAGAAACAGGGGTTGTACTCGCGAGAAGTGAGACCAAAAGACGGGACGCGCGCGCGCGCAGTGGGTAAACCATGAGCTGAAATCTCCGGAAGGTTGACGACGGACAAGCCGCGTAGCGCGACAACCAACTGCAATTGGGAGGCAACGGCAAGAGGCAAAGATTCTTGCTGGGTCGGCTACCGCTGACCGTCGGCGCGCCTGACGGCCCCGAAATGTCGATTGGCACTGGACCCTGTGGCGCTTACCATGTCTTGAGGATGGTCACGTTGGGCGGCTCCGGTCGATGAATTTTTTTGAACAACGTTGGGGCAATCGAGGCGCCGCCGTGCGTTTGGCGGCGCTGCTGCTGGTGATCGCGCTCAGCATCGTTGCGAGCAAGATAGGCGAAGACCATTTCATCCAGACGCTGCGCAAAGATTGCAACTCCCTCTTTGCAGATCGGCTCTTGCCCGCCACAACGCTCTTTGAGCTCAGCGACGCCATCTACCAGAAGCGCGACGTGCTCATTGAGCATCTGCGTCGTGGAGCAGGCGGTGACGAGGACCTCCGGTACCGCCTGGGCGCTCATGACACGTCCATCGAGCATCACATTGTCGCGATCGAAAAGACGTACTTGGTGGCGGATGAGGTGCGCCTCTTGCATCAACTTCGTGAGTCGCTCAAAAAATACGCTGAGGTCGAGAGGCAGCTGATCGCCCAGCGCAAGGCAGGTCAGCAAGCGGACAACCTGGACGAGCTGGCCCAAGCGTTCGACGAACTACGCAAAGAACTCCTCAACCTGACCCGAGTGCAGGAGTCCGTTGGCCAACAACTCAAAGTTGACTCGCTCTCGAGTGCCGGCCAAGTCACGACCTTACTCTATTTTCAGTTGGGCATCGCCTTTGCCCTAGGGATAGTCGCTTCTGGATTGGCCATGAGCCTACGCCCACAGCCAAAATCCAGCGTGCCCCCTCCGGACCAGCTGCACTGAGGTTGCTTTGAGCATCGCATGGCTAGCCAGCGCAGACGGAGGACAACGTGAGAAAGGCAACGGATGTCCAGCTGAACGAGCGGACCTTGCGGCGATTCGATCACCGCGGCCGCGTGGTGCGGATCCTCGTTGCAGTCATGCTCAGCTCGGCCGGTTGGCTGTGGTCTGTGCCCTATGCTGGCTGGGCGATGGGGCTCGTCCTGCATTCACCAGCGGCGGTGCTGTTCGGTTTGGTTGCACGGGACTCAGATCGCCCGCGTTTCGCGGCGTGGAGCGCCTTTCCTAGTGTACTTGGCATGCTTGCATCGGTCTGGTCTCTTGCTCAGGTTCCGAGCATGCTGCTGTGGGTGCTCCCGCTGACTCTGCTGACCACTCTGCTCGCTCTGCTTCTCGGCGCACCTCGAGTCAGTTCGTAACGGAGCTAGGGGGACTGAAAGCCCCCATGAAAAGGAACTACACTCGCTCGATGATGGTAGCGACGGCTTCCCCGCCGCCGATGCACAACGTGGCCAAGCCGCGTTGCACGTTGCGTTGCAGCATGGCGTGCACGAGCGTGGCCAGAATGCGTGCACCTGACGCGCCGATGGGGTGACCCAAGGCCACTGCGCCGCCGTTGACGTTGACCTTACTCGGGTCAACGCCAGCCAACTTGGAGCACGCCATGGTGACGCAACTGAAAGCCTCGTTGATCTCCCACAAACCAATGTCGCTGGCGCTCAGCTCCGCGCGCTTGAGCGTAGCGGCGATGGCTTTGGCGGGGGCCGTCGTGAACCACTCGGGCGCTTGGGCGCCGGAGCCGGTAGCGACGATGCGCGCGATGGGCTTGAGACCGTGAGCTTTGACAGCAGCGCCGCTGGCCAACACGATGGCGGCTGCGCCGTCATTGATCGAGGAAGCGTTGGCGGCGGTGATGGTCCCGTCTTTGTCGAACGCCGGACGCAGACCGGCAAATTTGTCGAGCTGTCCACGGCCGGGCTCTTCGTCTTCTGTAATCAGAGTGGGATCACCCTTTTTCTGGGGGACGGCGACTTGCGCGATCTCTGCTGCAAATGCGCCGGATTGTTGAGCTGCGAGGGCTCGCCGATAGCTCTCCTTGGCAAACTCGTCCTGCGCCTTTCGCGAGCAGTCGTGCTCCTTGGCGCACATCTCACCCAACTTGCCCATGTGGAAATTGTTGTAGGGGTCCCACAGGCCGTCGTAGATCATGCCGTCGATGAGCTCACCGTTACCCATGCGGATGCCATTGCGTACGCGGAGGTAATGGGGCGCATTGGACATCGATTCCATCCCGCCGGTGACCACGATTTGGGCGTCGCCGGTCTTGATGGCGCGATGTCCCAGGATGACGGCTTGCAGACCTGAACCGCACACTTTGCTCACCGTCGTGGTGGGCACCGTATTTGGTAATCCGGCCTTGAGGGAGGCTTGGCGTGCCGGGGCTTGGCCAATACCCGCTGAAAGCACGTTGCCCAAGAACACCTCGTCCACGGCTTCTACGCTCAGTTGAGCGCTGGCGAGGGCGGAAATGATGGCGGCGCTGCCCAACTCGGGGGCTGACAGTGAGCTAAGGCTGCCGGAGAAGGCGCCAATCGGAGTGCGTTTGGCAGAGAGGAGATAGGTGTCGTTGTCGATCAGATTCATGGTGGTTATTCCATCGTACCCCGCCGGGTACGGGCTTTGAGGTTCCACGAGGGAGCCTCGGTGGATGACAGGTGGCGCGGGCTACAGCCCCAAGTTCTTGCGGATACGTGCGACGGGCTCGTCTAGGTTAGGGACGAAGGCATGGCCCATCAGCTTTTCCACAGCCGTGCGGTAGCGCACCGTGGACTCGACCCGAATGGTGTCCGGGATGAGCGGGATGGGTCCGTCGCCCTGAAAACCCTGATCGGCCAGAAAGCGCCGTAGATACTCTTTGTCGAAGCTCTCGGGTGCGCGCGCCTGGTTCATGCGTTCCAAGTAAGAATCAGCGAACCAATAGCGTGAGCTGTCCGGCGTGTGGATCTCATCCATCACCACAATCTCACCTTCGCTGGTTTTGCCAAACTCATACTTGGTGTCGACCAAGATCAACCCACGTTCGCCGGCGATGCGTTGGCCTTCACGGAACAAGATCATGGACAGCTCGGCCGCGCGATCAAAGTCCGCCGGGTCCATGTCCGTCATCTTGAGAATCTCTTCGCGCGAGGCGGAGATATCATGATCGCCCTGGGGTGCTTTGGTGCTGGGGGTGAGCAAGGGCTCGGGCAAGGCTTGGTGCTGTTTGAGCCCATCGGGCAAGGCATGTCCGCAGAAGGTGCGCGCGCCGTTTTTGTAGTGAACCCAAATGCTGGTCGAGGTAGTTCCGGTCAAGTACGCGCGGACCACCATCTCGACGGGGAGGGGTACACACTCCTTGGCGATCATCACGTTGGGATCAGGCACCGCGATCACGTGATTGGGCACGAGGTGCTTGGTCTTGTCGAACCACCAAGCCGCGACACCATTGAGCAACTGTCCCTTGAGCGGGAGGACGCCCAGTTTACGATCGAAGGCGCTGATGCGATCGGTCACGACGATGATGCGCCGTCCATCGCCTGGCATGAAACAATCCCGCACTTTCCCCTCGTATTTTTGGCCAAGTTCCGGAAGATCAATCCGGAGCAGGGGGTGTGCGAGGGCGCTGTACAAGTCGTCGTTGGACACGGGCGGACCCTACCACGCTGAATTAGGCTTTCTAGACGATCCCGGCGGAGAGCCGGACTGGGCTCGGGGAAATCTCACTTGTCCGGCGCGCGATTCAGCTATGCTGAGCTGGAAAATGACGCACGTTGCTTTTGGTACTCCACGAAAACTCCCCAAAGCAACTCAGCTCAAAGGGCGTGTGGCGGTCCTCGACATCGCCTTCGCCGGGGCCGAGGGGGGCGGGTTCGATAAAATCACGCGCCCTCTCATCGAGGGCCTGGGTGAGCGCCTAGCAGTATGGGTCGATCATCATGATCATGAGCGCCACACGCAGTTTGCAGGCGATGCGCGCTTCGTTCTGGCCACCAAAGCAGAGCACGGCGCTTGCCCCGAGATGATCGAACCCCCCTTGGTGGAGCGCATTGGGCCCGTGGACTGCATCCTTTGCCACAGCGATTTTGACGGCATGGTGAGCGCGGCCAAGTGGCTGCGTGGCGGACATGAGCCTTATCCGGGTTGTGATCGCGACGCACACGCGGTCGACACCCGCACGGGCACTCCCTCCAGCACCGGCGAGCTGTTTGACCGCGCGATTCGCGCGCGCCCCCGCGACGAGACGCTCCATCAGCGCATTGTCCGCGTTCTCGCGGGGGGGCTCGCCGATCAAGAGGGCATGGCGCTGGTGCGCGCCGCCTCGGATGAACTCGTGCCGATTGAGCGCGAGACCCGTCGCGCCGCCCAGGCCTACCGGCGGTATCCGCGACGTAGTGGCGGGGGGGTGGCTTTGGTCAACATCGAGAAGGGCTATCACGCACTCGACAAGACGGGCCTCTTGCTCCTGGGACAGGAGCTAGAGACGGTGAGCATCGTGGTGGACAAGCAGACGGTCACCGTGGCCGCCGCATTTGACAGCGGCTTGAATTTTTTGCGACTTTTTGGGCTCGATGGCGGCATGCCCACGCGCGTCTCGGTCGCGCGCTCTCGACTCAACAACGTGCTGGATTTGCTCGGCGTGGACGCTGTGGGCGGCGGTTGACGCCAGCGGTGACCGTTTCCCCACCTGTTCAATTGTTTCGGCCTCATGACCTTTGACCGGCCAGTACTCAATCAGGCGGGAGCAAGGTTTCGAACACGAAACGCGACAGTTTCGGCCGCTTCGGCTCGAGACATGAGCGATGTGTGATGGGTCGCTGCGCTGCTTTGATTACCTGAACGCGTGGGAAGACTCTGCATAACTTGCTCCCATTCACTCGAATCTGCGCAGCTGGAGGGCTGGGGAGTGGAGAGGAGGACACTCTCCTACAGATCGTGTGTAAGCTGTGGAGAAGCTCGGGATGTGGTGTTGATCTTTTCACCGGGCGCATGGTAGCTCACAGCAATGCTCGAGGGTTTTGGGACTCTTCTGGGAAAAGGTGACCGTGTTCACGGGCGTCGGCTTCTGCACGAACGCTAGGCGCAGCTCTCAACCTGAAAAAACAACGAGACCCGAAATGAGCGCATTGAATGAGGGAGGGGTATGATGATGAACAAAATAGCTGCCGTCCTTGAGTTTGGGGAAGCGCAAGACGCAGCCATCATTCGCGACGTTGGTTGCGAACAGGTGGAGGTGTCACGAGGAGACGTGTCTTTGTGTTTGATTCTCAACCACAGGACCAAGGCCATGCGGGTAATCGACTTTCGGGCCGGAAGTCAGCCCAACAAGTTTGATCTGCTGCGTGACGCTGCCATCAAGTACGGCATCGAACGAGCATTCACCGTCGTGGAGCGTGAGGAGTCCGCGACGTGGGGCCGCATGGGTTTTGCCAAAGAGGGCACCATTCCGGGCTTCTACAAGCGGAGCGACGCCTATATTTTGGGTCTCAGCATCGAGGAAGCTTCTGAGGCCCGGTCGGGCATGCGCATCAAGATCGCCGCGGCCGACTCGGACCCGGGCAAGGGCCCTGCCGATCGCGCCGAGCGCGCCTATCAGGCCAGCCGCAAATTTTTGCGCAGCGCCCCCGCTACCCTGCCCAAGTGCAACTTGGCGCCCGCCCGCGATCAGGACATCGACAAGGCATTTTCCAACGCCGACAAGACGGGGCGTTTACTTACGGGGATGGAGGCATTTGGCCGCGACGTCGAGCGAAATCTCTGGTTGTGCACCGCGCGCGGCGGATTTTCTTTGTTGGTCGGTATCGAGGCACAACCATGCTTCGACAATGCATTCATCGAGACGCTGTGTGCGCCGCGCGGCGACAAGGAAACCTGGCTCACCGCTGCGTCGCTCCAAAATATCTGCGCGCATTTGGTGAGCGAGGGCATCGTCTCGGCGTTTGCGCTCTCGCCGTCTGAGTCGGTTGAGTTGTCGGCGGCCTATTTGCAAGCAGGGTTCAAGCGCACGGGTTTGTTGCCCGGTCATCTGCGCGTCAATGGCCAGAAGGCAGACGCGGCTCTGTGGTCCATCCGGCTTGCTGAGCCGGAGTGAGCTGCGTGCACTGAGCAGCTGCGTGCACTGAGCAGCTGCTTGTCGGCGTCCGAGGCTAGTTTGCGCCGCGTTCCAGGCTTTGGTTGCGGCGCAACTTGAGCTTTTGGGTAAGGAATCTAACCTGCGCCCAATGCTTTTTGATAGAGGTCAACGGGGCGTTTCATTGCGCTGGTCGCTGGCAGCGCACGCGGGAGTATGCGCCAGTTTGTTCTTGGGTAGCGCGCATGCCCAAGAGGGCCCTCACGCTCAACAGGGGCTTCCGGCTCAAGAGACGCCGAAAGCCGCATCGTCTCATTGGGCACCCACGCCCAGTACGGCGGTGAGCGTGAAGGCGGACGCGCGTCTTACCGAAACCGCGCAGCGCTGGGGCGTCAAGGCTGTGCTGCTCGGTGACGGCGTGGCGGTGAGCAGTTGCGTCAAGCTGTGCAAGACAGGCCAATCCGAAGTGAGACTGGTCGTGCCCGAGCACGCACGCGGTCTGTCTCGAAAGATTCAGGTACTTGAGCTCAAAGGCGGCCAGAAGGCGTTGTGGGTGCGGTACGGTACGGAAGACGAGCACTATTCTCTCGTCATTCTGGGCGGCAAGCGCGGCACAGGCGACGCGCCTCCTGGGCCGCCCGAGCTGGTATTTCGCGGTCAGAGCGCGCCGGGTACGGCGCAGCTTTCGATCGATCCCGGCAAGAATGGCAATGAAGTGTACGTGCTGGGAGGTGAGCCCATCCAGGCGTGCGGGCGCTCGTTTCCAGTGCGCGCCCAGCGTTTGGACGCAGAAACGGGACAGTTCATGTCCGTGAAGCTCCCGCCGCTCACGGCGCGACAGCGTGAAGCTGCGATGTCGGTCGAGACCGTGTTTGCCAGTCCGACACCCGGAGAGGTGCTGTTGCGCTTAGAGAGTCAAGGCGCTGTCAGCACGGCGCTGGATGGCGATCGCATCGCGACATGGAAGGAGCCGTACGCCGTGGCTGTGGTGAGCGCGCCCCTGCCCAGCCCCGACATGGAGTGGGTGGTCGAGTTTGCGCAGCCTTTGGTCGAGCGTGCCACCTTGTACGCCGCAAGCGACGCGCAACTGTTCGCGGTGCATTTAGAGCCTCAACCTGGACGAAGTTACATCGTACGTTTGCCGAAGGCCCTCGGTTGCATCGCTTGGGTGCAAAACGCCACGCCGCTGCCTATCGTCGAAATCATGGGGCGGCTCGTGGTGGACCCGCCGCCGACCGTTCCCAGCTTGGTCATGCAACTCAACGGTGCCCAGCCAGGTTGGGCCGGCAACGCGCTTGGGCTTTTGGGACAACCGGCCCAGGGGGCATTGCTCACTGCACTGCCTTTGCTTACTCCCGCGGGGCAGTCGCGCGCGGTGCGGGTAGCAGCGAGCAGTCCTTGGGGTGCGCGCGTGCTCGCGCATGCACTCGAGTTTGCGAAGGACCCTGCCCAGGCCGAGGCGGCCCGCGCGCTGGGCGAGCGGGGAGCGGAGGGCGCACAAGCGCTTGAGGCTCAACTGACCAGCGCGCGGCCCGAGGCCATCACGCGCTTGAGCGAGGTGTTGTTTCGCTTGGATCAAGAGCGCGGGGCGCGCATCGTTCTGCAGGGCTTGGGCGCAGACCTAGCTGAGCGACGCGACGCGTTTCGACGTGCCTTTCGCAGCTTGTATGCCGACCCGGAGCATCGCAAAGCATTTGATCAAGAGTTGTTGGTTGATGGTGCATTGCTGCGTCTCAATGGGGACGCCAAACTCGCGGTTTTGACCTCGCTCCCCCCCAGCAGCAATTGGTCGGCGGTCGAACCTGCGCTCGCGCAGTTAGCGGACAGCGCAGATTTTGACGCGGGCTACCAGCTGGTGCAGCTGCTGGCGCTGCGTGCAGAAGCGTTCCCCAAGGGACGCGAGTGGTTGGTGCAGTGGATGGGTACCACGCGCCCGCCTCAATTGAAGACAACTGAGCGGGCGGCGCTGCGTGTTCACATTTTGCAAACAGTGCGTGAACGCACAAAAGAAGAGACCGCGCGCGTGTTCTCTCCTTTGGCTGTACCGCTGCTGTCCGATGCCAATGTGCGCGTGCGGACGGCAGCGGCAGATTTTCTGGCAGCCTATCCACAAGCTCAATCGGCCGACACACTACGCACG
>JACZCW010056075.1_pt1 | contig 15520 bp, 12 predicted proteins | sample 8641861 | NCBI WGS metagenome assembly JACZCW01 (sample SAMN15324607, study PRJNA640507) | soil metagenome | isolation source: intercropping sugarcane | place: China: Luxin town, Laibin City, Guangxi Province | collected 2019-07-25 | depth 10cm m | reverse complement strand
GCTTTTGAGCGCGCACATTCTCGACGTGGCTGGGATGAATCATCAGGCCCGCAAAACGCGTCCCTGAACCAATTTGAGCCATTTCGGCCAAACGAAGCAGCTCGCCAACATTGGAGATCCCGGTGCGCTTCGCGCCCAAATCCACCTCGACGAGCACGTCGACCACCTCGCCATTTTCGCCGCGGTTGGCGTTGTAGCTCGACATGGCATTTTGCAGTCTGCGAAGCGACTCGGCTGAGTCAAGAGCCAGGGTGATGTGGACCTGATCGGCGAGGCGTACGACACGTTCAATCCAGCCCGGATCGACCGGGGGATACGCGATGAGCAGATTGTCGCATACGTGAACCATCACCTCCGCTTCACGCGGGGTCATCACGGTGAGCCCCAGGGCGCCTGCTTCCAATTGGTCCGCCGCGATCTCTGGACATTTGTGGGTTTTGACTTGAGGACGCAGCCCGACATTGTGCTGGCGGCAATACTGAGCCACCCGCGTAATATTAGCTCGCACGCGCGCGGCATCGACGACGGCGTGGGGCGTTTCGAGCTCAATGAGCGACGCGATGGAAATGGGCAGTGCCTCAGGGGGGCGACCACGCAGCGCAGTTTTACGCTGGCTGGGCGAGACCTCCGCTGCTGGCTGCGGAGAGAGGCTACGAGGAACAGAGTCAGGTGCGCGCGCCATGTCCGGCCGGTCTAGTCCCCCTGCGCTGAAGATCAAGTATGTAGGCGCAGGTCCAGGGTTTGCTGCGCTGATTTGCGGCGCCGGTTGTCCGAAGGCTTCAGGACCATGAACGCAGCATCTCGCCGTTGTGACCGGGCATGACGCGCAAGTCACTTTCCAGTGATCAAGCGCACCACCAGGCGCAGTGCATCCTCAAACGCCATCCACAAGTCATGATTGATGATGAGTGGAGGCGTAAGCACCAGCACATCACGCCGCCCACCCCCTGTCGTCGTGATGTAGCCGCGCTCCAAGAGTGCGCGTTGCAACGCCCCTGCTCCACCCGGAACTTGAGTGGCATCAATGCCAATCATGAGTCCGCTGCCGCGGATTTCGGTGAGCGGCGTGTCGCGCAGTAGCTCTTGTAGGCTACTCATCCAGGTATGCCCCACCCGCAGGGTCGACTCAATCAGGCCATGCCGTGAGAGCACGTCCAGCGTGGCAAGGGCCGCAGTACAGGCAAGAGGAGCCCCCGCAAAGGTGGACGTGTGCACGACCTCCTCGTCTCGACTCCACTCCTTCATGATCCGAGCCGAACCCACGCACGCGCTGAGAGGGAGTCCCCCCCCTAGACCCTTGCCAAGACAAATCAGATCCGGAACGAAGCCTGGCTCACGTTGGTGCGACAACCACAACCCGGCGCGACCCAATCCGGTCCAAATCTCGTCGGCTATCATCAGCGCATCGTGCGCTTTGGCTAGCGCAGACAGCTCGGACAAAAAACCAGCCGGCGGACATACGACGCCCCCTCGGCCCAAGATGGGTTCGATCAAAACGGCGCCCACTCGTCCGTCCGACAGCTGACGCTTGCATTCTTTGAGCGACTGTTCCGCTTCAGCCAATTGGGCGGGATAAGAAGCAAACCGCACATCGCGCGCCAAGTGATCAACAAAGGGTTCACGATAGCTGGGGCGCAAATCGCTCACGCCGAGCGCACCATAACTCAATCCGTGGTAGGCGCTCTTGAACGAAAGTACGGCTGTCTTACCGGTAGCAAGCACAGCCGTCTTCAATGCGGCCGTGATCGCGTCAGCACCGCTCTGACCCAAAATCACTTGGGCCGATGGATCCGGATGCAAGCGAGCCAGTCGCTCGAGCAAGCCGATTTTGGCGTCGCTCGGATAGACATCACCCAGGCCCTGCATGAGCCGCGCGCTCTGCAGTTCAATAGCGCGGAGCACCGCGGGATGGGCGTGGCCCAGCAGCAGGGAACCAAATCCCGCGGCGAAATCAACGTAGCGGTTTCCATCCACGTCGAGCACGTTGCAACCTGTGCCATGGCTGAGCACGATGCTGGCCGATCGACGCGTGCCAGACGCGCGAGGACCCATGGGCGCTTGGCGCTGGACATAGCGCGTGAACCATGTGCGCGATTGCGGTCCCGGAGGGGCGTAGCGCATCTCAGGGAGATCAAAGCCTGGGTTCACCGCCGCGGGCGGCGGCAGCTCACTGAGACCCATGGCAACTATCCCTTGAGCGACCGCTTGTTGCGGCCTGTCCACATTGATTCAAGCCCAGGCTGGCGTGCATCGGGCGACACCAGGAGCATAGGGCGACACGTAGCTCAATGACAAACACGGTTGCGCCCACTGCGTTTGGCTTCGTAGAGTTTGTTGTCCGCCTCGGTGATGAGGTCCATGCTCGACATGTTGGGCGCCAGTTGGGCAGCACCCATGGAGATAGTGACCGGGATTGTTTCGCCTTGAAACACAAACGGGTGACCATCCACCTTTTGGCGCAACGTCTCTGAGAGTTGCACCGCACCCTCCAGGCTCGTTTCGGGCAAGATGAGCGCAAACTCTTCGCCGCCATAGCGCGCAAATACTTCATCCCGACGCGTGCGCTCGGTGATCACGCGGGCCAATTCACGGAGCACGTGGTCCCCAGCCAGATGTCCAAAGCGGTCGTTGATGCTCTTGAAGTGGTCAATGTCGAACATGACCACGCACAGATCGCGGTCATGACGTCGCGCGCGCATCACATCGCGCTCCAGGGCCTCCAGCAAGTAGCGCTTGTTGTGGATCTGGGTGAGACCATCGATGATGGTCATCCGATAGATTTCTTCGTGGTACTTGGCTTCCGCATCGGCGCCGGAGAGAAACTTGAGAATGGTGGGGCCGACTTTGATGCGGTCTCCATTGGCCAGTCTCACCTCCCCGGCCACCTGATCTTCGTTCACATAGGTACCGTTGGTGCTCCGATCGTCCACGGCAAACCAAGTGCCCGGACCGCGGCGTTCTAGGTGCGTGTGCCTGCGGCTTACGCTGTCCCCTTCTAAAACGATGTGATTATCTGGCCCGCGACCAATCCGTAGTGGCGAACTTTCCAGCACGAAACGCTTACCGAGCAATGCTTTCTCTGTCGTGTAGATAACGACCAAGCAGTCAGTCCCCGTCCCAGGTTGGGGCACGGCCGGCTGCACCACCTCCGTGACTCGTGTCTTTTCGTCGCTCTCGCTCAAGCCGCTTGCACCCCAGGACCGTGGGCGACCCCTGTCGCCGCGCGGACTCTGCCAGATGAACTTAACCTAAAAAACCCTGCGCTTGATAGCGGCGAGAGTCAAGCTGGGGAGCCGCCAAAAGATCCATGGATCTCAGGAGGTTACGTGTAACACCCAGCCCCTACTTTCACTCCCCGCAGGGGGCCGGGAGGGCAGACGTCACCAAGTTCGGCCGAATGACCTAATTTTAACGACCTCGGAACCCCACCGCCGGCCTCAGAGCCGACCGGTGCGCAGCGCTTCGGCGACGATCTCCACTGCTCGTTGCACGGGAATGCGCTCTTGCCGCTTGTCATCACGAAAGCGAATGGTCACCGTGGTGTCGCTGAGCGTCTCTGCGTCGATGGTGAGGCAATACGGAGTTCCGATCTCATCGTGCTTGGCGTAGCGCTTACCAATGGTGTGCTGTTCGTCGTACTTGGCCGCAATACCCGCGCGCAAGAATTGCTCGGTGATGGCTCGCGCGCGTTCGACGAGTTGCTCGTCCTTCTTCACCAACGGCAAGACGGCCACTTTGTAGGGGGCCAGCCGAGGATGTAGGCGAAGGACCACCCGGCTGAGCTCGCCCTGCTCGTCAAACTCTTCTGCATACGCGTCACACAGTACCGCGAGCACACCGCGCGTTGCTCCAGCAGCCGGCTCAACCACGTGCGGAACGTAACGCCACCCCTTCTTGCCGGTTTCCGGATCATCGGCTTCGGGATCGAAATAGTGCAGCTTCTTTTTGCTCCCCTGCATGTGCGCGTTGAGGTCATAGTCCGTACGGCTGGCAATGCCTTCGAGTTCGTCAAATCCCCATGGAAACTCGTACTCGACATCAAAGCACCCATCTGAGTAGTGGGCTAGTTCATCTTGTCCGTGTGCGCGAAATCGGAGCTTGTCCTTCTTCAGGCCCAATCCTTCCCACCACAGGCGTCGTTGTTCTTTCCAGTACTCGAGCCACTTGGGCCCGCTGCCTGGTTCACAAAAGAACTCCATCTCCATCTGCTCGAATTCACAGGAACGGAAGATGAAGTGTTCGACGGTGATCTCGTTGCGAAAGCTCTTGCCCATCTGGGCGATGCCAAAGGGCACCTTGATGGACAGACTTTGCTGCACATTCTGAAACTGAACGAACATGCCTTGCGCCGTTTCGGGACGCAGAAAAACGGCGCTTCGATTCATGACCTGGTCGGCCAGCGCGCGCAGTTCTTCGTCATTCTTACCCTCGGCCACCCCTACTCGGAGCGCTTCGATGACGGCCGCCATGGGATCCGTTGGACCCAAGCTGGAGCGAAACATACCATTGAAGTTGCGCTCTTTGCTCAAAAATGGCGACCCACAGTTGGGGCACACGTACTCGCGCTCCTTGGCGGCGGTGCCTAAAATGGTCATGCCATCGCGCTTGATGGAGTCCACGGCTTGCCCGGTCGCGTCAGGGGCGGCAAGCAATGCTTTCACCTTGTCCTCCGCCAGCTTGGCACGCGCCTTGTCGCCCAATGTGATCGGCGTCGCCGCGCCCATTTGCACCTTGGGCGCCTTGTCGGCGCGAAAGCGCTCTTGGCAGACCAAACAATCAACTAACGGATCATTGAAATTACCCACATGACCGCTAGCCCGCCACACGTCGGGGTGCATGATGATGCTGGACTCCATGCCCACAACATCTTCTCGACTCGTGACCATGAAGGTCCACCATTCAGTCATCAGGTTGCGCTTGAGCTCTACGCCCATGGGCCCATAATCGTAGGCGGACTTGAGGCCACCGTAGATTTCGGAACTCTGGAAGACGAATCCTCGGCGTTTGCACAAGGAAACGATTTTTTGCATCAGCTCAGGTTCGCGGGCGCTCTCGGTCATTTGGGGGAGGCGTTTACCACAATTTGGCTCAAATCAACGCCCAGGGTCCCCAAGCGGCCCCGGGCGTGAGGACGCCGAAAGGTTACGGCGCGCCAGACGCGCCGCCCGCACCGTCCAGGCCTGTCTCCGTCCCCAACTGATTGCTGAGAACGAACAGGGCCATCAAATCAGACAAGCCGCGGGCACTGAGCTCGCCCGACGAAGTGATGGAGGTCACCTCGCTAAAATCGATCTCTTGGAGCAGTTGCAGGTTCACACAACCCTCCAGTTCCTCACAGTCCGTCTGATCGCAGGCATTGACCTCTTCGAGCAATTCGTCCGAGATGAGGCCCACTTGTGCCGCACAGTCGCCCAAGCTCGTGTCTGGCTCGTCACCCGTGCATTCCTGCACCTTCTGGCTCGTCACATTGCAGAATTTGCGTTGCTCCTCGCTCAATGGAGTGTCTTCCAACTCGTCGCTCACGCACAAGAAGGCCTCGAGCAACTCTGCTTCGCTTGCAGAGCAGGCGAAGTCTTCGAAACACACCGCCAGAGCATCCTGTCCAGCGTTGCTGACCGACTTGTTCTCGGAGCAGGACTTCACGCAGTCCTCATCAGAGACACCACACTCTTCTGCGATTTCACATACCGCCCGGCAGCCTTCTTCCTTGTCTCCGTAAGAGGTCGGTGCGTCAGTGCCGCCGTCTCCGTCGCCATCGCCATCGCCCGCGGTGTCGCTGGCCGTGTCGCCGTCACCATCGCCGTTATTTGAAGTGGCCGTGGATGTGTCGTCGTTGTCTTTGTCGTCGGCCTTGCCTCCACATGCAGAAATGAGCAAGAGCACACAAGAAAGTCCACAGTTCCAATTCAATCGTTTCATATGTCTCCTAAGGAAAATCAGTCGCCCATGGGCACACCAGCCCCAGGCTGCCGGAGCGAATTATCGCAAACCAAGCCCCCGGAGGCAAAACCTTGGGCTGGTTGAGCGCGAGGTTCGGGCAGAACAGCGAATAATCAGCGCAGTTGTACGGCAAAGGGCAGCGCTGCAACTACCGCCTCGCCGGAAAGTAACGGCGAAAGCACCGCGCGGTACGGGCGCAGCTGATCCAACACGCCGTTGCCCAACGCAAAACGAGCCACGGCGGCCAGGCGCGCGGTCTCGAAACGGTCCAACGCCGCCCGTACTTCCTGAGCTTCGGGTTCAGTGCCCAAGAACAGCGTCTCGAACAAAGTTTCCCGTGCGCCCTCGAGCACGACTGGGATCTCTGGGTCGAGGTGGGCCGCCTTCCGCGCCAACTCAATGGCGTGGGACAAACCTCCGATGTCGTCCACCAGCCCGCGCTCCTGGCCAGTCTGAGCCAGGAAGATCTCGCCCTCAGCCGTCTTGCGCACCGCATCGGGATCCATCCCGCGCCCTGCGGCTACCCGCTCAATGAACAGCGAATAGATGGCAGCCATCGTCTCGTGCACGCGCTCTCTTGTAGCCTCATCCCAAGGCGTAAGCGGCGAGAGGTGTTGCGAGCGACTCTCCGCGCCCAGATTGGGTGACGCAGGCACGACGTAGGTGGAGATGCCCAAGTTTTCGAGCGCTTCATTGATGACGACTTTGCCACCAAAGACACCGATGGAACCGACGATAGCGGTGCGCGATGCCACGATCTTGGTCGCGGCGGACGCGATGTAATAGCCACCACTGGCCGACATACCCGCAATGGACACGATGACGGGTTTTTGCTCGCGCGCGAGCATCACTTCTCGCCAAATCAAATCGCTGGCGAGCGGTGAGCCACCCGGCGAGTCCATGCGGATCACGATGGCACGCACCGAGTCATCGAGGCGGAGCCGTTTGATGGTGCGCGTCATGGCCGTAGCGGTGATGCCCGACCCACCACCAAATGGCCCCTCGGCGTTCATGGTGATGGACCCCAAGGCGGGCACCAGCGCGATGCGTGCTTCACCCGACTTACGATCTTTGGCGCCCGACAGCATACGGACCAATTCGGCCAAGGGCGAATCAGCCTCGGACTCCTTTCCGGGGCCAAACACGTCCTCCATGTTCTGAGTGCGGGCCAGCTCTCGGACGGAAGCGACCGCTTCGTCCTCGAACCCTACGCGGTCCACCAACCCCAACTCCAGCGCTTGCGGTGGAGAGTAGGGACCGTCCTCCACGGCCTCAGCAAGGAGGCCGCTGTTGGGCTGACCAGCGGTGACGCCGCGCAGCCACTGCTCACGCAGGTCACCGAGCGTATCTCGCAAATTGCGTAGAGCATCCTCACTGGGGGAGGTGCGCGTGAGAGCCTCGCCGCCGCTCTTGTAGCGCCCCATAGCGAGCATATCGAAATGCACACCAACCTTGTCCAGTGCCCCTTTGACGTAGCTCAGCTGGGCTCCAATGCCGACCGTGGGGACCGACCCCGCCGCGCTCACCCAGAGCTCACTACAGCCACGCCGCATCAACCAGTAACTCGCGTTGTCGAGTTCGTGGATGTGGCACACGACTGGAACCTTCTTTTCTACCAAACCATGCAAGAGCTCTCCCAGCTCGTCCGCTTGGGCGAAGGGAAACGTTTGCGACCTGGCCTTGACCAAGACCCCCTTGAGCTTGTTATCCGACTGCAAGCGGTGCAGCACGCGGATGAGCGCCGGATAGCTGTCGTGCACGGGAGCAGGGAAAAATCCGTCTGAAAGCGGGCTCTCCGGTACGCCTGCGGCGAGGTTCAAGCTGGCGATGTAACCCGTGGGCGCGCTCGGACGCGGGATCTTCTTCTCGAGCTCAGATCTGCCTTGGCAGGCACACAGCAAAAGGCCGCCCACGCATACACTCACCCATCTTCTTAGTTGTCTCACTGTGGCTCTCCGTTCGCTTCACGCGCTGCCTGCGCGACCCGTGCCGCGGACCGTTGCCCTAGAAAATGGCTGGTTCCAATCTGAGCGACCACTTGTCTATACAACACCACCGCCCCATCGCGATCGCCACTGCGCCACAACTGATCGGCTTGATCTACTTTTGCTTTCACGTCGGCCGGAACATCTTTCTTCTTTTTTGTCTCTTCGACTGCAGTCCCGATCGCTGACTGCGGCGCTTTTTGGACGGGCGTCGGCGCGGGTGTCGTAGAAGGAAGAGCAGAAACCGCGGGGCTCCGTTCTAGCGAAGGGACGGGTGCAGCCTCCGTGCTGCTCGGCGCCGACGTTTCTGTGCCTGATGCCTCTTCCGCGCGCCGCAAGAACTCACCCAATTCGTTGAACAGCGACGAACGATTCGCGCCCTGCATCTTGCTCAAATTTTCATACTCGGCGCGGGCCGCCAAGATGCTGCCCTGCGCGGTCAAGCTGTAGATGAAACCAACCCGCGCGAAGTAGGGGGCAGATTCCCCCACGGATGCGTCCTTGAAACGCCGACTCAACAAGGCCCACGGAGGATGATCGGTCTCGATCAGATCCAAAGCCGCCAGGGCGTAGTCGGCACCAGCCGTGGGCAGCTGCATGGCCAGCTCACGCGCTTTGCCCAAATTGCCGGCCAAGCGCAGCAAATTCACGCGTTCCCAGCTGGGGCCTGGATCGAGCGAGGGCGACAGCTCCGTCCAGACCGATTCACCCAGAGCGACAGTCGGCTCCTGCTTCAACAAGTTGATCCACCAAGCGCTTTCGAGATGGACCAGGCGAGCGAGCACGGATGCCGAGGGCGAGGAGGCGGTAGGGGCGGGTTCGACCGCAGCAGCTGGCCCCGCAGGGCTCTGCGAGGCACCAGTGAGTTGCGGAGACTTGACCCGCGACCAAACCAGGAAACCGCCAGCCGTTGCGAACACCAAGACCACCACGACAGAGAACGTCGCCTTGCGCGGGGGCGTACCAGGCGTTGACGCCATCTCCTCGCGGTGGATCTTGGACGAAGAATCACGCCCCACCTGACCACGTTTCGCACCCGAACGCGCCTGATCGCGATCGTCCGGTTGGAAGAGCACATGGGAAGATTTCACGGGCGTCTGCAACGCCCCGATGGCACTGACCTCGCTGGGCCGCAGTGGAGCAGGTGTCACACGCTCCGCTAGTGAAGCCTCCGCTCCGGCCGACGCCAGGGTGGGGTCTGAAGCGAGCACAGGGGGATCCGGCGCTCCTTCTGGCAGCGGAGGAGGATAGCTCACAGCAGAGCGGCGCCCCGAAGAAGGCGGCTCAGTCTCTACCGGCTGACTGCCCCCGATGCGCGTTCGCGCAAGAAGTGAGGCCCGCTGGGGCCGTACTTTTGTGTTGCTGACCGCCGACGTATGAGACAGCGCGCTGCGTACCTTACGACGTGGCACATCTTGTCGATCGGTGTGAGGCATACGCCCCAGCGACTCCGCGCTACCGGCCGCAGGGACGAGCTCCTCCTGAGAACGTTTCGCCTGCTCGGCGATGGCTTCGTCCCCGCTCTCCTCGGGTGGAAGTGACGGAACCACCACCGTTGTTTCGTCGTCAAGGACCGCTGGCTCTACCCATTTTTCTACCAGCGCGTTGTGCGCTTCCGAGCTGAGGTCACCCACCGCGACCAACCCACCCTCGATGATGGTATCGTAAGAACGAGACACATCAGCCACGTCCGGCACCAGCGGCGCAGGGGGCGGTGTTCCCGCTGGGAACGCCATGTCGTCTTCATCGGTGGGCGGCATGCCAATTACGGTGCCAGAGCTCCCCAGGCGCAAGACCGCTTTGACGCCAGGGGCATCAGGGCCGATGTCTTCTACCTGAGGGGGTCGTTCGGAGTTGCGCTGGCCAAGCAAGGGTTGGAGCTCCAAGATCTCCGCCAGAGGTCGAGCGACGTCATCGCCCCGCGCTAACCAATCCGTACGTCGCACCGTAGCCGCTGCGATGCCGCGCTGGAGCTCTTCGAGCGACGCGTATTCGAGCACAGGCTGGTCCAAATGCTCCGCCCGAAAGACGCGCCACAGCTCCAGGGCGCGTTGGCCAAGAGGCGGAAAGATCTTGAACTGGAGCCCACAGCTCGTGCAGCGAACCGTGGTACCCCGCTCCGAAATCAGAGCGTTATCGAATTCATATTCTGCTCGGCAGCGTCCGCAAACTACGTCCATGTTCGTGAACGAATTCCGGCGACTACCGCGGAACTCGCACGTATGACCTTACATGAGGACGGCAAGCCGCGAAAATAGCCTCACCTGGCGCCTGTCGCTTAACTAAATACGGGCCCGATTGAACGAGGTGGTGCAATGAAGGTAACTCCGCGGGCGCCTACCGTGCTCGATTGAGCACAGGTCTCACTGCTGCGTTGTTGCGCCCGCTCACTTGACCACACGAAGGTACGGCGGCAACTCCTTACGCCTACCAGCGCCCTGCGTCGCGTTATTCCCTGAACGCCCCGTCGCCGTGGCATGTGTCCGCGACTTTTGCTCATGGGGTGACGGTAGGGCGGTGGTTGCCGGCCCTGTAGTTGCAGGCGTCGACGCGGCCGTCGGCGTCGACGCGGCCGTAGGGGACGACGCGGCGGTTGAGGACGACGCAGCGGTTGAGGACGATGCAGCAGACGCGCCGCGCTTGGCTTGTACATTGCCAGCGGAACCGCGGCCGTTCTTGCTCGCTCGCGCCTTCCCAGCCTTGGCCCCCGTCGCTGCAGCCGCAGGGGGATGCCCTACAGAAGCCTTGGCGGTCGGCCCCGCATCTGCTTCTGCGGCACCTTCGACTGCGGGCGCGCTTTTTTCAGCCACGCGCAGCTGGGGGCGCTTGGTGGAGCGACCCTGGGCGGCTGACGCGACCTCTGCCGGGACTGACTCCGGCCAAATCATGCCCCGCCCATCCTCACCCACCAGGCCATAAATAGCCGTCCAAGGAATGCGACAAAACTCAGGCCGTCGATTGAAGCTGAGCGTGCAACTGATGCAATCGCGGCCCACGTCCAAATCAGGGATGGGCACCGTCATATTCAGCCCGATTTGCAGCACAAGCTGCGGCTGAGTTTTGAACCATGACGGAACCATCACATCGTCCGCACGTGGATCCAGGTGCACATACACAGACGCTGCAGTTTGAAGGAGTGCGAGCGCGACCTCGGGCTTGGGGGGAAGCTGCGGAGACTCGGGGGGCATGGCTACCCTCCTTTTTAGCTGGTCCCCGCCATTGTGGCCAGCTGGCACCTGGATGACGGGAATCTAGAGTGAGATAAGGCGCCGCCAGGTTGTGTCGGCAGGGACCCAGGTTGCCGGCGTGCAGCTCGCAAGCTTGGCTGCGTCGTCCACTATAGCTCCCGCGGAATCAGCAACTGGATCAAGCGTCCTTTCGAGCTCAGGCTGAGATCCTGCCAGTCGTGGATGGCTAGCTCAATGTGGGCAAGTGCGGCCGTGGGTAGACTCACGGCGCTGCTCGCCCAGGCGCTCGCCAACTCACTGATGCCCGGATTGTGCCCGACTAGCATGATCGAATCGTTCGCGCCTTGCTCAATTTGTGAGTGTTGTATGATGGCGTCCACGTACGCGGCCGGTTCCGCCAAATAGAGCGCACTTTCGAGCCGGATGCGGTCCAAATCATAGCCGAACCGCTCTGCAAACAGCACGGCGGTGCTGTAGGTCCGCACGGCCGTCGAGCACACGATGAGATCAATGCTCAAGGCGTGCTTCGTGCAGGCGTCGCCGACCAGACCCACCTCCACTCTCCCCCGTTCGTTGAGTGTCCGATCATGGTCGGTCCCACCCAAAAGCCCAGCGTCCGACTTGCCATGGCGGAACAAAAGCACGGTTTTTGACATGGGATGGGTGTAAACGCGCTGCTTTCTAGAATCAACCAGGCTAACAAACACGGCCGTGCCTGAGATTCTTGTCGTAGACGATGAATTGGCGATTCTCGACTCCGTCGAATACGCCCTCAAAAAGCTGGGACATCAGGTGCGCACGGCCTCCAGCCTGCGCCAAGCAAAAAGCCAGCTCAATGACAATACGCGCCTGGTCGTACTCGACCTCATGCTCCCGGATGGTAGTGGGCTCGATTGGTTGTCTGAACTGGCAGAACGGCGCCAGCAAGGCCTTGCGCTCATTGTGCTCTCCAGTCGCGACGCCGAGGCAGATCGCATTTTGGCGCTGGAGGTGGGGGCGGACGACTATGTGTCGAAGCCATTTTCTCCGCGCGAAGTAGCCGCACGCGTCAATGCGGTGCTGCGGCGCCTTGAGCCCAACCACAAGAGCACCGCGCCCAGCGTGCCACACTTGCGCATCAATCCCGAGACCCGCCGGGTCTCCGTCGGGCAGCGCACGTTGGATTTGACCCGCGTGGAGTTCGACTTGTTGTGGCTTTTGCATCAACGCCCGGGCAATGTCTATTCGCGAGCCACCATCATCAATCAAATTTGGGGTGAAGGTTTTGCGCTGAGCGATCGCACCATCGACTCTCACATCAAAGCGCTCCGCAGAAAAATCGCTGACGCGGGTGGGCTGCCCGACTGGATTGAGACAGTGCGCGGCATCGGTTACCGTCTGCTGGAAGGAGACGCCGAGGGTTGATCCGCCTTTTGGTCGCTGGTGCATCGGGCGTGGGGCTGATTGCCTTCTTGACGCTCATCGTCGCCCGGCTGATTCGCTCGCGTCGGCAGGGCTTGTCGGTGCGCATGCAGGTGTTTCTTGCCCTCGCCGGCATCGTAGGAGCGTTTGCCTTGGGTCTTGGTTTGCTGGTAGTCGACAGGGTGGATGCCCGCGCCCGACGTCTGGCGCTGTCGGCTGCGCAAGAAGAGGCCAGTGCCGTCGCCACGCTGCTGCAAAGTGAACTCACGCGCAGCCGGGTCAGCTTACACACGCTGGCTCGACAACTGAACAATCGCGTCGCGGGCAGCGCCAATTGGCCCCATGACAGCATGCGAGCCATGGGCTTGGAGTTGCTGACGCCCCATCACCAAGTGATCTTTCCACACAATAGGGTCTCGCGGGCGACCGAGCCCGGCGCCGTATTCAGCGACGCCCAACTGTGGAACGGTCAGCAAGTGCTTGGCATCGTGCGCGTCGTCAAACCTACGTTGGTGATCGAGGCCCTGCTGGCAGATTTTGCGCCGTTCGTGCTCGTGATTAGTTTGGTGTTGGGGGGAGCTTCAGCACTTTGTGCAGTGTGGATCGGCCGGACCATTGCAGCCCCCATCGAGGAGCTCAGCGTCTACAGTGAGCGAGTGAGCCAAGGCGAGCGTCCTCAACTGCCTCAGCATGTCTCTGGGCGCGAGGTGAGCCGTCTTGCCCAATCCATCGAGGTGATGCGGGAGCGTCTGGAAGGCCGACCCTTTGTGGAGACGTTTGCCGCCGATCTCTCCCACGAACTCAAGAATCCAGTAGCGGCTATTCTGGCGTCCACGGAGGTGCTCGAGGAGGGCGCGCTCGCCGAACCGGTCGAGGCAGCGCGCTTCATCAAGCGCATTCGCGAAGCAGCTACACGAATAGAAAAGCTGTTGCGTGAACTGCTCAGCTTGGCCCAAGTAGAAACCCGAGGGCCCGAACACTTGGCGCTCGTGGCCGTGGACGAACTCTTGCGCCACGCCGTCGAGAGCGTGGATGCACAGGGGCGCATCTCGCTGAATGTACAGGCGCCTGCCCAGGTGCGCGGAGATGAACTTTGGTTGCGCCGCGCCATCACCAATTTGCTCAACAACGCCTTACACCATGGAGAGCCGAACGCCACCATCGAAGTCCGTCTGACACGCATCAAACAGGAAGTTCACATCGAGGTCGCCAATGCGGGCGTGCTGGACCAACACGTGAGAAAGTCGTTATTTCGTCGCTTTGTCACCACCCGGCGCGAGCACGGGGGCACCGGACTGGGACTTTCCATTGTCCGCGCCGTCGCCGAAGCACACGGAGGGCACGCCGAACTCTTGGCAGCTGGACCACCACAAGTCAGATTTCGGATCCGGCTTCCAGTTTGGGGGGAAATTGGTTCAGCGTGACGGACCTGCTCTGCACAGAACCTCCACGACAAAGCTGAGGACGGTGGCTCTGTTTTCTGGCAACCTAGCTTGCCTTGACCCACTCCGCCTTGTCTTCGAGCACCCAATCCGCGACAAGTCAGCTTCCGCGCCACGTAGCCATCATCATGGACGGCAACGGCCGTTGGGCGCGCGGTCGCGGTCAATTGCGCTGGGAGGGTCATTCCGCCGGCGCCAAATCGGTGCGGGCCACGGTCGAAGCGGCTGTTGAATTGGGGATCGAGTACCTCACCCTCTATGCTTTCAGTGTAAACAACTGGCAGCGTCCTCGACTTGAGGTGGAGGCGCTCATGCGCCTGCTCACCCATTTTGCAAAGAAGGAGCAGGCTGAACTCATTCGGCAGGGGGTGCGGGTGAGGGTGGTGGGTCACCTCAATGACCTACCCAAAGGCCCCCGCCAGGCGGTGGAGCAGCTGCTGCAAGCTACCGCGCATTGCACCAAAATGACCTTGAGTCTCGCGCTGTCCTATGGTGGCAGGGGCGACGTGCTCGAGGCCACACAACGTCTCGCCGCCCGTGCGCAAGCCGGCAAACTCAACCCCCTCGACATCACGTTGGACACGCTGCGTGCTGAGATGACGACGGGCTTCTTGCCTGACGTGGATCTGCTCATTCGCACGGGGGGCCAGTCCCGCATCAGTGACTTCTTACTGCTGGAGTGCGCTTACGCGGAGCTCTATTTCGTGGATGTGATGTGGCCTGAGTTCAGTGGCGAACATCTGCGCGACGCACTCAGTCAGTTTGGCGGTGTGGAACGCCGCTTTGGACTCACCAGTCAACAGCTGGAGGACGCTGGTACGTCGACGCTGGCAAGTTGGCTGAGTAATCCGCGCCTGGCGCGCTGATCCAAGGGAGCTTTGTGATCAGCTTCCCGTCACCGCTCGGCAAATGGCTGATGCTGATTGGTCTCGGACTCTTTGTCTTGGGCGTGCTCACCACCTTGCTCGCTCGCTTCGGGATCCACCTCGGGCGACTGCCCGGCGACATCCACATCGAAGGGAAACAGGGGAGCTTTCACTTCCCTTGGGTCACCAGCCTCGTGGTCAGCCTGATCGCCAGCTGGTTGCTCCATTGGTGGTCACGCAAGTAGCGACAGCGGGCACACCTGTACGACCGTGCTCATTTACGCGGCACGACCTGAGCGGTGATGGGGATGGAAAAGTTCAAGTTCTTGCCCAGGGCGGGAAACGTGGTCCCTTGTGCAACCGATAACAAACATGAGCCCAGCGCCGTGTTAGCGATGGCCGCCGGGGCAATGGTGGCCGATCGCACAGCACCATCGGCGCCGATCGCAAAATGTACGGTCACCTGTGGTGCTCCGCTGATCCCCGAGGCGGCCTGGCTAAAGCAGCGCTGTACCGCGCTCTGTCGTGCACCAAACGCAGCGGTCACCCGCTCGGCGTCCGACTTCGGTGAACTTGAAGGTTTGCCCAGCGCACCTGACCCGTTGGGAGAATTGGTGCCTGCATTGGGCCGTACGGGGGGTACCGCGGCCGCCGTCGCGCTTGGTGCAGGACTTGGCGCGGGCATGGGCGTGGTGACG
>JACZCW010193244.1_pt1 | contig 15530 bp, 11 predicted proteins | sample 8641861 | NCBI WGS metagenome assembly JACZCW01 (sample SAMN15324607, study PRJNA640507) | soil metagenome | isolation source: intercropping sugarcane | place: China: Luxin town, Laibin City, Guangxi Province | collected 2019-07-25 | depth 10cm m | reverse complement strand
TGCGGACCCTGGCGACTGGATCGGTTCACTCACGCGGGCACGCGCCTGAGACGATGAAAATCACGGTGCTTTTGGCTGCTTGGGGACGGTAGCGGACGGTTTGGGCGCCTTGGGCGGATCGATGGCAACGTCCGAACGCACCACCTCAATCCCCGAAAGCACCACTTTCTGATTCTCCAACCGGTCGTACTCGAGGATCACACCTGGATAAAAATCTCGCTGCAGTTGTCCGTCGGGGCCGGTAAGTGGCTCGGTCTTGCTGGGCGCGCCAAACTCCTTGATGACCACGTCACGCAACAGACTAAACATGATGTTGGGGCGCATACCACCGTTGAAACTGCCATAATATTGGTCGCCCGCAGCGGGCGCCTGGGGCACGTTCCTGTCGCGACGGTGAAACTTCATCCCGCTCACCACACCAGCGTTGAGCGTGAACTCCGACGCAGCGCGGATGTACCCACAGCGGGTCTCGGTTTGAATGTCACACGGGCTCTCCATCAATTGCTGAAGCTTGGCCAGATTGGTGCCAAACCGAATGGCCCCAACGCCTTTGCCCGGAACAATCACCAGCTCAGGCCCCACAGGGCTCTGATGGCCCTTGACCGGTGCGGGGCGATACAAAGGGGCCGCGCTCGCTGGGGGTGCAGCACTCGCCCGGGGGGCGGCTGGGCTAGCTGTGGCAACCGGCTTGGACTCCGTCGCGGCGGGCGCGGGCTTGCGGCATCCCAGCGCGGCAAGTGCTAAGGACAGGCCCAGAAGCGCGCCGGAGAGTCGCGCGGAGCGGCCCCCATGGATGAGGGTGCGTAGGTTGGATGGACTGCGGTGAGCCGACCGAAAACTCATGTTACGAGGCTTATAGCAATAGATGTCTGAAACCAAAGCCCTCGACACGCTGGACGCACTCACCGCTTTGCAGTTTCTGTTCGTGACGGGCAAAGGTGGTGTAGGTAAGAGCACCTTCTCCGGACTCTTGGGCGTCGTGGCGGCCAATCGCGGTCGTCATGCCCTGGTCGTGCTGCCACAAACATCTCACAACACTCCATCATTGTTTGGTCGCACGCTCACCACTGAGCCACAAGTCGTGTATCAGTCGCAACATGGTTCGCTCTCGCTCGTGGTGGTGGATCCGGAGTCGGCGATGCGAGAGTACTGCAACCATGTATTGCACAGCCAAATGCTCACGAACGCTCTGTTCCACCCCAAGGTGGCTGGGGGCTTTTTGCTTGGCATCCCTGGGCTGAGTGACTGGGCCCTTTTAGGCAAGAGTTGGGCATTTACGCCTTCTGGCACGTTCACGCTGCCCTCAGGTCAACGCCGTTACGACGTGGTGATTTTTGATGCGCCAGCCTCCGGCGATGGAACCAAAATGCTCAAGGTACCCCACGTGATCCTCGATCTGACCCCGTTCGATCGAGCCTCACCGGGACGTCTGCGCGACGATGCGCGCTTGTGCAAAGAGATGCTGTCCGATGCGCGGCGGAGCGCCGTGCTGTTGGTGACGTTGGCTGAAGATCTTGCCATCACCGAGATGGAGGAGAATCTTCGATACATCTCGGGCGACCTTGGCTTTCCCGTCGGGCCACTGGTGCTCAACCGCGTCGTCACGCCGCTCTTCGACGCTCGAGATCAGGCTCAGCTACGCGATTCTTTGGACCAGCTACGGGCAGGCCCGGGTGCAGTGGCTGGGGCAGCTGACGGCAGGCGGCTGCTCGAGGCTGGACTGCGTTACGCGGATCGCCAGATGAACCAACACAAGCAAATCCAGCGCTTGATGAGCTGGGGCCGTCCGTTTATACAAGTACCGGAAATGTCGGAGGATTTTGGAGACATAGCCGCCCTGTTGCGCGTGGCTGCCCGGCTCGAAACCGGCCAAATCGCATCAGGTGACCAGCTGGGCTGACCCAGCTATCGTGCAGCAAGCGATGGAAAAGGACCAACTGCCCGCCGGGACCGTGCTCGCCGAGAAGTATCGGCTTGAGTCTGTCTTGGGAGAGGGGGGGATGGGGACCGTGTACCGGGCGGAACATCTCGCCCTGCGGGCACCCGTCGCGGTCAAAGTGATCGATCGCAAGGTGGAAGAAGGGGACGTCACCTTCGCTCGTTTCATGCGCGAAGCGCAATCGGCCGCGGCTCTACGTAGCCCGCACGTGGTGCAAATCCTCGACTACGGCATGGACCAGGGCCGGCCGTTCATGGTCATGGAGCTTCTGGAGGGCGAACCTTTGGCCGATCGCCTGAAGCGGTTGGGCCGGCTTTCACCAGAGGAAACCTACCGCATCCTCCTGCACGTCGCCAAAGCGGTCTCCAAAGCGCACGAGGCGGATATCGTCCACCGCGACCTGAAACCAGACAACATCTTCTTGGTGCACAATGAGGGCGACGAGCTGGCCAAGGTGCTCGATTTTGGCGTCGCCAAAGTGGAGGCCACGGCGCTCGACGGCCAAGGCCACACGCGCACCGGATCGCTCTTGGGGACGCCCTACTACATGAGTCCAGAGCAAGCTCAGGGCAATAAGGACGTCGACGGGCGCTCCGATCTGTGGGCTCTGGGCGTCATTGCCTATGAATGTTTGGTCGGCACGCGCCCATTTCAGAGCGATGGCTTGGGCGATCTGGTCTTACAAATCTGTATCCGCGACATTCCCGTTCCTTCGCACTTTGCGGACGTGCCGGCCGAGTTTGACGCCTGGTTCAAAAAGGCCTGCGGTCGTGAACCCGACGAGCGTTTTCAAAGCGCGCGTGAGCTGGCCGATGCATTGCGCAGCGGGCTTGGGCTGGACCTCGCGGGCGCGCCTGAGTCCCGTTGGGCGTCTCCTGCCGATCGCAGCTCGCTCGGGCGGGGTTCGCGCAATGATGTGCGCGACGAGTCCGATACGCAGCCCGCGCTGGGTTCGCAACCGGACAATACCCTGACGCCAGCACCGCGCAGCGCGGCCATCGTGGCGCCTCATGATCGCACATTGGTCGATGACAGCCCGCGTGAACGCTTCACGGCGTCAGACGAGTGGCGTGTGGTGCCGCTCGGCAAACGCAATGACGACAGCGCGGTCGCGCAAGGTGACGATCCATTGGCGGACAGCCACGGCCCCTCCAGCGCCACGCGTTTGTTCTGGGTGGCCATTTTGGCCATCACGTTTGGCGCCGGCGCGGTGTTTGGCGCGCGCGAGATGGGCCTCGTATCTTGGGGAAAGGCCCAGTTGGACAAGCCCTTGCAAGTGATCGGCGCGCCTGGGACCAAGCCCAAAAAGGCCGCCCGGCCCGCGGCGACTCAACCAGCAGACGAGACGCCCGACAAGGCCCGACCGGACGGCACGACCAAGAAACGCGACACCAACAAAAAACTCACACCTGAGCAACAAGCAGAGCTCAACCGACTAGAGGACTTGCGCCAGCAAGCGGTCAAGAGCATCCGTGAAGCCGTGCCCCCCCCGCCGATACCTCCGCCCGAGCTTGAGCCCACGCCCGAAGCGCCGCCCGAGGACAAAACACCCAGCGTAGAGTCGAGCCCTGAGCCCGTTCTGCCGCGCGAACTTGCCCCCTCCCCCGCTCCCTCCGGCTCAGCTCCCATCACACCTTAAGCGCACGCCCACACGTCATGGGGGGAGCGGCGCGCAACGACCGAGGCCGGTCACCGCGCGCTCACGAAGCGCTCAAATCCCATCGATGATGGCGTTCATGGTCGCACTGGGACGCATGGCCAACGCCGCCTTCTTGCGATCGGGGCGGTAGTACCCGCCAATATCCATCTTTACGCCCTGCGCGCCGTTGAGCTCACTTACGATCTTCTGCTCGTTGTCCTTGAGGGCACGCGCGACCGGCGTGAAGATCTTGGCCAGCTCAGCGTCTTTGGTTTGTGCAGCGAGCGCCTCTGCCCAATACAAGGCGAGGTAAAAGTGGCTACCGCGATTGTCTAGCTCGCCCACGGCGCGCGCAGGTGACTTGTTGTTGATGAGAAACTGCGCGTTGGCTTGATCCAAAGCATCCGCCATGACGCGTACGCGCGGCAGCTGATAACGCTCGGACAAGTGCTCCAAGGAGGCCACGAGGGCCAAGAATTCACCCAGTGAATCCCAGCGCAGATAATTCTCCTTTTCGAACTGCTGCACGTGCTTGGGTGCGGACCCGCCGGCGCCCGTCTCGAACAATCCACCACCATTCATGAGCGGGACAATGGACAGCATCTTGGCGCTGGTTCCCACCTCGAGGATGGGAAATAGGTCGGTGAGGTAATCGCGCAGCACGTTCCCGGTCACGCTGATGGTGTCTTTGCTCTCCACCAAGCGCTCGCAACTGTAGGTGGCGGCAGCTGCGGGTGCCTTGATCAATAGGGTGAGCCCGTTCGTGTCATGCTCGGCCAGGTACTTGTTGACCTTCTTGATCAACTCCGCGTCGTGGGGGCGCTTTTCATCCAGCCAAAATACGGCAGGCACGCCGCTGGCGCGGGCACGCGTCACGGCCAATTTTACCCAATCCGAGATGGCGGCGTCCTTGGTCTGGCACGCGCGCCAAATGTCACCTGCTTCGACCTTTTGCGCGATGAGCACCACGCCTTCTTCGTCGATCACCCGCACCTCGCCCGCGTGCTTGATCTCGAACGTCTTGTCGTGGGATCCGTACTCTTCCGCTGCTTGTGCCATCAAGCCCACGTTGGGGACGCTCCCCATCGTCTTGGGATCAAACGCACCACGCTGCTTGCAGAACGAGATGACCGCCTCGTACACGCCGGCGTAACTACTGTCGGGGATGACGGCCTTGGTGTCTTGCAATTTGCCCGCCTGGTCCCACATACACCCAGAGGATCGGATCATGGCCGGCATGGACGCGTCGATGATGACGTCACTGGGCACGTGCAGGTTGGTGATGCCCTTGTCTGAATCGACCATCGCCAGACCTGGGCCCGAGGCGTAGGCGGCCGCAATATCAGCCTCGATTTGTGCCTTCTTGGCCGCGGGCAAGGTCGCAATTTTGCTTAGAATACTGGCCCAACCGTCATTTGCATTGGCCCCCAACTCCGCAAAGGTGGCCCCGTGTTTTTCAAACACGTCCTTGAAGAACACCCGCACGCCATGACCAAAGATGATTGGATCGGACACCTTCATCATGGTCGCTTTCATGTGCAGCGAGAACAGCACGCCTTGGGCTTTGGCGTCCTTGACCTGCTCTTCCAAAAATCCAAGCAGCGCGCGCTTGCTCATCCACGTTGCATCCAGCACTTCACCGGCCAGCAGCGGCAGCTTGGCTTTGAGCACGGTGACGGTTCCATCGGCCGCTACGTGCTCGATGCGCGCCGTGCACGCCTTAGCTAGGGTCACCGATTTTTCATTGGAAAAAAAGTCACCGCTGGCCATCGTGGACACGTGTGACTTGGATTCAGCGCTCCATTTGCCCATGGAATGCGGGTTTTTGCGCGCGTATTCCTTGACGGCCAGCGGCGCCCGGCGGTCGGAGTTGCCCTCGCGCAGCACCGGATTGACCGCGCTGCCCTTCACGCGATCATAACGGGCCTTGTAGTCCTTCTCCGCATCACTCTTGGGCTCATCCGGGTAGTCGGGGAGGGCATAGCCCTGACCTTGCAGCTCCTTGATGGCGGCCTTCAGCTGAGGGATGGAGGCGCTGATGTTGGGCAACTTGATGATGTTTGCCTCGGGCGTCGTCGCGAGCGCTCCCAATTCGCGGAGCGCGTCGGACACACGCTGGGCCTCAGGCAAAAGGTCGGCAAAGTTGGCGATGATTCGACCGGACAATGAAATGTCTCGGGTCTCCACCCGTATACCACTTGGCTTGAGAAACGCCTGAATGATGGGCAAAAGCGAGTAGGTCGCCAACGCGGGGGCTTCATCGGTCTCGGTGTAGATAATGGTCGGTGCGGTCATCGTACTTAGGGCAGATACCGGGCTCAGCACAAACAATCAACGGTCGGTCCAGCGTCGAACTTCGTCGCCATGCGCCCATTGCGCGGGGAGGTCGCCCATTGTCGGCAGTGGATTTCCGCGACCACAAGGTGTTACAGCGGGTGAGGACTTTTGCGCCGCGTGGGATGGTTGTGATGGCTCAACAAACTCGAAGAAGCCGGGCCGATCAGTTGTTGGTCGAGCGCGGCTTGGCAGAAACCCGCAGCCGCGCCCAGGCGCTCATCATGGCCGGTGAAGTGTTTTCCGGCGACACTCGGGTGGAAAAGGGTGGCCAAATGTTGGCGTATGACGCGCCGTTACGCGTTCGAAACGTTCATAAGTACGTGTCGCGCGGCGGGCTCAAGCTGGAGGGTGCGCTCGCGGACACTGGCTTCGATCCCACGGGGCTCATCGCCGCGGACATAGGTGCGTCCACCGGCGGGTTTACCGACTGCTTGCTGCAGCACGGGGCTGCGCGCGTTTTTGCAGTGGACGTGGGTCACGCGCAGCTGGCGGAGAAGTTGCGGCAAGATCCGCGCGTGGTGGTGATGGAACGTGTCAACGCCAAGCATCTGTTGCCCGAACAAGTGGACGGCGGTGTGGATTTGACCGTGGTCGACGCGTCTTTCATTGGCCTCGGCAAGCTCCTGCCCGCCTTGGCCACCATCACGCGCCCCGGCGGTCATTTGCTCGCGCTCATCAAACCACAGTTCGAGGTGGGGCGAGAGGAAGCCACACGAGCAGCCGGGGTCATCGTCGATCCGGAGGTACGCCAAGCGGCCGTTGATAAGGTGATTGCACAGGTCGCGGAGGCAGGCTTTACGCCGCTCTCCGACCACTGCTCGCGCTTGGCCGGACCCAAGGGCAATGTCGAACACTTCGTCCTGGCCCAACGCAAGTAGCGGCGCGACGAAGGGGGCGCTGCCCCCTAACTCACCTCAGTGGGCCAATTGTCATCTTCGGCGTTCAGGTTGAAGTAATCAAAGTCTGCGTGCAGCTTGCGACCGGTCAAGTCTTGGACGCACACACCCGCGTACGCGCCGGTGAACTTGACCTCGACCTTGTACTCGTCCGACAGCACCGTGGCATCCAGCATGGGCCCAAAAGCCGTATATTCGCCCGGCTTTTGCCCATAATAGAACTGCAGTTCTCCGTAATTCATCACACCCTTGAGGTAGACGGGTCCAGGAGCCAGTTGGGCCTCGAGCCCAGCGTATCGTACGTTGTTTCCGGCCTCGCTGGTCATGATGCGCAGCACGCGGCCCCGTGCACCACGCGTGACGTGCAGGTAGTGATGATCGACGCAATCGTAGTAAAAGATGAGGCCCGCCATCTGCTGAAAATGTTCGGGTTCAAATTCAACGACCGTCTCCGCGCTGGTCTTGAAGTGTGTGATGCGGCGCGCCACCAAACTTTGATGATGCTTGGAGTACAATGACTCACGGCCACGCAGCCTCAGAAACCCTGGGCGCTCTTTGAGGCTGAGCCACGACTCATCATGGGGGGCGCGCAGCGTGTTGAACTCCGTACTGAGCGTCTCCCCGCTGAAGTCATCGTGATGGCGCTTGGTCTTGGAGTCAATTTCCCACGTCTGCGTCGGCAGTTCGGGGCCCCACACCTCGATGGCGGGCGTATTTTTGCCGTGGGCGAGACGCGGCCACTCGCCCTTGGGCCAGTTGACCTTTTGTAAGGCCGTTTCGCGGCCCAGCGTACACTTGCGGGCAGGCATCACCGGCCGCCCGGTGAGATGGACGAAGTACCACTCGCCGTTTTGTGTCTCCACCAAAGAGCCATGACCTGCGCGTTGCAGCGGCAACGTCACGTCATATTTTGACGTAATGAGTGGATTGTTAGGCATCACCTCGTACGGGCCAAACAGGTTCTTGCTGCGCGCCACCGTCTCCACGTGATCCCAGGTGGTGCCGCCTTCTGCGGTCAGCAAATAATAGTAGCCATCACGCTTGTACAGATGCGGACCCTCCACCAACTTGTGCTCAGTGCCGGCAAAGATGTTGGTGATGGGGCCAACTAGCTTCTTTTGGGTCGGGTCGTATTCTTGAATCAAGATGCCCGAAAACGGATGGTGCCCGGCGCGGTGGTCCCACTCCATGTTCAACAAGTATTTTTTGCCGTCATCGTCATGGAACAATGAAGCGTCAAAACCGCTGCTGTTGAGGTAAGTGGGCTCAGACCATGGGCCCTGGATGTTGGAAGCGGTGATGAGATAATTGTGTGAGTCTTTATACGCACCGGTCCACGTCTTGGTATCGGTGTAGATGAGATAAAAGAGCCCATCGTGATAAGTAAGGCACGGTGCCCAAATCCCGGCGTTGTCCTCATTGCCAATCATGTTGAGTTGACTTGAGCGGGTCACCGCGTAGCCAACCGGTCGCCAATTGACCAAGTCGCGCGAGTGATGCAGGCGCACCGCGGGCCACCATTGGAAGGTGGACGTCGCTATGTAGTAGTCATCGCCAGCACGACAGATAGAAGGATCCGGATGAAACCCGGGCAAGATCGGATTTTTGATGCTCATGGTACTCACTTGGAAGTTGCTGGTGCCGGAGTGCCTGCGACAGAGCCACAAATCAGCTCCGCGACCATCCCGGACAGTGCCGCTCTCGATGTCCCTTTGGTACCGCTTCGACGCTCAGCTGAAAAGGGCGCCCAAAACATGCCTGCCTGACCGACAAACCCCAATGCTCTCCATGATTGTACCGCCTCAGAACGACAGCACCCACAGGTCGTAGAGGGCGTGCGTCCACACGGCCGGGGCAAAACCCCGAAACTCATAAATCAGCGTAAAGACCAACCCACACAGGGCGCGAAATGAAAACGTGGTCAGATCGAACGCATCGGACAAATCACCCACGTAGTGCCAAGCACTGAACACGCAGGCCGCCGTAACCGCCCAAATCACGCGCACCAACAACTTTTGGGTGGCGCGAGTGATGTTGAAGAGAAATAGCACCACGGCGGCGCCCACCCCATAGAGCCCCACGCGGAACACGGCTTCTTCATAGAATCCAGCTCCCAAAGACATCACGGCTCCGGCTACTCGATCAGCGACCCCGCTCGCCGCGCTCAATTGCTCCGTCACCGACGACAACGCCGGCGCCGCGTTCATCAGGCCGATCATGCCCAGGTCCATTGCGCCTAAGGCCAGCACCAGGCGCGCTACAGCGTAGCCCGCCAACAGGCGCATCAGCACAGCGTAGATCACGCCCTCCGTCCCCATCCATGCAAAACGACTGGCCTGCAAATGACGCCCGCGCCCGGCCAAAAGCAGGGGTGTGACGTAGGCCGCTCCAATGGCCAAGGTGAGCGCCACATAGGCAGGCAGACTGTGATTGGCCACTCGCTGCAGGTTGGAAGTGACCACATCCGCGGCGTTGCGCACGGGAAGGAAGACGACGCCCAGGTGGTAGCCGACAAAAATGGGTAGTGTGAGGGCCAAATCAGTGATTGGCCCTGAGCGCTGGCTGGCTGACTCTTCTGTTGGGCTGGGCGCCACCATACTTGCGCATCGGTACCAGATGCGGCGCAGGGGGGCCCAGTTTTTGGCTGCTGGGCAGCTTACTGTCCGGCGGGCTGCAAGTGATAGACCAGCCACGCCACGGTGAAGACCCACAGCAGCAAGATGCCCACGAAAGGACCATCCGACAGCATCTCTTGGGTGGGGCTCTCTGCGCGCGGGCGAAAGCGCACGATATGCAGGAAGCGCAGCACGCCGAGCACCACAAAGATCGTGGTGGGCCACAGCGTGCTGGCATGAAAGAACGTCTGGGTGCTCGGATCGAGGGTGTAGATCAAATACGTCGAGACCGTAGCGAGCGACGTCACGCCGAGCGCCACATCCAGCCCGCGCTTGGTGTAGCCCTCCAGCGCCACACGTTGCTTGCCCGCGCGGGCCGAGGCCGTGGTGAGCTCATGACGGCGCTTGCCGAAGCCCAAAAAGAGCGCCAAGAGCGCGGTGCAAGCAAACAGGTACCACGACACGGAGATGCGGGTGGCAAAGCCACCACCCAGCACGCGCAGCACGAAGCCCGCCGCGATGCAACTCACATCGACATAAGCGATGTGTTTGAGCTTCATGGTGTAGGCGACGTTGAGCGTGAAGTACCCCGCAGCCACCAACGCAAACCAGGGTGAAACCAGGTAACCCGCGACCAGGGATATCGCCACCAAAAGGTAGGCAAATATGCGCGCCACGTTCTCCGGTACGCGACCGGAGGCAATCGGTCGATGGCGCTTGACCGGATGGAGCCGGTCCGCGCTGACGTCCGCCAAGTCATTGATGGTGTACACCGCGCCAGCCAAGAGACAAAACGCTGCAAACGCGACGGAGGCGCGCGTCAGCATCGACACGTCAAAGAGCTTGGTAGCAAACACCACCGGTGCCAGCACAAAAACGTTTTTTACCCACTGATGCGGACGGATAGTGCGAATCAAGCCGCGCACCCGCCACACCATGGAACGCCGCGCCACCTCGGGCTCGGGATCCACCACGGGCGCGGGCCAGCTGTTCTGGTCGGGACCGGCTGACTCACCCCAGAATGCAGGGTTGGTTGGATCGCTGGACATCTCACCCATGTCTTCGATGGTGATCGGCTCCACCTTGGATGGAGTGATGTCTACCGTCGCACCGTCCTGGCCTAGCTCGCTCGTGCTGGGCTCTCTGCGTCGCTCATTCATGGGTCGTTCTAACCCTAGGGAAGGCAGGTTGTTCTTGTCAAACCGCGGTGGAAGACTACGCCGGCCGACCCACTGAACATAAAAGAGCGCCGCGGCCAGCGCGCGCCACGACAGCCGCGTTTTCATCAACATGAGCACTGATCCAAAATCCCGTCACCAAGAGCTCGCTGCACTCATACGTGCTCATGATTATCGTTACTACGCGCTGGACGATCCCGCCGTCGACGACCAAACCTACGACGCGCTCTACGCCGAATTGCGCGCGCTTGAGGCACAACACCCGGCCCTAGTGACCGCTGATTCACCCACGCAGCGCATTGGTGCGCCGCGTGGTTCACTGCCGGGTCAGCGAACGCTCAAGACCGTTCCCCATGTGCGGCCCATGATGTCGCTGGACAACACCTATAGCGAGGCGGATCTCAATGAGTTCATGCGCCGCGTGGTGGACGGTTTGCCTGAAAATGCCCGCGTTCGTTACTGCGTCGAGCCCAAGCTGGACGGCGCCAGCGTGGAGATCTTGTATCGTGGTGGGCGATTGGTCGGCGGGTCCACCCGGGGGGATGGGAAAACTGGTGAAGAAATCTTTGAGAACTTGCGCACCATCCGCAACCTTCCGCTCACCATCGACTACCAGGGCGATCTGACTTTGCGCGGCGAGGTAGTCATTTACCGAAGCGACCTTCAGACCATCAATCAGTTGCGCCAAGAGCGCGGTGAAGCCCTGTTCGCCAATCCGCGTAACGCAGCCAGCGGCAGTTTGCGCATGCTCGACCCCAAACTCGTGGCTGAGCGGCGGCTGCGCGTGTTGATCTGGCAAGTCGTGGAGGAAGATTTTGCTGAGAGCCATTCGCAAGCGCTCGAGCGTTGCGCAAAGTTGGGCCTGCCTACTCACAGGTTGCACCGGGTATGCGATGACGCCGAGCAAGTGCATGAGGCTTTGCGCAGTATCGAGCAGGGTCGGCCTGACTATGCCTACGAGATTGACGGGGCCGTGATCAAAGTTGACACGTTCTTGGAGCAGGGCATCTTGGGGACCACCGCTAAGTTTCCGCGCTGGGCCATTGCCTATAAGTTTGGCGCCGAGCGCGCCTACACCCAGCTCTTGGACATCAGTGTACAGGTGGGGCGCACGGGGACGCTCACCCCAGTCGCGCACCTTGCGCCTGTGCAACTAGCCGGCACCACCGTAGCGCGCGCCTCATTGCACAATCAAGATCACATCGAACGCCTGGACGTGCGCATCTTGGATCGCGTCTGTGTCGAGAAAGCCGGCGAGATCATCCCGCAAGTCGTCGCGGTGGATACCGCCGCGCGGACCGGTCAAGAGCGCGTGTTTCACCTGCCCAACGCATGTCCCAGCTGCGGCGGGCCCGTCAGTCGCGTGACAGGTGAGGCGGCAATGCGCTGTGGAAACGTCGAGTGCCCCGCCCAAGTGCACGGCGCTATTCTGTATTTTAGCCGACGTTTTGCGATGGATATCGATCACTTGGGTGAAAGCCTCATTACTCAACTCATCGAAAACGGCCTCATTCATGACCTCGCCGATCTGTATGGACTCACTCACGAACAGCTCATGCACCTGCCACGGGTGGGAAAGAAGAGCGCTCAGAATGTCATTGATTCCATCGCGCGCAGCAAGGATCAACCATTTGATCGTTTGGTGACAGGTCTGGGGATCGAGCTGATCGGCCAAGTCGCGGCGGTGCAGATGGCACAGGCAGTCGTTGATTTGAACAATTTGGTGCACACGTCTCCCGCGGAGATTGGCCAAATTTGCGGAGAAATCCCCGGGTTTGGTCCCAAAATGGTGGAGTCCGTCGTCGCCTACCTGAGCGACCCCGGCCACCAACGTCTCCTCGAAAAACTGCTCACATTTGGGGTATCTAGACCCGTGGAAGCCAAACCAGCGCTGGCTGATGGACCGCTCAATGGGTACAGTTTCTGCGTGACGGGCGTGCTCAGCAAGAAGCGTGAAGATGTGCACGCCGATATCCTGCGCGCCGGCGGCGTGGTGCACGACAAGGTCAAGAAGGGAACAACCTACTTGGTGTCTGGAGAAAAGGTGGGCAAAAGCAAATTGGACGCAGCGGCCAAAGCGGGAACCCAGGTCATCTCCGAGGCGCAGCTGAGCGCTCTTTTCACCAACGCTCCCACTAGCAATTAGGGATGCCCCGCATCATCCGGCCACTTCACTTGCACTTTTCCACCGCATTGGCTGCGTACACGGTCATCAGCGTGGTCGTGCTCACTTGGACCGCGCTTTTTGGCTACAGTATGCGCCTAGCGCCCAACCGCTGTCGCACCGGGCTTTTGCCAGTTGGCGCGCGCTGTTGTGCACCGGGCCAAACCGTAAGCGAGGGCCATTGCGTAGGCACTCCTCTCAGCTGTCCTCCTCCCTACCAAATCACTCATGGCGGCTGCGTACTGCCCCCCGCTCGCGTCTTATTGCCCTTCGGCCAAGTGACCGTCGGTCCTACAGACTGGGACTCGGCCGAAGTCGCTGGACAGCGTCAGCTGACCGTCCAACCTTTCTCCATCGATCACGCAGAGGTGGATCAGGAACGCTACCGTCGTTGCACGGAGGCGGGCGCCTGCCCGAGCGTACCGCTCAGTGCAGAGGCTGGCTTACCCGTCACGCGCGTGTCGGCCGAGGCCGCAGCGGCTTTTTGTCGCCATGTCGGCGGTCGATTACCGAGCGCGGACGAGTGGACGTACGCCGCCGCGGGTGAAAGAGCTCATCGCTACCCGTGGGGCGCCCACGGCTTGGTGTGCCGGCGCGCCGCGTTTGGACTGGTCAGTGGACCATGTGCTCAGCAAGGCCTAACAGCTGATTTGCCTGGGTCGCGACCAGAAGGGAAGAGCCCGATGGGCGTGTTCGATTTGGCGGGTAACGTCGCAGAGTGGGCGGTAGACGACCAGGGGACACCCAGCGTACGCGGGGGTTCATTTCGTTCAAAAAGCCCCGCGGCGCTCAAAAGCTGGTCGGTGGCCCCGGCCCGCGTCGCGGATGACGTCGGATTTCGTTGCGTTTATGATTTGAGTTCCGACCAAAAAAGCCGGCCGCAGTAGGCGGCTGACGGTTTTGGGAACACTTTGAGCGGGTTGTTTGGTAAGCCGACAGGCAAAGAAAAAGCCATGTCGTTTGCTCTCCTTGCTATCGGAACTGAACTTACCCGCGGCGATTTACACAATACCAACTCAGGCTGGCTCGCGGAGCGTCTCACGTCGCTCGGTCACGAGGTGACGCACATGCTATCTGTCGATGATGAGGATACGCGCATCGTTGGGGCGCTCGTGGAGCTCTCCCGTCATCATCGGGTGATCGTGTGCACCGGCGGCCTGGGACCCACGACTGACGACCGCACGAGCGCGTGCGTGGCCCAAGTGCTGGGGGTGCCCATGGTGCGCGATGCCGGCGCTTTTCAGGACATTTTGGCGTTTTTCAAGGCGCGCGGTCGCGACATGGCGCCCTCCAACGGCAAACAGGCTGACTTCCCAGAGGGCGCGGTCGTGCTCAAAAACCGCATGGGCACCGCGCCGGGCTTTTGTGTGCAGATTGGCTCGTGCAGCGCCTTCTTCTTGCCTGGTGTACCCACTGAGATGTCGGTGATGTTCGATGAACAGGTGGTGCCACGCCTGCCTCCATCAGCAGTGCCCTTCACCACGGTACGCTTGCGCTGCTTTGGTCTACCCGAGGCAGAGATCAATGACCGCTTGGCCACGATCGAGTCCAAACATCAGGTCACCATTGGTTATCGCGCTTCTAACGCGGAGATTGAGGTAAAAGTGCTGGCAAAAGCCCAGCCCGAGGAGACGGCCCCCCAGCTCTTGCTGCGCGCAACCCACGTAGCCGACGAAGTCGCAGAGCTGCTTAGTCCTTTTGTGTACAGCCGGGGCGAAGCAAAACTGCCAGAGGTGGTGGGTCACCTGCTGCTTGGGCAACGGGCGACACTCGGACTTGCCGAGTCATGCACGGGCGGGCTACTGAGCCAATGGATCACCAGTGTGCCGGGCGCCAGTCGCTACTTCAAAGGTGGTGTGGTTGCCTACTCCAACTCGGCCAAAGCGCATCTGTTAGGTGTTTCGGAGACGATGCTGCGCAAGTATGGTGCAGTCAGTGAACCGGTGGCGCGCGCCATGGCCGAGGGCGCTCGGCGTGCGCTCGGCAGTGACTACGCCATCGCGCTCACGGGCTTGGCGGGTCCGGGTGGAGGCACCAAGGAAAAGCCGGTAGGCTTGGTTTTTTGGGCGGTGGCAGGCCCCCACGGTACCGTCTGCAAACGCGTCGAGTTCTTCGGTGATCGATCGCAAGTACAGATCCGCTCAGCGATGAGCGCGCTCTTTACACTCTACAAGCTGCTCACCAATCAGCTCTCTCCCTGAGCCCAATCCGACCGCATTTGGACGTGACCTTGCGCAAAAAACGGGGCATGCTCTGTGCGTGACTCGTCTGACTACTCCGTTTTCCGTGAGCCCTCTTCGTCCTTTCCGCCTGCACAGTGGCGCGCCTTTCGCCCTGTGTGCGTTGCTGCTCGTGGGCGTGTCGGCGTGTTCATCCGATGGCGGAGAGAACCCAGCTGGTTCGGGTGGGTCTGCGGCCAGCGGCGGCGCTTCTGGGAGTGGGGGTGCAGCGGCCAGCGGCGGCGCATCCAGCAGCGATCAAGGTCCTGCCGACTCCTCTCAAGCGGCGATTGCTGCGTTCATTCAGGCCGGAACGTACAAATCCTGGCTTCATGATGCAGCCCCGCGCGTAGGGGGACCCTCCAATGTCCATGGTGACGCCTTGCAGGTGTATTTCAATGACTTGGCCGTCGCGGCTGGCGTCAACGGCGAACCCGACCCGGGCGGTATGGTGGTCAAGGAGATGTACGATGAAAGCTCGGGCGAGTTGGTGAGCATCGCGGCCGCGCTGACCACCACCGGTACACGAGTCTATTTTTGCAC
>JACZCW010020967.1_pt1 | contig 15571 bp, 23 predicted proteins | sample 8641861 | NCBI WGS metagenome assembly JACZCW01 (sample SAMN15324607, study PRJNA640507) | soil metagenome | isolation source: intercropping sugarcane | place: China: Luxin town, Laibin City, Guangxi Province | collected 2019-07-25 | depth 10cm m | reverse complement strand
TCATCGCCATGATGCGCGTCATGCCGGCTTCAACCGCGGCACTGATGCCAGCAGACGCAAGCTCCTTAGCCATGAATCCACTTACCACCAGCCCAAGTCCTTTGAGGGGGTTGTCCGCGAGCCACTTGGCCAGGTCGACGCCACCCTCGAGCACATCACCGATTGCCGGCGTGAGCTCCGTGAATTTAGGGATGAGTTTCGTGAGTTCCGGAACAAGCTTCTCCCCAACCTCGCGGTTGAACAGCTTCATGGCTTCCAATGCTTGAAGGTCTGCGTCTTCAAGTCGTTTTCCCGCGAGGTACTCAGTCCTTTCCTTTGAGTTTGAAGCTCCCGTGAACCGCTCAAACTCTGCCATCAAGGCAGCCTTGCCGGTCCCCTTCTGTTTCTTTTCTGCGTCCAGATACAGTGGAGAGAATCCACCCAATGCCTTCTTGGACTCAGCGTTTAGGATGTCCTCAATCTGCGTCAGATCTCCGCCGGTTTTGGCCAAAATGTCGGCCATGATTTCACGGGGGTCTTTGAGCTTGGTCCTGCTGTCATCCGAGAAGACATCGATCCCAAGTCCCTTGAGCGCCTTTTGGGCCGGTTTCTTTGTTAGGTCCGCAGCAAACCTCGTGATGGCCGTCGATGCTTCTGCGGCGCTCGGCGCACCACCGCGCGCCACCGTCGCCTGCGCCATGGCGCCCATCGTCTTGAGCAGCTCGACCGGGCCACCCTCGTAGGCCCGTGTCGCGGCGCCCAAGGTCGCCAGCTCGCTAGCCATGTCCTTAATTTCAACCGCACCCAGGGTGCCCTGGACAGCCAGTGTGCGCATTACATCGTTGAGCGCCTCGACTTGTTTCTGTGGGTCCTTGATCTGGTCGCGAATGACATTGAACGCCTGACCAGCCGCCTCGCCAAGTTCCCCAAAGTCGGCACTGGTAGCCAAGGCCAGCGTACCCATGTCGCCAATGATGGCGCGCGCGGTCTGCAGGTCACCGGTCTTTTCAACGAAGCCGGAGATCGCACCCAGTGTCTCAGCGCCAGTGAAGCCCTTGACGTTTTGTGACTCCTTCAGCAGTGAGCCCTTGAGTGACGGGTCTCCGGCTTGATTGGCCAGTTGCGACGCTAGTGCCTGCTCGGACATCTGCGTCCTCATCGCATTGGCGATGCCTACACCACCCAGGAGAGCACCAACACTGCCAAGCGCTCGCATGCCTCCGCCAACCACGCCCACGGTTCCATCGAACACTCTGGAGGCGCCACGCTTGACGCTTCTGACAGTCTCCTGTCGGGCGCGCTCGTTGTCTCGGACGGCCCGCTGCTCAGCGCGCGTTCGGTTGACGAGGTGTTGGTGGTATTGCCGATCCTCGTAACGACGAATGCGGTCTGCTGACCGCTGCTCCTCGCGCTCACGACGGTCGCGACTCTTGCGTTCCTCCCGCTCCCGAGCGGCCAGAATCTTCGCGGCCCCGCGCTGCTCCGCCGCTGCCTGCGCTTCGCCGGATTGCTGAGCAAGCCTGACTCGCTGCTGACCCGTGCGCATGTCGCGCGTGTACCCGCGGCGGGCGTTGGACTCCGCTTCGGTCTCAATGCTGCGCATCACGTTCCGGAGCTTGTCCTGGCCTTCGATGCCGATTTGGTATTTGAGCAGCGTCAAGGTTCAGCCTCCGAATGCAGTCAGGTTGATGCCGAGCATGCTCGCCTGCGTTCCGTCGAACCTCGTCGCCTCGTATTTCCCCAGGCCACGAAGGACCGCGCGCCGATCGGTGAACCCAGGCCTGCCGGGCCGGGAAAGCGGGATCCAGTCGTGCGCGGCTTGCTGGCAAACGACGAAGGATAGATCCACTTCAACGCCGGACTCGGTCGCCGCGCGCAGGTGGTACCTACCGACGGCTGACAGCGTGAGTACGCCATCTTCAAGAGTGACCGTTGCTCCTTGTGGCTTTGCGACTTCAGTCACCCCCGTGACCGTCAGTGGGAGGATGACGGTTTCACCTGCGATGACCTCGAGCACATGGCCAATGCCATTTCGGAAGGTGACAGGGCGCCCGACGCCGATGACGTGAGCAGAGACAGTGTGTTCAACTTGTGATGATTCCATGGTGATCTCAGGCGTAGATGGTTGGGTTGAAAGGCGCCTTGGCTGGGATCCCCAGGAGCGCGTGAAAGTTGACTTGGTCACCTTCGAGCGCAGCCTCGATCCGCTCCGGCGTGACCTTGGGATCGCGGGTGATGGCGCGGAGCCGGTTCCGACGCTGAACGCCCATCGAAGGCGGGTAGACCATCGCGTCCAGCGTCGCGTTGGGATACGCGGCGATCAGAACCTCACGCACCCACCCACCGCCAAGCACGCATTCCAAGACGAATAGGCCGGGAACGTCGGCCACGATGCGACCCGCTTGCATACTTGCCCGTGAACCAGCGGGAGACCGAACGAGCGTCCAGCTCAGGGTGGCGAAGTGCGGGTGCACCGGGACGAATTGGATCGACTCGCCTACGATCGCATCCACCGCGGCGTTGGCGACGAGTTCATGGTCGAACTGAGGTGAGGGGTACTTTGCGCGAATCGGGCACGGGTCGGTGCCCTTGGGCCGCGCGGTGCCGTTGTCGAGCAGCACCACTCCTGGTTGCTCGGCTGGATTCAATCCGGTCGCATGCTCGATGGTCACAAATCCATCCCTTTCGACAATGTTGTTTGGAACGCCTGGCTGGGGAACGCTTCGTGCGTTGGCCTTGGCTGAAAGCTCCGCGATGCGTGCACGGCGTCCGGCGAGACTGTCTTGGGCTTTTTCTGTTTGAGTTGACATGTTGGTCCTTGATTAGAGTCCGGGTGCCTCATGGCGGCCCGGGTTGAAGTGTGCATGCGGGTTGTGATCAACGCGCGCTTGTGCTTTGCCGTCGTTTGCTCCCAACTCAGGGTCGTTGAGGGCGTGACAAAGCGTGATGAGCGCGCTTGCGTAGTCGAGCCCATTGGTCGGATAGGACCAGCGGCGGCCAGCGGCGGGGACCTCACGAATTGAGAGCAACTGGCGTTTCAGTTGTTCATGGGGAACAAGTGAAATCCCGCCTTCGCGAAACATCCGCCGAAGATTGCCTGCGATCGCAGCGTCTTTGCTTTCCTGGGTCCAATGATACGAGCGGTAGCGAATTCCATGGTTGGAAAAGAGTCCCCCTAGCGCCGCCTGCTCAAACTGATCAGCAAACACCACGTCGATGTTCAGCTGCTTGCAGTTGGCGGCAACGGAATCAACGATCGCATTGATGCTGGTTCGATGTGGTGGACCCCAACCGACGACGCGGGCAACACGCAGAACTGGGCGGGTGAGCTGCGGCTCATAGATCGGAGCCCCAGTCTCGTCGGTAGCCCAACCAATCTGTATCGTCTGGGGGGGGAATGCCGGACCTTCCGCCCAAAGTGGGCGCCGGACCTGGACGGGCGATGGCCACCCAAAATAGGAGAAAAGTGCAGCCCAAGTATCGTGTCGCAAGCCAGACGCATCGAGGGAGCACATCCATCGCCCACCCAAAGTGCCGGGCGGAACGCACTCATGGGTCGCGCAGTTCACTTCGTCGAGCGTGAGAACCGAATCACCAGCCGAGCCGAACTCGTTTTGCACGTGCATCGTGAACGTGCGTGGCGAAGTACGCTTGATCTTCTGAATGCGCTGGGGTGTCCAGTATGCTGGATTGAGCTGGGTTGCAGGGGAAATGCCGTCCACCTCTTGCGGTGAAATCACCAAGAACTCGGACGTTGGCTTCCCGAAGTGCTCCTGGTAGGCACTGAAACAGAATCCTGAAGGCTGCCACTTTGAACCAGCGTAGAAGAGTTGCGCACCCGGCAAGAGCCGGCCAAGGGCTTGTTCTCGCGAGTCTTCGAGGCTCACAACCCGGTCCGTCGAGTACCAACCCGGCGCTTCGTCGAAGATTACCGAGCCCGACCAGCGGGATGCCAAGCTATATCCGCCTCTTTTGGCTGCAACAACGTTGATCTCAACAGGGAGGCCGGACGGGTGGCGAAGGACGATTCCGTCCGAGGTTTCACCGACCTTCAGTGCTCGAAGTGCGGGCCTCTCGTGGACCATGGCGAGGTGACCACGGATCGCGTTCGCGTTGTCCAGTTCAGTGGCGAGAACCGAAATACGGGGGCCCTGCTCGCCTCGCTTGATGATGTCAGTTGTGATGGTCTGGGATCGGCAAACCGCAAGCGCCGCCATCGCCAATGATTTGCCGGTGCGTACCGGAGAAAAGTCGGCGCACTCTGTAGGTGGTGCATCGAGCGGGAGTTCGGCGGCGGTGCAACCGATTGCAGTCTCGAATGCACGCCGCTCAAAGTCGGAAGCACGGGCCAATAGGTCATCCGTCGGAACGCCGTCGAACGCTCTGCATTTCAGGCGTTGAAGGATGGTGGCTGACTCCAAACCAAACCCAGCCGGCGAGGTGAGCACCATCTCAAAGTCCACGGTTTCCCCTTGTGAAGAGCTTGAAGGTGTCAGTGTTCGGGTACTTTGGACGGGCCGTCGCTTCGCGCGCCGCCAGCTCCCAGGCAGCAAGCTCATGCTGCCGCGCAGTGGCGGCAAGGGCGGCAGCTTGCTTGAACAGCTCCGGATCCCCTGACTCTGCTGCTCTTGCGCTCAAGTAGCGCGATGCTGCCATGGTGAGTGCTGCAGACTCGACGATGGCACCGACACCCGATGTGATCTCCCCACCATGGGCGCGTGCCAATTCCCGGCGCCTGTGGGCAGCGTAGCGAGCTCCCCAACGAGCGAAGGGGCGGAACTCTGGGGCTGTCCTGTTGATACCATGCAGGCCACGCGGGCCAGCCTTGAGACGTTTCTGGGAACCGGTCCGATTGCCCTTGATGAACCGCCCCTGGGAGTCCCGTTCCGATCGGACCGCACCCTCTGGTGTAGCGGACGGCAACTCATTGGGCGGCAACACCTCGATGCGAGGCACCCCAGCGCCGTTACCGTGACCGGTACGAAGCACCATCAGTCCCACCTCCGACGGTCGACGGGCCTGTTTGCCGCTTGGGCTTCGCGCAGCGTTCTGAGTTCGACGCGCAACACCGACTCGCGTGCCACATTGCGGAATGGTGTGAGGTCGCCAGGCGACCGCGCATTGCCTGGGCGCAGTATGCCAGCGTCGATGAGCATTCGGCGGCACCGTGGGCCATCGATCGGTGTGCGGAAATCGAGAGTCCGCGGCGGTTCGGCGAAGTTCGGCGGAGTCGCTAAGTGCTTGAATTTGCTCACGCCACCTCCATCGTTTCTGTCAGTTCGACGGTAGAATGGCTTTTTTCGCGCTTCTGGCGGGTACGCAACCCGCTGAGCGACAGCAACTCGGCCTCGGCGCGGGCCAGTGCGGCCCCTTCGTCAGTGTCCTCTTGATGCGCGCGGGGCTTCCATGCGCGACTCCGGACCCACATCACGACGTCCTCACGGAAGGCACACAGGCGCCCGCGTGGGCCACGATGGACCGCCAGGCCATGTTGGGCCGCGCTCTGGAGACTCTCGCGGCTGAAGCCAAACTCGGTGCGTAGTTTGGCCAAGTCGAGAAGCTCCGACGCTTGGGGCGCCTCCGTATGGGCGGCCAGGGCCTCAAGTTCGTCGGCCATGCGGCGAAGCTCGGCGGCGCGGATGAGGAGCTGATTCCGGGAGGCTGTATTTCCAGTCACGCGGCACCATCCACGACTAGGTTGCGGGTGCTTTCACGCAGGACCGCAAGCGTGCCGGGGTGAACCCCCACGCCAGCAGCGACAGCAAGCACGGTCGGTCTGGAGATTTTTAGCACCTTGGCGGCACCGCGCGGACCACGAAGTCGGAGCACTTCGGTCACCGTGGAACGGATGTCGGGCGGAACGTCTGTGGCTATGGGTTTCCGGTTCACGGAATACCAACAACCATTTTTTAAAACACCATTCACAACACTTTCTGAGTGAAGCGGGTTCACCACACCATCTCCCGCCCGTACCACTTGGCACGATGGACCCTCACGAATCGCTCAATCCGTTCCGTGGACCACCCCTGCGCGAGTCGCGTGCTTACTGCGTCGTGCAATCGCTGTTCGAAACGGGCGTCTTCATGGACCTCCAATTGCTCGGCCGCTGAGAGGCGGCAGAACGCGGCTTTGTCGGGAACGAGGCTATCGGGGTGCGGCGGCTTCGAAACGCCGTCTACGGGGCAGCTAGGGGCCGTAGAAATCATTTCTGCGACGGATAGGAGTTTCACTCGAACACCTCCGAGCGGTTTGTGGTCACGAACTCCGCGCCCGACTGGCGGTAGGGACCGCGATTGGGAGTGGTTTGTTTGGCGCCGAGATAGTTGTTGCAATCACGGCTTAAATCCCAGGGCTGAACACGGTGAGCAAAAGCGCTCGCCAATGCGTTGGTGATGACATTCTTGGCGCGATCAACCTGAACCTTGTCGGCGAGCTCACCAAAGGACTTCATCGCTCGCCCCCAATCCTTGGGACTGAAGCCTGGAGTTGTGCCCCTGAGGCGCTCAAACTCCGCCAAATAGAAAACCTTCAGCTCGTTGGCGTGAGGATGCGGCGGAGCCTTGGCCTCCTTGGACGACTTCCTCTTCGCCGACTTCTCGTCGCGCTTGTGCGCGATGACAGATTGGGTTCCTTCTTGGGTTCCTTCAATGGGTTCCTTAGGGGGCATCTCATGCACTGGTTCAGGTGCATCTAATGCACGGGTTAGAGGCATCTCATGCACTGGTGCGTCCAATGCACTAGTGCATGTCGTGCCCTGGTTGGGCTTTGACCGTGGCGCTTGGCGTTCTCGTTTGGCCGGCGGGATTCGCATGAGTCCTATCAGCTGGTAGTTGTTGCTCTTGCCGCTCTCCTTCTGGATTGCGATGAAGCCGCTTCGTTCAAGCAAGGCCAAGTGCACCTTGACGGCACGTTCACCCAACCCGGTCCACTGCGACAGGCGGGGGATACTGGGGAATACCCGACCGGTTGTTGAATGATGGTCGAGCAAGGCCAGAGCAACCATTTTGGTGGGTGTCTTGAGGGCCGACTCAAAGACCCGTCGTTGCGCCGCCAGCAAGTCGACGTCACCCACGCTTGACCTCCAAGACGCGCCCGATCCCTTCCTCGGCGAGGCGTCGCCATACCGCACCACCGTGAGTCGCTTGGAACTCAGCGGCAGTCATCCCGCTGGTTCCGATTGTGACCAACCCAGCGCGATACCGGGCGTCCAGCACGTCCATGAGTGTGGCGTCACGGTCGGTTGTTGCCTGGGGTCCCAATTCATCGATGGTGAGCACCGGAGCCGTCTTGGCCAACTCAATCGCTGGCGCCTCCCCCTGTCCAAGCGGGTGGCGTCGACCTGCCATGACCAAGTCCAAGGCGGTGGTCCAATGGCCACACAGAACCGCTTCCGCGCACGTTTGGACAGGCCCGGGCTGTTTGGAGAGACTCTTGCCGAGACTGTTGTCGTAAACGCTGTAGGGTGTTCGTGACGACGCAAGGTCGCGTATGGTGACACTGTCCAACTTTTCGAGTTCTGTACGCGCCCCGGCAGCCATCCGATGGATGAGCGCAACGGCCGCCGATGTCTTCCACGACCCCGGATGCCCCAGAAGCAAAACGTTGCCGCCGCTCTTTGGATTCCATTTGTTTGCGAATTGTTGGAACTGCTGGGGCGCCTTGGTCCGGAATCGCTCGTTGTCGACTCTGGCCAACTCCAACTTGGGCAGTTCGTTCAAGATCGGTGCGGCGGTGAGCTTGCTGCAGTAGCGTTCGATCGATTCTGCGCGCAATTTGGCCTCCTTTGCCCTAAACAACGCAAGCCGCAGCGGCTCATGTTCGGGGCAACAGAACGCGTCGTTGGGTCCCAGAATCCGACCGCATGGATTCGCGCGGCCACCGTAACCGCAAGCGAACTTGCCATCGATCAACTCGCACATGCGCAAGCGGTGTTGCTCGAGTTCGTCGGGGTCGATGGCGCTTGGGTTTAGCGTGCTCGTGAGGTCGATCATCGTGTCCCCCTTTGTCGCCGTTCCGGCGCTGGTGGGGTCACAACGATACTAAGGTATGGACCTGGACTGCGCCGCTCAGCCTCTATGACCTCAATGGCTCGCCGCAGATGAAACAAGATCGTTTCGATTGTCTCGGTCCGTAGCGGGGCTCCCTTCTCCTCACCCGGGGTGCCGCCGCTGTATCTGACCAGACATCCGATCGCGATGCTTGGTGCCAGACGATTGGTGATCGGAAGGGGAATTGTTTCGTCGGCCATGAGTCGGCGATTGATGGTGTCGAGCGTGATCACGCGTTACCTCCTGCGCCGTTGATCGGCGATGTCACATCAAGCCAGGTGAGCCCTCTCCCAGTTGGCCCAACCGTAAAAACGGGCAGGCAACCTGAATGCTGCTCGCGAAGCTGCGATTCCATTTCGTCGGACGTACCAGGCGAGCGCTCACGGGTTTCCCGGAGTAGCCTCGACCGCGTCGACACAGCGCCGCAGAAGGTGCCGTCCGGAAGCTCCTGGATGATCGCGGCAACCTCCGTGAGTTGCCTGCCGCGGTACAGAAAAAGTTCCAGCCCCCCGCAGAGCTGAATCATGATGCCGTCCAGGTCGTTGGCCGAGAAGGTGCTCATGCTTCCCCCCGTCGGCACGACTCGCACACGGCGAAATCTCCATCGCGCAGCAGGCGTCCACACGCGCAGACCCCGTCGATTGGCGCGGCGAATTCGTGGTCTGTCTCCAACAGCCGGAGCGCAACTACCTCACTTGGGTCCGCACGCATCGAGCGGTTGAGCTCAAGTTTCAGCTGCTCGCGTTTGGCCGGGGTCATGCGCCCTCCCTTGGGTCAGGGGGGAGGGGCAAGCTCAAAGCCGTCGCGGCACGCTTTAGGCGCTCGTAGGTCGACGGCTTGCAGGGTTTCCCGCCGTATGCGCGACGGGTGGTTTTTTCGCTGGTTAAGGCGGCCGCGGAAATTTCGCGGATTGCCTGGGGTGTGATTGTTTGGTCCATGACGGGGGAAAGATTCCCGTCTTTGGATCAGAGATACGAAACACTTTTTGAGTGAAGTGGTCTATGGGCTGAATTCTAACACTGCATTGGAGACGCGATTGCTGCTGAGTTTTCTCCATTTTGCCAGATTGCTCAGTTCGACGAGGACGCCATTTGCGTCAATCAAGGAGTCGATTTTGCTGGTTCGGCCTGGATTAATTTTGTCTCGTTTCGTCCTATCAGACTCATACCTTTCAAGCAGACCGATGATCTGCTCCGTCTTGTGTTCCAGTTCGCGGAACTGCGGATCGACGCCGGCAAAAAGGCCCACCCAAAGTTGACGTGCAATCTCCTCGGGAGTGTTGCCTTTGTACTCCAGCCCACGATTGAGCCAGTCGCGTCGAGCCAAATAGCGGTCACCATGCTCACGAACGATGCGAACAGCGAGCGCTATCTTCGGCCCATCGTTGACGTGGTATTGTGCGTCTTCAAGTCTGTGGATGTGCATCGCGGTATCTGGGTGCAGCTCAATCGACTCACGCATTGCGAATACTTGGGAGAGCCACATTGATAAATTGATGACCGTTCGCTCCTCCGCGGAGGCGGCTTCATCTGGAGTCAGGTCCTCTAGCCCAGTATCGCGGCAGGCCCGATTCAGTTCAGTGGTCCAGGCGTGGATCGCCTCGTCTACCTTTGCGGCCCAGCCCTTCATGGCCCGAACGCGGACTTCGTCGATGAGTTGTTGGCGTGATGTGCTATTGTCTTCTTCGTCGGCCACGTGCTTGGCCCTCCATGCCCCCGGGAGTTTGCGGCTCCGCGGGGGCTCACTTTTGGCTAGTTTACTGCTGTTTCTGCTTCATGGCTATGAAACGGTTTGGGACTGTTCCTCCACACCTCCATCGTCATCGTCTTTTACTGTCCTGTGAGCTTCTAGAGCGCGCCACACTGTGGGTGGTGCTCCTAGGTGACTACTCCACCACGTTGCGGGCTCGTCCTTGTCGAATTCCATCGGCTCCCCACACAAGCGCGCTCGAGCCTTTCGAAAGTCAATGACGTTGGGAACCGGTAGCTCAGCTTCAATTTGCTTGCCGTCTTGAAAGCCCTTCACGCCCAGTCCCATGCAGAGAATGAGCCTGACGGTGACTCGATCGATTGATGCCGGGGCGATGAAGTTGCCCAGCGTGCGAAGCACTCCCGGGCCGATGTACGGAAGGTAGTGTCCCGCGGGCATGCGCTGTTTGGCTCGCAAGGCCTTCTGGCAGGCCGCTTCCCATCCTGGAAGTTCCTTCAGCCGAGGACGTTCGGTCTTGCGCTTCACGCCGCACCCTCTTTCTGAACAGAAGCCCCACTTGGCGCTGCATATGTGCCACTCGCGTGGTCATTGTCGCTGGTGTCGATGTCGTCACGGTCACCCATGCCCGTCTTGACCTCGTATTCAACCTGCTCAAGGGGGAAAAGCAGCCCAGCGGCCAATTCAAGCCACTCGCCGAGGTCGATCTGGGTGTCTTCCGGCTCGTGGGTGGCCTGCCCGATCAACATGACCAACTTTGTCGCGCGGTCACGAAGCATAGGGAGCCAGTTCTCTCGGCTCAGCGCCTTGATGGCGCGCGTGGCCTTGAGTGAAGATTCAGGCTGTTTCTGTGGGGATTCGTGGTCAATCCGATCTTGCGCCCGAGGTTCTGAAGGAAGCTTCACACCCAACAGCCCGCACGCGGCCTCGATGTCTTCCCAGCTCTTCTTGTCGCCCATGCGAGCCAACGCATTCCGCAGGTGTTCCGCGGCCTTCGATCGGTCCGCCTCGTCTCGCTCCTTGACGCCAGCCATGAGCTTGATTGCCTCGTCGCGCATGAGCCGGGCCATGTCGGCCGCCTGTGCGATCTCCGAGAGGGCAAAGTCAGCGTCAATCGCCATCCCACCGTCTGCAGCGCCGCACTCACGCAGAATGTTCATCAGGTGAGCATCCATGTCCCCGGCGTAATTTTCGAAATGCACCGCGCGATCTTCGCCTACGATCACACCGAGGGTTTGTTTCCAATTTTCCATTTTCGCGTTCTCCTTGTTTTGAAAAACGCGGGGTTTTTTGCCTTCACGTCGGCATTGCCGACGGGTTCGCGTCACCGTGACGCAGAACCAAGCAATGCCCCGCCGTCTGCCGGCTCGCCGTGTGGGCCAGTCAGCAGTGGGCGAGACACCGCTCATTTCCCCGGATCATTGGCTCGGTCCCAGAGTTGGAAGCACGTCGCCGTGGCCTCCAAGCCAACCAAACGAATGAAGACGAATCTTCCATCCTGCAATTGGTAAAGACTCCAGCCAGCGGAGCAATGATGGGCGCGCCACCGGCCGCCCAGGTGGTCGGGAAACTCCCTCATGCCGTTCTGGGTGGATTGGTCCACGAAGGCTTTTTCAGGCATGGGAGCCTCCCTGTGCCGTTCGCAGCCTGAGTACTACCCCCCTGGCCTCCGCCAGGTAGTCGAGTTCGCTTGAGTAGAATTCGCGCGACGGGGTGCCGCTCGCGTCAAAAACAACGGGCCCAGCAAGGCGCGCTGTGCGATCGACGTGGCGCAGCACCCGCACCCAATCGGCCCGGGCTAAGGCGTTTGCCAGTTCAACTTCACGTGCGTGCTGAACACGGATCAGCTCACCTACTTCAGACATGGTCGCGTTCTCCAACGCGAGATCAAGATCGGCCCAGTGCCGACGATGTCCCGCCGTCGAGGTCGCGACCAAAGCCACGGCCCCGAAGGCGAGACATCGCTCAGCGCGTGTCCTTCTTGGGTCTCAGCTCGACCACGTTGGGTGCTGCGTGTGCTGTTCGACGCGCCTCCAACTCGCGCGCCAACTGCGCAACTACGCTCCATTCGCCAGCTTGCGATGCACGACCGATCGCTGTCGCGAGTGCCACCTCGACAGGGTCAGATCGTTCCTGGCATCGACTATCTGTCGTTTCTGGCAGCTCACCTAGTTTCGCTGACTTAGGTGATTCAACCCCAACAGTGAGCTCCTCTGTAGCTTCGAAATCCCCCGTAAATGCCGTGAATTCCTCGGTATTTTCCAGGTTCGAGTCCCGTCCGCTCCGCAAATTTGATGCGGTAAAAAACGCAGCGCCAGAAAGTTCTGACAGAAACTCTGGCTCAGACGACGAGACGGGGAACTCCGGAAAGGGTTCCCCAAAGTCGTTTCTGCCAACAGCATCAGCGGTCGCCAGGTACTCCTGAGTCGTCGCAAAGTCTGTGTGGCCCGCCCACTGCTGGATGCGCAACGGCTCGGTGCCGGCGATGGCATGCCAGGTGATGCCGGTCCCACGTAAATCATGGAACACGATGCGCCGTGAGGTCTCCTCAACGGTGAAAAGCTCAACTCTCGACACCTGGGCTAGCTCAAGATTCCGCCTGAAGCCGCGCGCCATATCTCTGTCGCTGGGAAGCCTAAGGACCAGTTCAGACGTTGCCCGGGCCTTCATGGCGTCAAGCAAGGGGGCGAGGTTGGGGTGGATGGGGATCCGGCGGGCCTGGCGTCCTTTGGTAGATTTGACGCCGCCCGAACGGCGGTCGCGAGCTCGGTGAATGTGGATGGTCCGGTTGTCGAGGTTCACGTCAGTCCAGCGGAGGACCTGCAGCTCTCCCAATCGCATGAAGGTGTAGACGGCCACAGCCACGGTCTCCTTCCACTCTTGGCTTATCAAAGAGCAGCGCATGAAGCGCAGGAACTCAGAGGGGTAGAGGAACTCGCGCGCCTTGTTGGCTCCGCGGTCCGGACCCCGGACGTCTCGAGCCGGGTTGTCCTCACGGCACCTGATCAGATTGCTCTTGTGCCGGTGGGCGTCATCGCACATGCGCGTGGCTGTCCCCCAGATGTTGATCGCCGTCTTGGCCGAGAGTTCACCCTGCTGGACCTTGCGGTCAAGGGCCAGTGAAAGGGCCCGCAGTTCATCGGTGGTCCAGTCCCGAGGATGCTTGTCGCCCAAATGCTCACTGATGTGCTTGTCCCAGTGTCCGCGGTTCTCCGGCACGCTGGTGAGTCCTCGAGCTTCCCGGTCTGCAAACCAGCTCTCCACCCAGCGATCAGTGGCGCGGCGCTCCTTGCGCTCAATGGTGGGCGAGTCAGCTTCGGCCGGTTCTAGCTTGTCCGCCTTTTCTTGAAGGTACAGGGCGTGCTCACGTGCACGCGCTTCACTCGTACCCTTGGGGAAGCCTCCGCGGGGAAGCCGGCGTTGGGTGCCGTCCACCAGCGTCACGACTGCTTGCAGCCGTCCCGACGGTAGGCGGCGGATCGCTCCCTTGCGTGGGCGGCCGATCTTCTTATTCTTGTTGTCGCTCATGAAGGTGTGTTCCTTTGTGAGTCTGGGCCCCGGACGTTAGCGCGTCGCGGGGTTCATTTTAGGCGGCGCGTTGGAGTTCCGTCTTCACCGTCTTGGCGTACATCTCGCTGTAGCCAGCAGCGATCTCCAACCAAGCCGCACGGTCCGCGCCACGATGGTTCTCCAGGACGAGATCCATGTCGTTCATGTAGTGAGCGGCGCTACTGCGGTGAACGCAGAACTCGCCACGACCACAAGGAACCGCGCGGGCGAGATGATGGGCGATGTGGTTGCTGATGATCTCCAGAGCCTGCGACATTGTGAGTTCGGTTCCGTCGGTGAGTTGAGCGCTCATGAGTTTATTATGAGCGCGCGTAGCTACGCGCGCAAGGGTGAATTGGGTCGCTTGTGTCACTTTTTCTTCTGCTGGCGCCGCAACGTCTCGGTGAGCGCTTCTCGGGCCCACTCGCTCCAACCCTGCCCGCGACTCTCTGCATGCTCGCGCTGAGCCTCCCAATCCTCGGACGGAATTCCGGCCAGACGGCGCACGGGGTGTAGGTGTTTGCCGCTTGGACCTGATGGGCGTTTCTTTTTTTCGGTCATGTCGGAAGGATTCCCAGCTGATCCGCTCTGAAGCTGATCTGGAGTTTCTCGCAAACTAGGTCACTCACCCTGGCTGCGTTCCGCCAACCACCACAACATTCCGGACTCCAGGCTATCGTCCAAACCGCGTGGGGAAAGTTGCTAGCTAATCTCGCCACAGTGCTCTCGATGAAGTCAGGGGTAAACACACACTCATTCTCGCAAAAGAAGAAATCAAGATCGAGATTCACGAGTACCTTTCCAGCAAAATGCTCACAATGGTCGAGCCACTGTAAGCCGTCGATACCTTGATACCTGTACTCATCGTCGGCAAATCCCAAACAACGATCAGGCTCTGGATCTTGGTGAGCAATAAGAATCGCTGACTTCGCGAGGGGTCGCAATTGCTGAAGCGGTTCAATGTAGTTGTCATACATTGCCGCCGAACAGCCAAGAGCTCGTTGGGCAATGAAGTCCTTGAAGGAAAGGGCTGAACGAAACGACCCTGCGAAACCAGGCGCATCGTCCCAATGGTAGTCTACATGAACGAGACTGTATTCGTGCTCGGGCCTCAGTTCCCGAAGCCAGCACCACAACGCGGCAAGGTGATTGTCCATCACGTAGATTCGCCTTTCTGGGTCGTTCCATAGAAAGTTCACAGTCTCACGGCCAGAAGTCCCCATGAGTGGTTCTTGATGGATGAACATGAGCACATCATGAGCATATCGGGCTTTCTGGATCAATGCTCCATGGCTGCGTGATGGGAAGAACAAGGTCGAGACCAAGAAGCCAGGCGCCCCTCTTCGTCGTGTCGCCCGCTTTCACAGCACGAAGCTCCCTGGCCGGATCATGCTCAGTTCACACCGAGAACCTCTCTGGTACCCGATGGTGCGCTCACGGATCCAAAGTGGCTCGTTCACGTCAGAGACGTTGTCTGCAACGTGCGCCATGATGTTCGAGGTGATGATCGGACCACCGTCCCCGATGCGGTAGTCTCTCAGCGTGCACATGTACTCGAGTGTGGACTTGAAGCGGTCGCCCAGCATGCGTCGACCAGAGTTCTGCAAATGTTCTTTGGTGCGCGCCTCGTCGTCACGAATGTAGATTGGGCAATAGTAGTCACCGGCCTTCCCGGCGTTGATGCGAGGAATCCGACCCTTCACCGTTCGAGCGTTTTCAAGAATGCGCTGAACCTCTTCGATTTTCCCGAACTCCAGATTTGGATCGTCGACGGCCGACATTGTGGCCCATTCGTTCTCTGCCTTGAGTTCAGTTGTGATGCGTCGACAACGCAAAGAGGCGACGGTCGGAACGCGGCGCCAACCTCGACGAGCCGTAGCGCTGACCACGTTTCCCTCTGGCCGCTTCAACATCAGGATGGGCGTCTGGGAGAAGTCCGGCTTGACTACGGCAATCGCGTTTCGCCTGGTACCAGGTTGTATGGAATACCCACCAACCCGAGCGCAAAGGTCATTCGCCCACTGCAACACACCTTGCCCCGATTGCGGACGATGCTCGTGGACCTCTTCATAGGTGGCGCGTTTTTTAGTTGGCAACGCATCAATGAATGCTTCGGTGTCCGGATTAAACGACCGTACTGACTCCTGCAGCCCTGGCTCAATGGCATTGATGTATGCCTCTCTCACTGGGTTCAGTTCGTTTCTGTAGCTAAATGGACGCGTCTCTGTAATGGTCGCCTTGCCAATCTTCCGGTTCATCACCTCTGCGATCGATGTCTCGATCTCGGT
>JACZCW010081985.1_pt1 | contig 15675 bp, 8 predicted proteins | sample 8641861 | NCBI WGS metagenome assembly JACZCW01 (sample SAMN15324607, study PRJNA640507) | soil metagenome | isolation source: intercropping sugarcane | place: China: Luxin town, Laibin City, Guangxi Province | collected 2019-07-25 | depth 10cm m | reverse complement strand
TCCAAGAGAATATGCCCTAATTCGTGGGCCAAGGTGAGCGACCTGGTGCCCGCGCGGACCCCGCCACGGTCCAAGATCAAGGCGTTCATCAAACTCCCCCCGGGGCTCTTGATGAATGACTCGCCAATGCGTCCCACGCCAGCGAAGAGCGGCACCACAATCAGCTCAATTGTTGTGGGGTCGTCGTCCGAAAACGCGCGCAGCAACATGCGCTCCTCACGCGTCCCGGCTGCCGCGTTGAAATCCACGAAATGCTCCAAGCCATCGGCCAGGTCTAGTTTTCCTTGGCACACCGAGAGCGTCGGGTCCATGCTGAAGGGTTGGCCCTGGATCGGACGCAGCGCTACTGGCCGCCCGGCGCGATCAAAGACGAGCACATCGTAGCTAGGGAGCGCGGCGTACGACACCTGCGCGTTGCGAAATACGCGTGTTTTGAGCCCTATGCTATCAAGCCGCTGCGCGAGAAGGCGCGCCACGTCGCGCGGTGATTGGCCAGCGCGGAGTTGTAGTCGTACTTGTTGCTTGCCCGCCTCAAAAGCGACCGTCCCCCCCGATGCGAGCAGCGCGCCCCGACATCCCACCTCCAGCAGGGTCAACTGCGGCGGGTCGACCACCTGGATGTCCCACTCGTCACGCGGGCCGAGCACGATACCACATTGGCCCCACACTCGACTGGCCGCATCTAATTCGTCACTCACAATTTTGACAGCCTCGCTATTGTCGTTCCCTACCGGCGGGGGGCCTCCGGGCTGCATATTGATCAGTCGCGTGCGCAGACGCAGCTTGTAGCGTCCAGGCGCAGCACCGCTTGGGTCCACGCCATCCGGTGCAGCCACCAAGAGGCGCAGCGCGACCGCGGGATTGAGGCGAAGTTCCACCTCACCGCCCACCTGGGCCATCAAACTTCGTCCTACAATCGCTGGATGGTTGCGCTCGATGGTGTCGGGCACGAGCCGCAGCGGTTCGGTCTCTGCACACAAAAGATCAGCGCTTACGCACTCAGCCGAGCGGAGGGGCACGTTGCTCAAAGTATCCATGAAGCTGCGGTCTGGAAAAAACGCTGTGACATTGAGCGCACTCGGCAGCGCGCTCGCTGGCCCAACCAAGCGTACGCGCACCGCCTCCTCGTCCACCGGAGCAGAGCTCGCTTGCAGCGCCAACTCAGCAGGTAAGACACGACTGAGAGACAAGCGATGCCTGGGCAGCATCGTGCCGTTACTTTGCGACATCAACTGCAACTCCACGATCGAGAGTTGTTGCACGCTCTTTGCCAGTCGCAATGCAACAGCCCCTGGCTGCGTCGGCAACAATCGCACTCCTGCCGCGGGAATTGTGGCTCCCACAGCTAAGAGCTGACCGGTCGGGCTAACAAACCGCAAAGGCCCGACCTCCGGAACCGTAGCGCCTGGGGCAAACAGGTTGGAGGGGACCCAAGGCAATCGCGAAAGAGCGCGCTGTTGCTCCGCGTTCAGGGCGGTGACGCCCCCGGTCCCGGCGGACAGGAACGCATACTCGCCATCGCTCATGAACACGATGAGCGATGGCACGACGGCGTCTTCCTCACCGCGGCTGCGCTGCGTGCTCAGCAAGCAGCATAAAAGTGCGACGCTCACCCAGCCACATACGCCGCAAAAGCGACGCTGGAAAAAGCGTACACGACAGCCAAACCCCATACCAACTCTGCTCCGGCCAAGCTTATCACACGTCTGCAGCGTTCTCCCTTGGTCGGCGGCAAGGGCAGCGCTATGGCCCAAGCATGCTCTCCGAAGACGAATACGTTCGACTCGCCCAGAAAGAATTGGCGGCGCTCATCAATGCGCTGGACACGCTGGAGCACGATGATCTCCAAGCGGAACTGGAGAACGACATCATCACCATCGACTTTGGCACAGGCACCCCATTTGTGATCAACTCCCACCGCGCCGCGCGACAAATTTGGATGGCAGCCGAGCGCACCGCCTGGCATTTTGATTTTGATTCCGCCCAAAATTCATGGATTGCTCACAAAACGGGCGATGAACTGTGGGCGACCTTGGCACGAACGCTTCGACAACGGCTCGGCGCCTCGGCGCCCATTGCGCTCATACGCAAGTGAGCGAACCGCGCTTACAGGTCTAAATCGGTCCGAATGGGGCGCCCCCCACTGGTAGGCGCGGGCTTGGCTTCTGCGCCAGCAGTCGAACGCGCAGCTGCAGTTGGACGGGCTGGGCTGGGGCGGGGCGCTGTTCCTTTCGCGCTGGGGCGAGTCGGAGGGGACGGCGGCGTCGCAGCTGCTTGAGATGCCGTCGAGCTCGCCTCATTCGCGGCGGCCTTTTGCGCGTCCAGCTCCTCCTTTTTATCTTCGGCGGCACGTTGTGCTTCACGAGCCGCTTGTCCTGCAAGTTCCGCTTTTTTTCGCTCCTGTTCGAGCGCAAAAATAGCCGCCTTGCGCTCTTCTTCCAGCGCCTTTGTCGACTCGGACTGCACACTCGCGGCTGACACGTCCGTCGCTTGCGGCTCACCCTCAGCTCCGCGTCCAAACACAAAAAACAGCCCGCCCAGGACCAACAAGCCTGCACCGAGACCAAAGAGCATTGCATTGCCCCGCTTCACCGGCAGCCCAGCGGGCACGACGACCTCATCGAGCGAGGTCGCGCCCATGGTGGTGACCCCTTTCTGAGCCAGCAAAGGTGATGGTCCCTGCTTTCCGCTGCCCATCGCGCCCACGTCGAGTGCAGGCGTACCAGCTGCGACGGTGCGTCCGGCTGCTGCAAACGTCCCGCCCAACCACGACTCAAGCGCCGCTTTGAGTTCAGCGGCAGTTTGGTAACGCGCGCTCAATTCGCGCGCCATGGCCTTCTCCACGATCTCAACGAAGCTGGGGTCGATGCCGGGCGCGACCGCCAGCATGCTGGGTGGTGTCTCCAAAACAATCTTGAAGAGCAGTTCGTTGAATGTCGCTGCGTCAAACGGAACCGCCCCCACCACCGCTTGATACAAGATCACACCCACCGCATAGACGTCCGCGCGATGATCCACATCGCGACCGCCCTTGGCTTGTTCGGGGGCCATATAATAGGGCGTACCCATCACCGCGCCGGTGCGGGTCATGGAAAACTCTCCGCCCAAGGCGTTGAACTTGGAAATCCCAAAATCCACAATTTTGGTAAAGTTGCCCTTGGAGAGCAAAAATACGTTATCCGGCTTCAAATCGCGATGAACGATACCCGCTTGATGGGCCGCCTCTAACCCATCTAACATACTGACCACAATGGTGGCGACATCACGGGGGCTCATCTTCCCTCGCGCGATGCGAGAACTCAGCGGCTCACCATCCAGAAATTCCATCACCATGTAGCGTTCGCCGCCAGGCAGGTCGCCCAAGTCGAGCACCTCCACGATGTGTTTGGAACCGATGCGTCCGGCGGCCTGCGCTTCACGTTCAAAGCGTTTGATGGCCTCTTCATTTCCAGCCACGCCGGCGTGCAATACCTTGATGGCTACGCGCCGATGGATGCGCGTATTGAGACCCTCATAAACAGCTCCCATTCCACCCTCTCCAAGCAAGCGGACAATTTGGTACTTGCCATCGATGGTGTCTCCAATTTTCAGTGACATTGTGCCGCTCGAGTGAAGTCTATATCTGCAAGGGATGAGGGAGGGCGCACCAGATCGGAGCCCCTTGCCCCAAACGAGCCACGCCGACTTTTGACCTTGTCATTTTACTACGAATAGGCAAGTTGCCCGGGATTTTGTCGCGAAATTTGCGGTCAGGCTTGCCCTTTTCTATAGGCAGGTCCCTAACTCGGTGTGATCCCGCCCTTTTTGCCCAACCCACCCGCCATGCCCGTCTTCAAGAAAGTCAGCCCTCAAGTCAACTTCGCACGAGAGGAGCATGACGTCATCCAACTGTGGGAACAGCTCGACGCGTTCGCCGAGTCCAATCGTCGACGCTCCGGCAACGAACCGTTTGTATTTTATGATGGGCCGCCCTTCGCCACGGGTACCCCTCATTACGGTCACCTCCTGGCGGGAACCATCAAGGACATCGTTCCACGCTATTGGAATATGCGCGGCCACCCTGTGGAACGACGCTTTGGCTGGGATTGTCATGGACTGCCTATTGAAGCCTTGGCGCAAGAAGCACTCGGCTTGGCTGGCACAGCCCAAATCCTGGAAAAAGGTGTCGACGTATTCAACGAACAATGTCGTTCGATGGTGCAGACCTATGTCGCAGAGTGGCGCAAGACCATCACACGCATGGGTCGCTGGGTAGATTTCGATGACGACTACAAGACCATGGATCCGGAGTTCATGGAGTCGGTGTGGTGGGTGTTCAAACAGCTGTGGGATCAAGGGCGTATCTACAAGAGCTACCGCATCATGCCCTACAGCTGGAAGCTCACTACGCCGCTGTCCAACTTTGAAGCCAATTCCAACTACAAAGACGTTCAAGACCCGGCCATCACCGTGCGCTTTTTGGTGCAAAGCGTGCCCGCGGCCCTCCAGTCTGCGTTGTCTCAGCCGCTCTCTGAACAGCGTCTCTACTGCTTGGCTTGGACGACCACGCCCTGGACCCTTCCGTCCAATCTGGCGTTGTGCACCGGCCCCGACATCGAATACGTGGCCGTGCAACTGGATGGGCATCCCGAAGTGTACCTCCTGGCTGCGGCACGCTGCGAAGCAGTGTTCAAGAAGCAGTCCATGGTCACCTTGGCGACGTTTTCTGGCAGAGACTTGGCAGGCACCAGCTACCGCCCATTGTTTCCGTACTTTGCGGGTCGTCCGCGATGCTTCGTCGTCCTCAACGCCGACTTCGTCACGACCAGTGACGGCACGGGGATCGTTCATTTGGCACCCGCGTACGGCGAGGACGACTTTCATGTGTGCAAAGAGGCGGGCATCGCGCTGGTTGATCCCCTCAACGCCGAGGCCCAGTTCACCGAGCTAGTACCGGATTATGCCGGGCAATTCTGTAAGGACGCCGACAAGCAAATCATCCACGATCTTAAGGCGGATGGACGCTTGGTTCGCCAGGACACCATCGTCCACAGCTATCCATTTGATGAGCGCACCGACACCCCGCTCATCTATCGCGCCATCGAGGCGTGGTACGTGAAAGTCGCCGAAATGCGCGACCAGTTGGTGGAGCAGAACGACACTGTGTCTTGGGTACCCGAAGCGGTCGGCAAGAATCGATTTGGCAATTGGCTGCGTGACGCCAACGACTGGAACATCAGTCGCAATCGTTTTTGGGGTAGCTGCATTCCCATTTGGGTCAATGAAACAGACTCAAGCGACGTGATCTGCATCGGATCGGTCGCAGAGCTCAAACAATTGAGCGGCGTGACCGTCACGGACCTGCATAAACATTTCGTCGACCAAATCATCATCCGCAAAGACGGCAAGACTTATCGCCGCACTCCTGAAGTGCTGGATTGCTGGTTTGAATCCGGCGCAATGCCTTACGCCCAACAACATTATCCGTATGTGACCGGAGACACGGGGCACGGCGTCGACGCGCGTTTCAAGCAGTTTTTTCCCGCGCATTTTATCGCTGAAGGGCTCGACCAAACCCGCGGTTGGTTTTACACACTGCTCATTTTGGGCACGGCACTTTTTGGGCGCTCACCATTCAAGAACGTGATCGTCAACGGTCTCATCCTGGCCGAGGACGGTCAGAAGATGTCCAAACGCAAGAAGAATTACCCAGATCCGAATGACACCATCGAGATCTATGGCGCCGACGCTTTGCGTGCCTACATGATCGACTCGCCCGTGGTGCGCGGCGAGCCACTGAAGTTCAGTGAGCGCGGGCTCAAAGAAATCGTCCGTACCGTCGTGCTCCCTTATTGGAACGCCCTCAGTTTCTTCACCACTTACGCAGAGATTGACGGTTATGATCCGCGCCAGGCTAAATGGGCCCCACCGGACGCCGAGGCGCGTCCCGCCCTCGATCAGTGGGTGCTCAGCGTCCTGCAAAGCTTGGTGCGTGACGTCAACTTCGAGATGGAGCACTATCGGTTGTTCAACGTGGTGCCGCGCTTGGTCCTGTTCATCGATGACTTGACCAACTGGTACATTCGTCGCGCCCGTCCACGATTCTGGGCCGGTACCGAGCGCACGGCGGCAGTGACGCCTGGCCTCACTCCAGAACAAGACAAGGCCGCCGCCTACGCCACCCTGTACGAGGTGCTCACCACGTTCTCCCGCGTGCTCGCGCCATTCATGCCGTTTCTTACCGAAATCGTGCATCAAAAACTGGTGGTGAGCGTGGACGAAAAAGCGCCACGGAGCGTGCATTTTTGCGACTTTCCGCGAGAAAGCACCGCCCTCATTCAACCCGAGTTAGAAGCACAGTTCGCTCTGTTGCGCGCGGTAGTCTCGCTTGGACGTAAACTTCGCGAGGAGCACCGCATCAAGGTTCGTCAGCCGCTGGCACGGCTTACGGTGGTCCACCGAGACGCTCATTTGCGACAGCTGATCGAGTCCGGGTCGCAGATCATCAGCGATGAACTCAACGTCAAGCTGGTGTTCACCAGCCTGGACGAGAGCGCCTTCACCCAAATTTCCGTAAAACCCAACTTTAAGACTTTGGGTAAACGCTGTGGGTCAAAGCTGGGCATCATCAAGCAACTATTGGAGCGTTGGGGTCACACCGAGGTCGGCAAGCTCGAGGCCGGTGAGTCCATTGTGATCGACGAGGTAGCGATCAGCCTTGAGGACGTGATCCTGGTGCGCTCGTCGTCTGGCAACGCCGCAGTGGCCACAGATGGGACGTTGACCGTCGCGCTAGATACCGCCATCACACCTGAGCTCAAGGCGGAAGGGTTTGCGCGCGAGTTCATCAGTCAGGTGCAAAACGCACGCAAAAATGCCGGTTTCGAGGTCACGGACCGCATCGACGTGCAGTGGTCCACTGACCACCCGGAGGTAAGCGCCGCGTTGTCCCTGCACCAGGACAACATTTGTCGCGAAGTGTTGGCTGCTTCCATGCAGCTAGGCAACTGTGACAGCAGCGTGGATCTCAACGGCGTCAGCGTCGGCCTATCCATCGCCAAGCGTTAGTCCCTGAGGTCATCCGAACGTCATCGCAAACGCTGCGCGCAGAACCCTGCGCGCTGCGTCTTGCCCATTCGCGCGGCATCATTCAGAAGGACGCACGCAGCTCGACGTATCCAGAAGTCAGCTTCTCGTCGATGAGATCGATGAGAGTTCCAGGAGGGCCACTGTAAATTTCCGCCCCCACGTAGGCGTTCAACCCGGTGGTGATCGCGTAACCCAACTTGGGAGAAACGAGCCACTCGTGAGTATTGAAGTTGTACAGACCTAGCGCAGAGATGGACAGTGTCTCGTGCAAGGTCTTCCACTCGAGCCGCAGCGAAGCCAGGCTTTGGAGCTCATGCAGCTGATTGAACAGCATGCGGTTGGTATTGAAGATGCTGTTATGAATAGACGCGTCGGCGGTCGCCACGTCGTTGGAATTGTCAGGATTGAGGGCAAGAATTCCATCTGCTCCCCGATCATCTACCGGCCGTTCGGGCTCCCAATCGAACGTGTACTTGCCCAGGTACTGGGCGATCACGCTGACCGGACCGAACTCACGATCAATCCCAAGCACCCATTGGACATCTGGTTTTGCCGCAAACGAGCAGGGCCCCGTCTGACACTCGATGGGCAAACGATACGCACCCTCACCACGCAAGCCAAACCAATCCCTCACAGTGGTGGAAAAATCCGCCCCAAAAACGTGCTGTTGGTAAGCACGGCGCCGTACATGGATGTAACCACGACCGACGCCATTGGTTTGCTCAGTACCAATCAAATAGCTCTCCAATTCAACACCGGGCAACGGTGCGTAGCCGTGGAGATAGGAAATGGACGCATCAAACGCGGAGAGCTCAAGATGCACCCGACCTGCGTACAGGGAGTCACGCATGCTGACGCTGGGATAATTGGGGTCGACGAAGCTGGTGACCGTGTCGTCAATATCGAAGGTCGGGTACATGGTGGGCTCGTAGAGCGGCACCCAAACAGCCTCCAACTTGATGGGATTGAAGGTGAGAAAGGCGCGAGCGCCCACAGAACCGACGCGGCGATCATCCTCCATGGGGGAACGAATACGAAAATCGACCGCTGCAATGTTGCTCGTAGGATTGAAGCCATCCGCTCGCCCCCAAACAATCACTTGCTTACCAAGACGCAGTTCAAACGGCCCCAAATACGCCGATGCATACACCTCGCGCGGGTCGACCCACAGTTTGAACTCGTCCAGCTGCTGCCCGTAGCGAAACCGCAAATCAGCGAAGGCGCCGCCCCAACTTCCCGCTTTGACACGCGGTTGAAAGGCAAATTCGCCATAGGCTGCATTCACCCCAAGTTCTCGCTTCCCTGCGTCGACAGCCTTGGGAACGGTGCCAATGAATACATCACCGCGGACGTAGCCCCCCCACTCTACGGAAATCGCACTACCGCCGTCCGTGGTCTCCTCACTGGCGCTGGTAGCCGACTCGAACAAGCCGCCTCCGCTCTCCACCACGGTTCCATCATCAGCGGCCTCCTCATCCGGTTGTGCCGGTTCGTCCGTTGCTGGCGTCTCTGCGTCCGGCTGCGTCGTATCGACGCTTTCCTCAGCGGCAACCTCCCCCGCAGCCACACCGGTGGCCGCATCGCCTTCCACATCGGCCTCACCTTCTTGTGCAAAGGCCGTAGAACTCAAACTCACCGCGGCAAGGCCCCCAAGAAGAAGATGTCGCTGAAGTCTACGGAACGTTAAAACGCTGGTTGCTTTCACGGTTTGCCTTGATGACTAAATCTACGAGGAGGAGCTGCGCCCCATTTGCCAGACGAAGCCGCTGAGGAGCAAGAGACATCGTCCCCGCCGCGCCCCTTTTTGAGCGTACTCAGGGATCGCCACTGGTCATCGTGTTGCGTCCCGGCGCGCCGCGCATGCCGAGCGGTTTGCAACACGACACCATGCACAGAGAGGGGCTAGTAGTGCTTACGGACACGGTGTGAGCTCTGTGAGGAACCAGGGAGCAGGATTGGTCCCTTCTGGCCAGGTCATGCCCACCAAATACTGACTATTGGCGTCAATTCCAGGAAACGCGGCGCCAGCTTCATCCGTGAGCGTAGAGAGATTGAGGTGGGAATTCACCCCATCGACAGGACCTCTCCAGAAATTTTCAAACTTGTAGTCGATGTCCAAAATTCCCGCCTCAAGGTCCATGTCGGCCGGATATTTCCCGACGATGATTTCGAACAATTGGCTATCGAACGTCCCGCCGAAGCTGCGCTCGGTCAACTTGGACCAGTCGAACATGATGTCAGACTGGCCCGCTGGTACGGAGAACGGCTCTCCAAACACCGCTGCGGCGCCCAACGTGCTGGACGTGTCCGTGACAGTCACGGTTGTCGCCTCCTCACCCGCCGTAGGCTTGAATCCTTGGATCATGCGTGCCCCCACGCCCACCGCGTAGTCCACCTGCAGGATGAGGGTGATGGAAAATCCATTGGCAGGGTCAAGGTAATTGAGGAGCGCTTCTTCAGCCAAAGGCGCCCCGCCCACGTCCACAAAGTCGGTGATTTTTGCTGTGGTTACGGGACTACCCGATGCCAGGGGGTTAAAAACAGCCGGCAGTTCAGCGTTCGCGGTCAAGTTTCTATCATCGACATTGATCCCCTGCTGCACCACATCAAGTCCCACTGTCCACGGTACAAGGGCCACCTGGACGATCTCAGCGCGGTCCACCGGGTGTTTGAAGAAATCCGTGGTCCAGTTGGTCCAGTCGAAAGTAATGTCCAGTGAGCTGCCTTTCACAGGCACCTCAGTGATCTGCAGGTCCGTCACTAAGCTCATGTTATTGGCGGCCGAAGCGACAGCCTTGAACGGTGACGCGCCGGATCCACACATCGAGGAGCCGGTCGCCGGGTCACTGGTGGTCGTCTCCGTGGTGCCGGTCGGATCGGTCGTCTGCGTAGAATCAGTGGTCGAGTTAGTTGTATTGGGGGCGGTGTCGGTCGAGCTGAGCGGAAGGAGAGTTTCCTGGGGAAGCTCACCACAGCCCACGCTGGCAACAGCTGCGATCGAGGCCAAGCATGCAAGGAGAGAACCAGAGATGAATTTGGTCACTTGAGTGATTCCGTTCGAACTAAGGGAGAGGAAAAATAAGCGCGCATTCGGCGATGTCGGCTACAACCATACGATCTTATTTCGGACAGTCGAGCCATTCAACTCCCCATCTATCGAGTGGCGGTCCTTCAATTCAACATTGCGCGCGCATGAAATGTGAAGCTTCGCGTTTGGCCAATCGTTCATTTCACGCAGAGAACAATAATCCAACAATTCCCCAACCAGGGCACTGTTCGGACGCTGGGCAAACAGAACAGCACCACGCAGAGTACAGACCGCGTCTTGGAGTGTCAGAGAATGTCGAGGTGGTTCATTTCTGTGTCTCGACAAGGAGGGTTCTCACAAAAGCAAGTCCTGAGTGTGCGCACGTGCTAGCAAAACCTCCACGCTTTTAGCGCGCAGCTCTCGCTTTTTAGGCACAATTTCGATACCGATAGGCCTCCCGTGATTCGCCCCTATTTCTTCAAGCTTCTTGCTTTCTCTTTGCTCGCTGCGTGCCTGACTTACGCTCCTGTCACCTCAGCTCAGGGTCTATTCGCGGGGTCCAAGGGGGCGCGCACTGCTGGACGCGGTGGCGCCGTTGGGGCCAAGGCCGATGACCTGAGCGCGGTTGAATACAATCCGGCAGGCCTCACCCAACTTGGCACCACCACCATTCAGGTGAGTAACCGCTTCTCCTACAATATGGAGACATTCACCCGGGAGCCTAGCTTTGAGAACGCCAACGGGAGCGGGCAATTCGTGGTGTTTGACAAGGTCAAAAACCAGGAGCCTCTGCAGGCGCTCGATCCGCTGATCGGCGTGGCCAGTAATTTTGGCCTTAAGGACTTCGCCGCGGCTCTTGCCGCTTACTCTCCCGCGGGTGCCGCGCGGATGTCATTTCCACAAGGTCGACAAGACGTCCTGAGCGAAGCCGGGCAGCGCTACATGATGGTTGCTCGTGAAGCGGAGATGCTGATCTACGCGCTCAGTCTCGCGTACAAGTACAAAGATGTGTTCGGTGTCGGCGCCACTGCACAGTGGATCCATGTCCCGCGCCTCAACTACTCTCTGGTGGTTGCACCCATTCTGTTTGGAACAGGCGGCAACTCCGTACGCACCTCGCTCGCCATGGTCTCCAGCGTCAAGGCGCATGACCCCTTCACGTTCAACGCCATCATCGGCGGCTGGCTCCGCCCCACCCCGTTTCTTCAACTCGGCTTTTCAGCTCAAGTCGTACCCGCGGAGATCAATGCCAAGGGCACCATCGACATCAACATGGCGGCCAATGGCTCGCACCTCGACACCACGCGCAACGGTCAGCCTGCTAACGATGTACAACTCAACATCCCGTTGCCCAACTGGCTACGCTTCGCGGCACGCTACCTCAAAGAGGAAGAGGTAGAAGGCAAAAAAGAGTTCAAATACGACATCGAGTTTGACCTCGTCTTTCACACTTGGTCGAGGGTAAAGGCCTTTGAACTTACCTCCAATAACCTTGTCGCTGCACTCCCTGAAGGTCAATTGGCCGTCGGCGACGTGAACGTCCCCAAGGGTTGGAAGGACACGCTCACCTTGCAGTTGGGTGGCGACTACGCAGTTCTTCCCCATCGACTCACGCTCCGCGCAGGCGCAAGCTACGAAACCGCCGTCGCGTACCCCGAGTACTCGAACGTGGATTTCCCCACGGGGCGGCACGTATCTGGCGCGGCTGGCGCGTCCTTATTTTTGGGTGGATTTGAGTTGGCCCTGGCGTACGCGTACCGACATCAGTTGCCTACCAAGACCACCGTCGCGGACGGACGCGTCTATCAAATCACTCCCGGTAGCCGTTGCCAGCCGCCGTACTCTGATTCCAATCTCTGTCCAGTTCCTGGTCAGCCAGCGCCCACAGTCAACGGCGGCACGTACACTGCCTACAACCATTTCCTCAATTTGGACGTACTTTATCGCTTCTGATGCCGTCAGGCGTCATGGCGCGTACCCGCCCCCTCGAGCCACGTCTGATCTCAACGGCCATCGGGCGGCGCGCCGTACAAGGTTGGACGGTACATCACGTAACCGAAGCCCTCAGACGGCGCGTGATACTGCACGATCAGCTCCCGGTTTTCGTCGATTTCTTGCAACCGACCACCATTGCTCGCACACACCAAAACGTGTCCGTTGGGCAACATTTGAATGTCGCCCTGCGTGACTGAATTGCCCATGCCATTGTACGACCAGTCCAATTGAGCAATTCCGTCGTCGTTCACGGTGTAATGAAGTGCGTTGGCCTGCCCCCCAATGAAGTCTCCATTGCTGAAAACCAAGAGTTTGTCGGGCGCGTACCAATCGTGACCGTGTTGTACCCGCCACAACGGCGTCTCAGTTTGGCCCATGGTGGACTCTGCCAATAACGTGATGAATTGAGCCTTCGCTGACTTTCCAACACCTCGCGCGATCGTTCCATCGCCGTTGATCTCCACAATCGCATCGGATTCGCGATTGGAAACCGTGTACACGTCGCGCTCCTCCCAATAATGGATGGAGTTGAAGTGGGACTTCTCTTCACCAGGTCCGCCGCCCTTGGGGTAGACGTCCACGACGTGCTCAAGATCCAAAAGCTCACGGGCGTCGCTGCCGTCAGTGTTGGCCACATAGATCTTGTCGTAACCGCCTTTTTCTTCTTTCGCGATGTAAGCGATCCCGCTGGGCGTGACGGTAAAATCGTGGTGATCTCCGCCCAATAGATCGATGCGTTCAAGTGAGCTCCCGTCGAGCGCAACCCGGTAAAACGAGCCACCATTGCCGCAATCGAAGGGCCCCAAATCTCGCGCCAACATGTAGCGTCCGTCGTAGGACAGCTTGGCCGCAAAAATGCGCGTCACCCCACCCCCTGCACCGCAACTGGGCGCGAAGCTTCCAGCGCTCTGGAATGAATAGCCCCACACGACGTCGCCATCCTGATCGAAGATGATGGCGTTGGGGCCCTGCGCACCAACGATGAAACCTGATGTGGGTGGTGCATGGACCGCGGTCTCAATGAGCGGCAACACGCCCGCGCGCAGTCCGCCTGTCGTCAGCTCCACCGGTGGGCTGTAACAATGCTCAGAAGAGCTTGAAACGCCTACCTTCACCCAATACTTGGTCGCCGACTTCATACCCAAGAGCAGGGTGCGATACGACGCCGCGTTCAAGTCTACCGGAGCCTCCAGGACGTGGTCGAGGTCAATACCAAACTGCACGACCGCACCTGTGATGGATTGATGAAGCCCGCTGGCACTGAACTCGACGATACCCACGGTGGGCATGGCGGGCGCCAAGGCGGCTTTCACCTCAAACTTGCAGTTCACCTCCGGTCCTACCTCGGTGAAACTCGGCGTCACTGGCCCCTGGCCATCAGGGTTCGCTCCGCCTTCACCGCCCTGGCCTGCAGTGGAGACGTGTTCGCCCCCACTGCCATGGTCTCCGCCCGCGTGCACGCCCCCGCTTCCCCCAGGATGAATCGGGCCGGGCTTTGAAGTTTCACCACAGCTGACGGTAACCACCACCCCCAAGCTCAGCGCCACAAGCACTATCGGATGCTTGGTCTGATGCAGCACGCGGGGTGGCCGTGCCCAAAAAGAAAGCAAGTTCATCAAATCGCAGCATAGCGATAATCATGCCGCGCGTCCCGTGTCAGCAGGACACGCCGAACAAATTCCGCCAAACGAAGCGGGCCCACCCAAAGGTGAGCCCTCATCCTCGCGCCTTAACGGTGACAGTTCACGGCTCAGCGTCCATCCGGTGGTTCGCCATAGAGGCTGGACCGGAACATCGAATAGCCAAAACTTTGCACTTTGTAACTGGCCTGCAGCTGCTGCTGAGCGTTAATCACGTGGATGGTGCCGACCATTGACGCGGTGATGGCGATATTGCCATCAGGGAGGAGTTGCACATCACCCTGAGTCGGCGAGTTACCTGTCGCTGAGTACTCCCAGTCCAGGGTCGCCGTATTGCCGCTGATGGTGTAGTGCAGCGCACGAGATGTTCCGCCGCCAAAGTTTCCGTTGCTAAATACCAGGAGTTTGTCGGGCGCGTACAGGTCATGCCCGTGCTGCACACGCCATGTGCTGCCAGTGCCGTCAGCGAGCACCGTGTCAAACGTGGCCGTAGCTTGCCTGCCGATCCCCTGGATGATTTGACTCTGGTTATTCACCACACCAATCACATCCGACTCACGGTTGGACACCGTATAGATGTCACGGTCGCGCCAATGGTGAATGGCGTTGACGTGTGACATCTCTCCCATGCTGGCACCTCCCGACTGCGGATAAGCAGCAATCAAGGGTTCTAGATCGGCAAAAACCTTGGCGTCCGAGCCGTCGTCCTTCGAGGTGTAGATCTTGTCGTATTCGCCTGCGGCCTCTTTCGCGATGTACGCGAACCCGGTCGGGATGATGGTGAAATCATGATGATCGCCGCCCGGCACATCAAAGTCTGTCAGACCGGAGCCGTCCATGGCCACTCGGAAGAACTTACCTTGGTTGCCCGCGTTGAACTGACCCAGATCGCGCGCCAACATGTACTTTCCATCGAAGGTCATTTTAGCGCTGAAGATGCCGGCTGTTCCGCCCACGCCACTGGCGCTGAAGGCATAGCCCCACACCACATCGCCATCTTGATCGAAAATGAGTGCCGTACTGCCAGCAGCCACCACGTAAAAGCCTTTGCCAACGGTTCCGGTCACCGACTTCTGGATATTGTCGTTGATACCGGAACGCAGGTTGCCACTTGTGATGGTTTGATTGTCGCTTGTACAGCTCGTCCCGCCCGACGAGGCTGTGATGCGGTAGTTGTACTCTTTCTGCTTCTTCATGCCGATGAGCAGCGTCTTGTACATAGGCGCCGCCACATCGAGCGGGGCTTCCATGCCGTATTCAGTGGTGAGGCCAAATTCAATCTTTCCTTCAGTCACGGCACCTGGCAGCCCCGTCACAGAGAACTCCACCACGCCGACGGTCGGCATCAGCTCCGCCGGAGCAGCGGAGATGGTAAACTGGCAATCACCCGACACAGCGCCACCGCTGCCATCAGGATTGCCTCCGCCACCGCTGGAGCTACCACCTGAATTTCCAACACGTCCCCCGGAGGCGTTGGCGTTACCGCTGCCGTTGCCGCCTGATCCTGGGTTCGCTGCGCCGCCCGAACCATCACCATTCCCATCGCCATCCAAATCGACCGCGTCGAAGATTCCATCGCCATCCGAGTCGATCAACGACCCGTCCGGTGTGCCGTCGATGTTGCGATCGACGGAGTCCAAAATCCCGTCGCCGTTGGTGTCCAAGAACGGTCCCGAAATGTAGTCGGCAACCCCGTCGCCGTTAGCGTCATCGCTGTTGGTACTTGGCGCCTCACTGCCACACGCAACGGCTGCGCCGAGCGCAAGAAGAACGGAGAGACCGGTACAGGCTCTGCTCTGAAAACTAGAGGGGATCGCTTGGTGAAATCGTTTCATGTGTTGTCCTAAGTGTCCTGATTAAGGAAAGACTGGTGCCCAGATGTTGGCAGCAGCAGTCACGGGAGCAAATTTGTCACGGTGACCCGCAATGGGTCGGACCCGCAGT
>JACZCW010272547.1_pt1 | contig 15716 bp, 14 predicted proteins | sample 8641861 | NCBI WGS metagenome assembly JACZCW01 (sample SAMN15324607, study PRJNA640507) | soil metagenome | isolation source: intercropping sugarcane | place: China: Luxin town, Laibin City, Guangxi Province | collected 2019-07-25 | depth 10cm m | reverse complement strand
GGGCCGCGCTGCGTACCAGGAGCCCTCACATGGATCTGCCCATATCCATCGGAATTTTGGGGGCTTTTTCTTGGGGCGCTTACGGTGCGCTCAGCGGTTTGGGGCACCTTTACTTTGATTCGATCACCGCCTTGGTGTTTCTGCTGTTGGTGGGACGATACATCCAACGTCGTCACCAAATGGCGTTCAGCGAAGCCGCTGAACTGGTGCACGCGGTCTTACCCTCCACCGCGCTCAGTATCGCCAGCGATGGAAGTGAGCGTGAGGTGCCGCGGGATGAGATAGCACCGGGCGCGGTTGTGTTGGTGCGGCCAGGCAGCTTGGTGCCCGTGGATGGGGTGATCAAAAGCGGTACGTCCCATTTGGACAAATCGCTGTTGAGCGGCGAATCGCGGCCTGTTCTGGTGCGGGAAGGAGACAGCGTCGAGGCGGGTGCGGTCAACCAGGAACGAGATCTAGTGGTCGAGGCCACCGCGCACGGCACCGACGCTCGGGTAGCCAAGCTGATGCAACAGGTCGAGCGCGCGTTGTCCACCAAGACCCCGCTGACCGGGCAGGCGGATCGCATTGCGGGAGTCTTCACGCTGTGCGTGATCGGCCTCGCCGCGCTGGTGGGAGCGTTGTGGTGGCGCGCTGGTCCTGAACGCGCCATCGAACAAGCGCTCTCCGTTCTGATCGTGGCGTGCCCATGTGCCTTAGGCATGGCGACCCCGCTGTCGTTGAGCGCCGCGGTGCGCAAGGCGGCTCGTGTGCGTCAACTCATCTTTGCACCCGAGGCGCTGGAACGCTTGGGTCGGCCTTGCGATCTGGTGTTTGACAAGACCGGTACGCTTACCTGGGGTCGCCTGCGCGTGCTTGCCTACGAGGGCGACAGCAACCTCCTTTTGGCGGTCAAGACCATCGAGCGTGAGGCACGTCACCCAGTGGCGCGCGCGCTCGTGGACTTTATCTCGGGTCTCAACTTGCCCGCCGCGTCCGAACCCGTGCTCGACATAGCTGACGTGCGCTGCCAAGGGCTCCGAGGGATCTACAACGGTCGCGTGCTCGTGGTGGGATCGGAGGGTCTGTGTCGTAGCGCCAGTGGCCAAGCAGATCTCGACCCCTACTTGGCGGCGCGACCGACCGGCGCGTCTCCCGTGTTCGTCGTGTACGATGGGAAAACGGTGGGTCGCTTCTGGGTGGGCGATGAACTCCGCGCGGATGCGGCTGCAAGCTTGATGGCTCTCAAAGCGCAAGGTCATCGTCTGCACCTGCTCAGCGGTGATCACCCGGACACCGTGCAGGACATGGCCCAAACTTTGGCGCGTCGTGCCGCAGACCCAGAGCTCTTCGAATCGGTGCGTGGGGGCGTATCACCGGAAGAGAAACTCGCGCGCATACAGGTGCTCGCTCGCTCGAGCCACGCGGCGCATCCCATGCGCTACGCAGTCATGGTGGGCGACGGCATCAACGATGCGGGTGCTCTGGCCGCGGCGGACGTCGGGGTGGCCGTGGACAATGCTGCGGAGGCTAGCCGGCTGTCGGCGCAAGTTTTCTTGCCAGTGCCGGGGGTGAGCGAGATTTGTTCGCTGACCGAGGGCGCGCGGCGTACACTGCTGACCGTACGCCGGGGGATCGTGTTTTCTCTCGTTTACAATCTGCTGGGGATTAGCGCAGCTGCGCTGGGGATGTTGGGGCCGCTTGGTGCGGCCATCCTGATGCCTGTTTCGTCACTGACGGTCGTCACCAATGCATTTAAGAGCAAGACTTTCGGTACCAAGGAGAGCCTGACATGAGCGCGTTATTTGTCGTTGTTCCGTTGGCACTCATCGTCTCCGCGGCAGCCGTGTGGGCGTTCTGCTGGTCGGTTTCTCGCGGCCAGATGGACGATCTTCAGACACCTGCGCTCCGCATGTTGGACGAGGACGCCCGCGACCAAGGCAAGTAGAAGCGCCGCGGATCCAGCGCTGCATCCATGCGACCGTGCAGCACGCACTCCGCCAGGCGCGCGCCTGCCCCGAGACCGCACGACATGCCGAACCCTCCCAAGCCGGTCAGGTAAAACAGACCCGGTACATAAGGCGCGGGACCAATGATGGGGCGATTGTCCGGGGCCTTGGTGCGAATGCACGCCCAGAAGCGCCGTACCTGGGCACCCGCGAGGCCGGGATACACACCCAGGAAGCGCTCCGAAAGCGGAAAGAGTGCGCTCAGCTGCGGCTGCGCCGTGGCTGCAGGACTTGGGGTTTCGTCACACGGACTGACCAAAACCCCGCCACTCTCGCGGCGGAAGTAGATCTCTGGGTCGGTCTGCCAAATCACGGGCGCGTCCGGCAAAAGTCCATGTTCGCCTTCTACGATCGCCAAATGCCGCTGAAGAGGGAGGAGCGGTAAGGGCGCGCTGAGCTCATGGCTGAGCCGACCACTGGCGGCTCCCGCGCACAACACCACTGCATCTGCGTGAAGACGATGTCCTGCGCCCAGCTCGACACCTATACATTGTCCGCTAGGACTCAGCAGCAAGCGCTGCGCGGCCTGGTGCAGCTGCACCTCGCCCCCCGCCCGCGTCACTTTGCGGAGCAAAGTCTGCCCCAGAGCATGCACGTCCAGGACGCCTGCCAGGGGACAATGGAGCCCTTCGGTCGAGCCTTTAGGGGACAAGCCCGCGACGCGACGCGCCAAGTCCGAACGCGCCCAACGCTCCACCGCGAGCCCCACTGCGCCTGCGTTAGCCGCCATACGCTCGAGTTCGGTGGAGTTGTGGCTCAGCATGAGCAACCCGGTGTGCCGAAGCAGGGGCTCGGAGGCATCACGTTGCAGATCCTCCAAGAGCTCCAAGCTTTGGGCAGCGAGATCCACGAGCAGGCGGTCGGCTTCCAGCGGGCGAAAGATGGCCGCGTTTTGCCCGGACGCCTTGAAGAATACAGACGGCTCGCTCTCGATCAGTGTGACGCGAACTTTCCCAGAACAGAGGAGCGACCAGGCAGCGGCGAGCCCGGCGATCCCCCCGCCGATGACGATGACTTGCGCTGCGCTCTGGTGCATGACGTGCCGGGACACTTCTAGCCTCTTGGAGACGGACTGCAACGTCCCGGTGAAGGGGGCAGAGGCGCGTGCTACCTTCCGCCCACGATGCGGGCATTACTGACGGGTGTGACGGGTTTCGTGGGCAGCGCGATTTTGCGCGCATTGCTTGATCATGGCCATCAAGTCATCGCTTTGTGTCGCCGTGCATCCAGCCGTCCTGCTCTCGCCGGCGTGGAGTACCGCGAGCTCGATTTCATGCGGCCTCTGCCGCCAGCCAAGGTCATGGATTTGGTGGGGGATGCGGATGCACTGATCAACGCGGTCGGCATCATCCGTGAGGCGCGCGGGCTCACGTTTGCGCGGGTGCACGCGGAGACGCCGATAGCACTGTTTGCCGCCGCGCAGACAGCGCATTTGAAACGCATCGTGCAGATCTCGGCGGCCGGTACCAGCGAGGAGAGTCCGTTTGCGTACTTCCGCAGCAAGGCCAAGGCCGATGACTTCTTGTTGAACAAGTGCTCTGTGCCTTCTTTGGTGCTGCGTCCGTCGTTGATCTACGGGGAAGGGGGGGAGGCGACCCAGCTGTTTCACCGGCTCGCTGCTCTCCCTGTCGTGCCCCTGCCTGCCGGGGGTGAGTTTTCGTTTCGACCCATCTTGGTGGAAGATGTAGCTCAATTGGTGCTTCAGGGCCTCGAAGCCACGCCGATGCCCCGAGGGGTGGTGGAGGTGGGCGGCGCGGATCAGGTCACTCTCAAAGAACTCCTGCTGGCGGTGCTTGCAGCGCGCAACCCAGCGACGTCTTCCTTAGCCCGCACCCTGTCCATTCCTAAGACGCTCATGAAACCTGCTGCCTGGCTGGGGGATCTGACTGGGGCCGGGCCGCTGACCACCGAGATGTTGGAGATGTTGGTGAGCAGCCGCGCGCCTGATTTGACGACGATGCATCGCTTGTTTTCATTTCGCCCACGTGGGCTACTGTCCTATTTGGAGCGCAAAACATCGTGAAGCCAAAGGGCCCAGTCGTGAGCGGAGTCGACCCAGCCGACTGGCCATTTTTGCCAGAAAATTGGCCAGATGCACAGCGCCTTGCAGCTCAACAAGCCGCGCTGAGCGCCAATGACGCGTACCTGCAGCGATTCATCGAAGGACACAACTTGTGCCCCTACGCGCGCGAAGGACGCCGCCGCGGTGAGACGCATCGACACGTGCATTTTCAAACGACGACGGACATCGAGCAGCTCTTGGTACTTTTCGAGCACTGCGTTGCAGACCCTACGTGCGTGGTCATGCAGGTGATATTTCCCGACTTACACGTGGATGCAGCAGCTTGGATCGCGTTCTGTCACCGTGCGACCAAGCTCTGCCATCTGCGCCTGGGCGGGCCAGATGTGATGGCCAACGCCGCGCTGCATCCATGCCTCCCTTATCACCAGGCGACGCCCTATGCTCTCATCCCGCTCTTTCGACGCGCGCCTGATCCGACCATCCAGTGGGTGCGTCTGACTCATCTCGAGAAACTCTATGAAGGCCGCGCCAAGGGCTCGACCTTCATCGACCCCGCTCAAATCGTGGACTTCCTTCAGGCGAAGGTCAGTAAATCCTTGTACGATCGCGTAGCCGAAACTAACCAGCAGACCGCCTTGGAGATGGGCGTGGAGAACCTGGAGCAGCAACTGCATGCGCTTTACGTCGACACCCAGCAGCATTACCGGCGCATCGGCCGGAGCGTCCCACCTTGCCTGGCAGGCCAAGACTTGCTCCCATCCGCAACATGATTGCACTCCTCGTGTCCTGGGTCGCGTGCGCACTGGCACTATTTTTGTCGGCCAAGATTTTTTCAGGCGTACGATTGAAGGGTGATTTTGGCGACGCGCTGTGGATCGCCGCTGTCTACAGCATCATCTCGTTCTTCTTGGGTTGGTTGATTTTTGGCTTGCTCGGCGTGGTGACGCTTGGCCTCGGTTTTGTCTTTTTCTTCATCACCCAGTTGGTCACGGCGGCCATCGTGCTCAAAGTCACCAGCGCGCTCAGCTCGCGCTTCGACATCGTAGGTTTCGTTCCGGCGCTCGGTACGGCAATCATGTTGGCCATCGCGAGCGCCTTCGCCCAGCGACTCCTGTCGTGATCAAGGCAGAGTCGCCTGCCGTAAGTCATCGCCTCAGGGCAGACTGACGATCACGCTCAACATGCGTCCGCTAGGATTCTTGTCACGGCGGTAAGAAAAGAACCGCGCGGGTTCTTGCATGGTGCACCCCAGGACATCATCGATGGCATCCTCGGTCAGCAGCGCCTCACGAAGTTGCGCCCGCACCATGCGCCGCAAGTCTACGTGAGGCTTCTTGCCCGCGGTCAGGACAATGCCCTTATCGGGAGAGGCGTCGAGCAACTGGGCCGCAACATCAATACCTACCTCGAAGGCAGTCGCGGAGATGTGGGGACCAATTGCCGCGATGAAATCGTGCCCGCCGTGGGCACGCAGGGCCTGTACCGCCGCACCCACTGCGCCTCGGACGCAACCTTGCCACCCACTGTGACAAGCAGCCACCCAGCGGGTGGCGCGGCACGCGATCAGCACGGGCACACAATCTGCCGTGCGAATGGCTGCCCCAGTCCCGTGCTCACCGGTCAGCACGATGTCTCCTTGTTGCGTGCGCACCTGCTCTTGGTCCAGGCTGCTCTCCACTGTCACTGCGTCTATGCCGTGGACCTGTGAGAGAAAGTAGATGCGTTGGGGCGCTACCTGCAGCGTGGCCGCAGCCCGGCGCAGATTCTCTTGCACGTGCTCGACGCTATCGCCGTAGTTCAAACCAAAGTTGAGGCCCTCGAACTCACCGACTGACACGCCACCTTGGCGGGTGAAGAAGGCATGGGCGAAACCAGCGGCGCTCAGGAGTGGACTGGTCAAAAATTGACCGGCGTGGAGGGGCTGCGTGGCGGAGGTACGTTCAGTCATGCTGTCATCGAAGTGACGACAGGACGGTTCGAGGTCCGTCCTGTGCGGGGCCGGGCGAAAAGAGCGAGGTGAGCCGAGGAGGCTATCAAGCTTCGCACAATTGGCCGAACTTTGTTGGATCTCGACAATTGCCGGGACCTCTGTGCGGAGATTTGGTAACAAGGTCGAGGCCATGACCACCAAAACTCCGGATCCTTACGTAGGCCGCGCCGTATTGGACGGAAAATTCCAAATCGTTCAACGCATTGGCGCGGGTGGCATGGGGTCCGTGTACCGGGCGGAGGAGCCCGCCATGGGGCGTGAGGTGGCCATCAAGATTTTGCACCCCAAGCTCAAGGGACGCAGCGATTTGGTAAGTCGCTTCCGGCGTGAAGCGCGGGCGATGAGTCAACTCAAGCACCCCCACACGGTGCGCGTTTTCATGTACGGCGAGCTCGAGGATGGCTCGCTCTATATTGTCATGGAAATGTTAGATGGGAAAAATCTGAACCAGACCGTGCGCAAGGATGGTCCGATGGACCCCGCACGCGCCATTCCCATCATCGTGGATGCCTGTTACGCGCTGCATGAAGCCCACGAAATGGGCATCGTGCATCGCGATCTCAAGCCCGAGAATATTTTTGTCTGCCAGCAGGCGGGGATGAAGGACTACGCCAAACTGCTGGATTTTGGTTTGGCCAAGGTCACCGAGGCACAAATGCGCCCCGGTTCGATGATCCTCACTCAAGAGGGTATGGTGTTTGGTACTCCCGAGTTCATGTCGCCAGAACAAGCGCGCGGGCAGACCATCGATGCGCGCAGCGACATCTATTCGCTGGCGTGCATCTTGTATGAAGCTTTGACTGGCAAGTTGCCATTCACGGCGCGCACGCCGATGGAGTATGTAGGCAAGCACGTCACCGCCGCGCCCATCCCGCTCAACGAGCGCGTCGAGGGCCGAACGTTTCCCACCGGCTTGGGCGAGGTGCTGGAGAAAGCATTGCGCAAAAACCCCAGTGAGCGCTACCAAACAGCCGTTGAATTGGCCGAAGCGTTGGCGCCCTTCGCCGAGGGTGGCAGTCATAGCTCGGGCTACGCCGATGACGCGGCTCCCCGCACGGCTAAACCATCGGCCGTTGACGCCCCCGCACCGCCAGGAGTGCAGCAATCTGCGCGGACGCCCGGCAAGACTGAAGCCGCTCCGACCGCAGCACCCTCTACTTCGACGCTCTTGTTGGTTGCGCTGGTGTGTATGGCCATCGGGGGCATTGGCGCGGTTTTCTTGATGCAGTTCCTTGGTAAGTAAGTGTCCCATTCCTCCGACGATTGGCCCAAATCGCGATCTCGTCTGCCGGATCGCGAGAGTCGCACCGAGATCACACCGGAACGAGAGGTTCCAAAGCTTGCTGTCTCGACGCATCGCCCAGCGCAGGCCAATGAACGAAGTGCGTCGCCGCCGGCACGCGCAATCGAGGAAGCTCCTATCCAACTACCCATCAAGCGTCGACCGGCGTGGCAGCTGTGGGTCCTCGGTATCACGCTGAGTGGTGTGGCGGCCGTAGCACTGGGGGCGCTCGGCGTCGTCCTAGTCGTCGATCACTATTCTACGGACCTGCCGGACGTCCGTCGGCTCCAGAACAATTACGCTCCACCGCAGATGACGCGCATCTACGCGCGTGATGGGTCAATCCTGTCCACCATTTTTTCTGAACGTCGTACCGTGGTGCCCGTGGCCCGCGTGCCCGATCACGTCAAGGCTGCGTTCTTGGCCGCAGAAGATGCGCGTTTTTTTGAGCACGAAGGGCTCAACTACTTCGGCATGTTGCGCGCTATGGCCATCAACTTGCGTGCGGGGGAAGTTCGTCAAGGCGGCAGTACCATCACCCAACAGGTGGTCAAGAACGTGCTCTTGGACAATGCACGTAGCTACAAGCGCAAAATTCGCGAGACGATTTTGGCGTATCGTCTCGAAAAGACACTGACCAAGGAACAGATTTTGGGGATGTACCTCAATCATATCTACCTGGGGCATGGTCGCTATGGGGTGGAGGAAGCGGGCCGTTATTATTTTGGTAAGCACGTAGAGGAGCTCAACATCGCGGAAGCCGCGCTCTTGGCTGGTATCGTCGCTGCGCCTGAACACTTCTCACCCCGCAAAGACGAGACCAAGGCGCTTGCGCGGCGCGCGTACGTGCTCAACCAAATGCGCGATAAGGGCTTTATGACCGACGCCGTGTATGGGGCTGCCTCCAAAATGCCGGTTCGGTTGGCACCGCTGGCCGAGGGGGAGAGCGACATAGCGCCCGAGATGGTGCTCAAGGCCCAACACGAGCTAAAACTATTGCTCGGGGATCAAGCCAAATTGGGCGGGTACAGTGTGCATACGACCTTGGACCCGGCGCTTCAGGTGGCTGCTCGTTCTGCCGTGCAACACGGGCTTGATGACTACCTCACACGCCAAAAACTCAAGGCGCCGTTTACGCTCGAGCAGCGCAAATTATGGGGAAAGCCTTTTCAAGGCCATCCTCATCGGTACGGCATTTATACGGGGACCGTGGTCGACCGCAATGATCGCGACGGGACGCTGCGGGTGCGTGTGGGTGACGTTGAAGGTTTGGTGCATTTGCACGAGGAGCGGCGCTTCAACCCCACGCACATTGCACCGACAGATTTCGCGAGTGTGGGCGCGGCCCTTCGGGTGCAACTGGTGGACCCGCCCACGACAAGCAAGGATGCTCCGCTCCCGCGTTTACGGCTTGAGCTGGGTCCGCAAGCGGCGCTTTTGGCCGTGGACCCCAGCACACGTCAAGTCGTGGCGGCGGTAGGCAGCTACGAGGCCTTGCCAGGTGGCCTGGACCGTAGTTTTCAAGCGAAGCGTCAGCCAGGCTCCACGTTCAAGCCCATCGTATACTCGCTGGCACTTTCTCGACATCAAGTGACCCCAGCGAGCATATTTACCTTTCCCGCAAAAAATCCCCAACCCGCTGCGCCGGGCCAGGAGGGCCCGCTCATGGATCGTCTGACGCTGCGCCAAGGCATTGCCAGCAGTGACAATCGAGTAGCACAAGATGTCTTCGAGCGCGTTGGCGGACAAGCCGCGGTCGATTGGGCCAAGAAAATGGGCATTGGATCGAAGCTTGGTCCTACGCCTAGCCTGATGTTAGGGGCTTATGAGGTGAGCGTTGCAGAGATGGCCGCCGCCTATTGCGTGCTTGCCAATGGGGGCACCTATCAGGCGCTCGAGTATGTGAGTCGAGTGGAAAGCGGAACGGGTGAGCTCCCACGTAAAGGGCGAGCAGAGCCGACCCTTGTGATGGACCCGGGCGTCGCCTACGTGATGACCGACCTCTTGACGTCTGTGGTGCAATCGGGGACGGCTACCGCCGCGCGGAGCTTGGAGCGACCCCTAGCCGGTAAGACGGGTACCACCAATCACGAAAAAGACGCGTGGTTTGTCGGGTATTCGACCGATCTCGTGGTGGCTGTATGGGTGGGCTTCGACGACGCCATTCCGCTCGGCTGGGGTGAGTCGGGGGCGCGCGCGGCATTGCCCATTTGGATTGAATTCATGAAGACGGCATTGGCCGACAAGCCCAGCACTGAGTTTGCTCGTCCGGCTGACGTGATCAGCGTGGAGTTGGATCCCGACACGGGACTCTTGGCACGATATGGTCAGGCTAACTCTGTGGCCGAAATATTTTTGCGCGGAACCGAACCAAGCGAAACCGCACCGCTGCCCAGTCCCGCCGTGCCGCCCGATGAGGCGCCCGTGCCGCCCAATGAACCAGCCGCTGCCCAGCCCTCGCTCGACCCTAGTGCGAAGGCGGCCACCACGGATGGACCAGAGCCCTTGGATTCGCCCGCTTCGACCAGCGACGATCCGTGATAATACTAGGGCCAAGATGAAAGCAGCTGCCTATTCAGTCCTCGTTGCCGCGCTTCTTCCCGCGTGCTTTCCCCCCGCCCAACCAGCTGATCCGGTTGAAGCTCCGCAGTCGGTGCCCAGTGCGCAAGCAGCACCGGCAGGTGCGATCCCCTGGGCCCCCGGGGAAGGACCGGGCGCGACACGTGAAGTGGGTGAACAACCACAATCATCCGACGCCCCCATGACTGGTGCAGCAGTCGAGACCACCCGAGAGGATGGGATCAGTCAAAGTGGCTCCCATCCCGGCTGCACCGGTAAGGCGACCGTCCCGCTCAAGGCCGAGATCCAGGCGCGCACTGCCTCGCTCAAAGACTGCAGTCAGGCGGCTCCAGCGGACTTTCGCGGCGAAGGCGAGCTCCGTTACACCGTTCGGGTGGAAAAAGACGGTACGGTCAGCAACGTCTATCAGTTGAGTGACTCCTTGCGTGTTGCGGCGGTCACTCAATGCGTTGAGGACAAGCTGCGCCAACCCTTCTCGGAACACCCAGTGCAGGGCTGCGCGCAGTTCGTCATCCCCTACCAGCTCCTCATTGAAGCTGGACCGAGTGAGTGAGTTGTGCGGACCGAGCGCCCGCCTTTTTGAGCGGGCAGGCCTGCTTGTTCAACAGCAACGACGCGACTAGCTTCTGGCCATGGCTACCCTCGAACATCTCAAGAAACTGGAAGAGCTTGCTGCGCGGGCTGGTCAAGCCATTTTAGACGACAAAGCGCGCACCTCTTCGGTTCAACTCAAAGCGGATGAATCGCCGCTCACTTCGGCCGATCTGGCGAGCCACACCACCATCATGGCAGGGCTCGAAGAATTGGATCCGGGGGTGCCCGTGCTCTCGGAGGAGTCCAAGGCGCTACCATTCGAGACGCGTAAGACTTGGTCCAAGTATTATTTGGTCGATCCGCTCGATGGGACCAAAGAGTTCATCAAGGGGAAGAAGGACTACACGGTGAACATCGCGCTCGTCGAGAACGGGGTCCCGACGTTGGGCGTGGTGTACGTACCCGAGTTGGGTGACACGTACTCTGGTGCACAGGGTGTGGGTGCGTTCAAGATCGCTTCGGGCAAAGATCGGGTGAAGATCCACGTCAATGCCAAGTGTCCACCTGCACCGCGCGTCGTGGGCAGCGCCAGTCACGCGTCGCCCGTCATGGGCGTATTTTTAGAACTGGTCGGCCCTCATCAGATCATGGAGTTTGGTAGCTCCCTCAAAATCTGTCAGGTGTCCGACGGTACGGCGGATTTTTATCCGCGCTTTGGCCCGACCAGTGAATGGGACACCGCAGCGGGGCATGCCGTGGTCCTGCACGCTGGTGGGCGCGTGGTCACCATTGATGGTGCTGCCCTGCTCTACAATCAAAAAGATTCTCTCCTCAATCCGTATTTCTATGTGCTGGGACCCAGTGATCGGGATCTGCTTGGCCTAGCGCGCCAAGCGCTCCAAAAGAGCGGCGAACTCTAACCGCCCAACGAGGTCAGCGGATACTTCCGCTGCTGTTGCAGCAGAAAGTCCGAGCGCACTGGGGCCCTTGCCGCGGGGTCGATCGAGCGGCGTCGCATGTGGCATCATCCGGTCATGACCGTTCGTCCATGGCTTGCTGCACTCGGCTACGTCGCCCTCGCCAGTGCAGCGTGCAATTCGGAGACAGGTGATGCACTGGGTACTGGGGGCCAGGACGCGGCTGGCGGAACGTTAGGGACCGGCGGTGGCGTCGCGGCGGGTGGGAATAGCGGTGGCACGGTCGACAGCGGCGGCGGAGGATCAGGTGGTGCGTCGCTCAGTGGTGGTGGACCGGGCGAGGGAGGCAGCTCAAACACGTTCGAAGTGGACGTGCATCTCGCGAGTGAAGAGGCGGCCACCGGACCCACCACGGTCGGTGTCGTCACCTGGGCGACGAGCCTAGGTACCCCCAGCAGCGCAAAGATCGAATTTGGCCTGACCACGGAGTACGGCATGGAGGCCCCTGTCGACGTGACTGTCCCAGACTTGCGCACCCTGCTGTTGGGCATGAAGGCTGAGAGCACCTACCATTTGAGGATCGTGGCTCAGGTGAACGGTGATGAAATTGTGAGCGATGACTTGATCCTTGAGACTGGGGCTGCGCCTGAGCAGCTGGTCAGTAGCGTGGAACTCGAGGTTTTTAGCCCCGAACAGCGCGAACCTGGCTATGTCGTGATGTCGCATTGGCAAGGCGATCTGGCGGGGATGGTGTTCATCGTTGACCAGGATGGTGACCTGGTGTGGTGGTACGATTCTCAAGTGGCAGACGGGATAGGCCGCGCTGTTGTCTCTGCGGACGGACGCGATCTGTGGATGGTCAACGGCGCGCCGTTCCTCAATGGCCCCGTTTGGCGGGTGGGGATGGATGGGCTCGAAAAACAAGAATACAGCGCCGCGATCGCGTCGCACGACATCGTGCCTGTGGAGGGGGACGCGGTGGCCTTCGTGGGATTGTTTAGGGCGAGCGAAATGGATCGCGCCGGACAGGAGAAGACCATCCTCCCGCCCCTGGAGATTTCTACGATCCCGCCGCCGCACTGCAACGCCGTTGCATACAACCACTCGCTCGGGACTTACGTCGTGTCCGACCACACACAAGACGTGTATTTGTTTCCCCGCGCAGGCGCGACCCCAGAAAATACCGTGAATCTCACGTCAATCATTGGGCCTAGTTCCACGTGGGGCGGCGCCCAACATGGGGTGCACTTACTCTCCAACAACCACCTCCTGATGTTCGCCAACGCGGAAGGTGGCGACACCTCGACCGCGCTGGAATACAACTTGGACGATGGCGAGGAAGTGTGGCGCTACGAAGGGAACGAATACACCGAGAATTTTGGCAACGTGCAGCGACTGCCTGGGGGTAACACGCTCGTGGTGTATTCGAATGCCGGCGTGATCCACGAAGTGAGCCCCGAGCAGGACAAGGTCATGGAGATCAGGGCCGGTGAGTTCTTGGGTTACGCTTCTTGGCGTCCCAGTCTCTACGGCCCAATGGGCGATGTCGCGGAGTAGCACCGACAGACCGTAGACCGTGTGCGGGGGCGTCGCCCCCGGCCGCCGAAGTAAGGTGCATCCTTGGACCGTTCAAGTTTCTTGAAAGGCTTGTTCAACGCGTCGTCGTCGTTCCGCCAGTGCGGAACTCGACCGATCAAAATGAAAGGCGCCCGCTTGGGGAGTGTGGCCCAGGATGCGGGCCAGAGTGGCCTGGACCGTGTGGGGATCGTCGTCGAAGTCGCCGTGGTGACGCGCCTCACTGGCCGAGGGATCGCCTGCGGAGAGCGTGTTGGGGCAGCGGATCCACGCAGCCGAGCTAGCTCCAAACAGGCTGACCTCAGACGGATTGTCACGGCGCACAACTGCAGCGTCGACACCAAATTCCCGCGCGGCCTTCAGAATGAATTTTTCCATCCCCAAGATGGGCTTTCCATCATCGAACAAGTCCAGTGGTGAGTCGAGTTCGAAGGCATTGGAGACCAAGTAGAGGAGCGATTTGTTGTAGATGCGGGCGCAGTGATCGTCTTGTTCCGTGGGTTCCTTCAACGTAAAGAGCGAAAAACGATCGATACTGCCATTTTTGATCGACGGCAGGTAGCTGCTCTTGAACAGCTCGACGGTGCAGGCAGGTGCCCACAAAGTGCAACTCCTGATCTGCGCACCCAAGCCGCTGATCCTAGACTGAGGAGAAGCTTTTTGGGTCGGCGTAGTGATGGCCTCGACGAAGGGCCCAAGGAGGATGGAACCAGCGCTGTGCGCAGCCAAGTGCACTTGGAGCTGGGGGTGCTTACCCAGCAATATCCGGAGCTGTTCGAGCACGACACGCGCCGCGCCTTGGGCGTGAACCGTGGCAGCGATGGCGTTCTCCTTCATTTCCTCCCACATCAGTCCGCCGGGGGCAGTGGCGAGCACTTCCAAGCTGTCGTCGATGCGGTCAAGCATGAAATCTTTGGTCGCGTCCAGGACACCTTCAGCTCGTCGTGAGCGGAATACGTCGCTCAGCAGGTTCTTGACGGTGTTCCAAGCGTCGGTGCGCCAAATGAAGGCCACGGGATAAATCTCGTTGTCGAGCAGCGCTTGTCGGTAATCCTCGACGCGTTGCAAGGCGCTCTTCTCTCCGACGAGGCCGCCGTGGGAATAAAAGAGGATCCTTTTTGACTTCCATCCTTTGGTAAGACGCGGGAACTCCTCGGTGAAGATGCGCTCAATGTCTGCTTGAGTGGTGCCCAGTTCGCCTCCCTTGCGCGGCTGTCCATCATTGCCGACGCCCACGATGTGCGGACGCAACGTGCCGAGCGTGTAGCCATTGCTGGCCATACTTTGCGCCGCGCCGGAGCTCTTCACGGTGCTCTCACCGACCACTACCGGCGCACCGAGACGGGTGACCCAAACGTCCGTTGCATTCTTCAGCCAATCTGCGTAGGAGACGTGAGCAAAGCCGTCTCTGCCCCAGCTGGGTCCCCAGGAGTTTTGGATCCAAAAACCGAGCTCGTCGTAGCCCACAACTGCAAAGGCGTGCCCACCGGTCGGTTGGTCATCTTTCTCAAATGGTATGCGACCGTCCTTGGAGCCCACCCGATCCCAACCGGTGTGAACCGTCGCCGTTGCGTAAAGTGCCCCGACCTCGGTGAGCGCCGCGTGCATTGAAACCAAATCGCGATGATTGACTCGGAAGTACGCGCCCAGCGGTCGCCTAGCTGCGTCCACCGCTTGCGCGTGATTCTCGTTTTCGAGGCGAGCCTTGTGCCACAAATCGTCGGAGCACACGCCGTGCTTGTGCCAGGCCTTGACCGCACCCCGCGCGCTTGAACCTTCATAATCGACACCTGCCCACTCGTCGTAGCGCTTGGCCATTTCGTAGAGCATGTGAGGGCTCACCAGGGTGCGGTCGGGGTCGACCTTGCGCTTGTGCAAGAGGTAGTTGGCCACCGCGGCCAGACCGAAGCCCGTGCAGGCGCCTTCTTCTCCTTGATCCAGCACGGGAACACGGCCGCGAGGAAAGACCTTCTTGTACTCGTCGAGCGGCATGCGCACCGGGACTTCCACCAACGTGGGCGTAAACATGAGATCGCGAAAATCCACCACGTCCGGTCGGGCGACGCGTTTGAAGGAGGACGCTTTGGGTCCGCTCTTGGCTCTTGAGCGAGCGCTGCTCCCCGCTTGAGAACTGCTGCGGCCACGGCCGCGCGTCGACTTGGAATTTACCGGTTTGAGCGCTGGTTTCTTGGTTGCCATCTAGGTTCATCCTCCATGACCCAATGGCTATTGCGCGACGGCCAATAGGCGACCGCCTGACTGAACCTTGAGCCCTACCCCCGAGATGGAACTTCCACCTCAGAATTTTCAGCTCACGGATAACACGCCCTTGTCAGCTGTCGCAAGTGCGAAGGTTTTACGGGCCTCTGGCCTTTACCCGGGTATGATCGCTGGGGGCAATTGGAGCTCTCTACTTGGGCATGCCACAGAAGATCCAATCCATGAGGAGCTCGCGTTGGTCGGGAGGAAGAGGGATGCCGTCGGCAGGAGGCATGCTGCAGTTGAGGACTTCATCGCGCACCTCGGCGCGCCACGCGACGATGTGGGAATACGTGTCGAAAGGCCAAGGTCCGGAGGGATCGTCCGCGGTGTGGCAGACGTTACAATACTCGTCAAAAATGGGTTCAACGTCCTCAAACTCGGGCGGGGATTCGGGGCAAGCCGTGGGCGCCGGCACGGCGCAGCTCTCCTCCCTCAGTTGTGAGGTGCTGTCCTGCGTGGGGTCCCCACAAGCCAGCAGAAAAATAAAGGGGCACAGGGCGCTCGCAGGCGCCGCGCTGCGGAAAACAACGAACATGGGCACGGCGTTCGTCTAGCACGCGCCGAG
>JACZCW010006717.1_pt1 | contig 15739 bp, 3 predicted proteins | sample 8641861 | NCBI WGS metagenome assembly JACZCW01 (sample SAMN15324607, study PRJNA640507) | soil metagenome | isolation source: intercropping sugarcane | place: China: Luxin town, Laibin City, Guangxi Province | collected 2019-07-25 | depth 10cm m | reverse complement strand
CTCTGGAGCGTGTTCCGGTTTACCCACCCAGGGCTGCTCGGCAACCGAAGTGACTTCCTCAAGCGTTATGCACGACCCATCGCTGATGGGAGCACCGAGGCGACTGCCCGCTTGAAAGGCTTGATCAAGCCCTTCCTGTTGCGACGCATGAAGAAGGAGGTAGCGCAGGATCTCCCACCACGCACCGACGTCATGCTCACGGTAGAGCTGGACGAAAACGAGCGAGAACTTTACGACGCCATTCATGCCGCCAAGCAGAAGGAGGTCATCGAGACGCTTCAGGCAGGAGGCAGCGTGATGGCAGCCCTGGAAGCCCTGTTGCGTCTACGCCAGGCCGCGTGCCATCCAGCGCTTGTCCCCGGACAGCACGCAGTGAGCTCCACCAAGGTCGAAGCACTCATCGATCGTTTGAACGAAGCCATCGCAGACGGTCACAAGTGCATTGTGTTTAGTCAATGGACGAGCTTCTTGGATCTCGTCGAGTCGGAGCTCGAGAAAAATGCCCTAGCCTTCACGCGATTGGATGGAACAACCCGCGACCGAGGCGCCGTCGTGAACAAATTTCAGTCGGACGACGGGCCCCCCGTGCTGTTGTCGTCTCTGAAAGCCGGCGGGACGGGACTCAACCTCACAGCGGCGGATCACGTGTTCTTGCTGGATCCTTGGTGGAATCCGGCGGCGGAAGATCAGGCGGCAGACCGCGCCCATCGCCTGGGACAAACGCGCGCAGTCACCGTCTATAAGGTCATTGCAAAGGACACGATCGAGGAGGGCATTGTCCGCCTCCAACAACGCAAAAAGGACCTGGCCGATCTAGCACTTGGTGACGGCGGTGCGGCTAGTGGCGTGACGCGCGATGATCTCATCGCCCTGTTGAACGGGACCATTTGAGCGGCCACCGCCCTTTATATAGGTACAGTCTTATCGAATCCAAGTAGGTGAACCATGAGCACACAGCCGGACCAGCCCATAGAAGCAGAACCGGACGATTGGGCGTCATTGCACCTGCCAGGTCTACATCCCGCCGTCCGACGCTGGCTCACGGGGAATTACACTGCGGCGACGCCTGTGCAAGAGCGGGCGTGGCCACAGATCCGACAGGGTGGTGACGTCCTGGTCGCAGCACCCACTGGGTCCGGTAAGACGTTCTGTGCGTTCATCAACGCCATCGACGACCTGGTGTGGATGTCCGAGCGAGCTCCCCTCCCCGACGCCACGTTCGTGCTCTACATTTCCCCGCTCAAGGCGCTGTCCCGCGACATCGAGCTCAATCTCCGGCGCCCATTGCAAGGTATCTTCTCGCTGCTGACCCAAGATGGGGGCACGCGTTCTGCCATCACGAGCGCGGTGCGCACCGGAGACACGTCGGCCAAAGAGCGCTCAGCGCTGGTGCGGCGTCCTGCCCACATTTTGGTCACGACGCCGGAGTCACTGTACATCCTGCTCACGAGCGAAAGCGGCCGTCACGCGCTCTCCACGGTCAAAACCGTCATCATCGACGAGGTCCATGCCCTGGTCGGCGACAAGCGCGGCGCACATCTCAGCCTCTCTCTTGAACGATTGGATGACGTCTTGGGGCAGAGCGGACGGCCCCGTGCGCAACGCATCGGCCTTTCAGCGACGCAAAATCCCATCGAACGCGTGGCGCAGTTTCTGACGGGCATAGATGGTGATACCCGAGCGCCACGCCCCTGCCACATCATCGACGTGGGTCATCGCCGGGCGATGGACGTGAAACTGTGGGTACCGGAAGCACCGCTTTCAGCCGTGATGTCCGCAGAATCATGGACTGAAATTTACGACGAGTTGGCGCGTCAGGTGACGACTCACCGCACGACCTTGGTCTTCGTCAACACGCGTCGGCTCGTCGAACGGGTTGCTCGTTTTCTCTCGGAGCGGCTGGGCAGTGACGCAGTAGCGAGCCATCACGGCAGCCTGGCGCAGGACCGCCGCTTGCTTGCAGAACAAAAGCTGCGCTCGGGCGAGATCAAGGTACTGGTGGCCTCGGCGTCCATGGAGCTGGGAATTGATGTGGGTGATGTCGATTTGGTGTGTCAAATCTCATCTCCTCGCAGCATCTCAACATTTTTGCAGCGCGTGGGGCGCAGTGGGCATTGGGTGGGTGGTTTACCCAAAGGCAGATTGTTTCCCACTAGCCGCGACGACTTGGTAGAAGCGGTCGCTCTCATGGATGCAATGGGCCGCGGCGAACTCGACGTGACCAGCATCCCCGACGGACCTTTGGACATTCTCGCTCAGCAAATCGTGGCGAGCGCCGTACCGCATGAATGGGCCATCGACGACCTCTATGCTCTCGTCAGGCGAGCTACACCGTACGCCATGCTGACCCTAGAGCAGTTTATGGACGTCACGTCGATGTTGGCAGAGGGTTTCGCGACTGCGCGTGGACGGCGCGGAGCGCTCGTGCATCTGGATAGTGTGGGCCGCCGCATCAAGGCCCGCCGCGGCGCACGTTTGACTGCCTTGACCAACGGGGGGGCCATCGTAGACAACTTCGACTATGACGTGTTGCTGGCCCCTCAGGATCTAAAGATTGGCTCAGTTCACGAGGATTTCGCGGTGGAATCGAGCCCCGGTGACGTATTTCAACTGGGCAATGCCAGTTATGAAGTTGTCAAAGTCGAGTCGGGGCGCGTGCTTGTCCGCGACGCCCAAGGCGCGCTACCAAGCTTGCCATTTTGGCTCGGAGAGGCGCCCGGGCGCAGTGATGAGCTGTCACTGGCGGTCTCGCGCTTGCGTGAACGGGTAGCTTCAATTTTCGGTGGGTCGCCCGGACCCTTGATCAGCGAACTTTCCCAGCAAATGCAGCTTGGGGAAAACGCAAGCCAACAGTTGGTCGAATATTTGGCCACTGCGCACGTCGCTCTGGGCCACATGCCCACCCAGCACTGCATCGTAGCGGAGCGATTCTTCGACGCGGCGGGAAACATGCACGTGGTCATTCACAGCTCGTACGGCACGCGGCTCAATCGCGGCTTTGGTCTGGCCCTGCGCAAACGTTTCTGCCGCACGTTCAACGTGGAGCTTCAGGCGGCGATCACTGACGATGCGATCGTGCTCAGCCTTGGACCCACACACAGTTTCCCGCTCGAGGACATCTTTCGCCTCCTTCACAAGAACACCGTCCAGGAGGTGCTCACCCAGGCACTCCTCGACGCTCCTTTGTTCACCACACGGTTTCGATGGAATGCTTCCAGAGCGCTGGCCATCGTGCGATTTCGTTCGGGCAAGCGTGTAGCCCCCCACTTTCAACGCATGAACGCCGACGATTTGCTGGCCATTTGTTTTCCGGATCAAGTGGCTTGCGCCGAGAACATCGGCGGCGAGCGCGAGATCCCCGACCATCCGCTCGTGAAACAGACCATCCACGACTGCCTACACGAGGCCATGGATCTGCCCGGCCTCATCGCGCTCTTGTCCGGAATTGCAAGCGGTTGTGTCAGCACCGTGGCCCGAGACGTTACCGAACCGTCCCCCTTGGCTCACGAGGTGCTCAACGCACGGCCGTATGCCTTCTTGGACGATGCTCCCTTGGAGGAACGCCGTACACAAGCCATCCAGATGCGAAGGAGTGTCAGCTTCGAACAGGCGACAGACCTCTCAGCCCTGGATCCACGGGCTATTGCGCAAGTTCTACAAGAGACAGCTCCAACGCCGCGCGATGCCGACGAGCTACATGACGCGCTTCTGGTCTTTGGCTATTTGGCGGCAACCCCCACATGGCTCATGTTCTTCGATGAGCTGCATCGGGCAGGCCGAGCGCACTACATCTGTCTGGGCGAAAGTAAGCTATGGATCGCGCATGAGCGCGCGGCTTGGTTTTACGCCGCGCTCCCCCAGTCGCGCTCCCAGCTACCTTCCGCTTGCGCCGCGCTCGTACCCGATGCTGACGCCGGGTTGACCCAAATCGTGCAAAGCCACTTGGAACTCAGCGGACCTACCACGCTCAGTGAAATCTCTCGGGAGTTGGACCTAGCACCAGGGCAGGTGCAGGTCGCTCTTACTCGGGTAGAGACGAGCGGCTTTGCACTGCGTGGCCGCTTTCGCCCACAGTCCAATGAAGACGAATACTGTGAACGACGCATTCTCGCACGCATCCACCGGCTAACGCTGAATCAGCTCAGGCGCGAAATCGAGCCCGTCACTCCGGCCCAATTCGTCGATTTTTTGACCTACTACCAAGGCTTGCAGCCGGACACGAAGAAGCGGGGTGCCTCCGGCTTGCACGCAATTCTCCAACAATTGAGCGGCTTTTGGGCGGCAGCTCTGGCTTGGGAACAGAAACTCCTTGCCGCGCGTGTCAGCGATTTTCACTCAGGGCTTCTGGAGGAGCTCACACGTGCCGGGCGCGTCAGCTGGCGCGCCGCAAGCGGTGAGGCCGCTCAGCGCTTTCGTTTTTCTTCCAGCACGTCCGTCATGTTCACGACTCGGGAGTCGCGAGTTCTCTATGGGGGACAGTTTCCAAAACCAGATGTGGAGTCCCGACTTGGCGCCGACGCCAAGACAGTTCTTGCGCTGCTCACCGGCCAAGGTGCCCTATTTCTTGATGATATCAAACTCGAAGCCAGGTTGCTTCCCAGTCAACTCGAAGATGCATTGAGTGAATTGTTGGCGTCCGGACTGGTTACCTGCGACTCCTTTGCCGCAGCAAGAAACTCCTGGACCAAGCATCGACGCACTCCACGGCGCCCTCGTGGCAGGAACACTAGTTTACGTTCGCTGGGAGACCCTGGCCGCTATTTCCGAGTAGCGGCCTCACCCCGCATTGAAGCTGAAGACGACCCTCTGGCCGTCTCCTATGCTTTCAGCCTGCTCGATCGTTGGGGTGTCGTGTGCAAACGTCTGCTTGATAGGGAGCAACTATTGTTACCGTGGGCCACGTTGCGTCGTGTGCTATCACGCTTGGAGGCGCGCGGTGAGATCCGCGGCGGGCGCTTCATTGAGCACATCTCGGGCGAGCAATTTGCTAGCAAGGATGCCATCGTCCAGCTTCGTCAACGTCGTCGCGCCGGGCCTTCATCGACGCCCATCGTCGTGTCCAGCTATGATCCGCTGAACCTACTGGGATTTCTCGACAATGAGCCGCGGATCGCCAAGGCCAACTCCACCGAGCTTTTGATCGTCGCGGGACAGTTCATTGCAAGCACGGCCACCGGCCGCCCAGCCCGCTTGTCCTCGGTGCCACAAGAAGGCGCGCTGAGCGATGAGACCATCGCTCAGGCTTTAGCACCGCGCAGACACCCTGCGTTTGAACGGCGCCCCTTAGCCCCCCAGGGTGCGCAGTAGTTCGCTCAATCCAGGCAGGTCATTGTCCGTAGCATGCGCGCGTCGCGCCATGAGGAGAGCTTTCTTCTCATCACCCACAATGGCCGCAATTTGAGCCTGACGGAAGTACGCCTCGGCTTTGCTCATGCCTGCGTCGGTCTTGTTGAGCGCCAGATTTTGCAGAGCTTTGACGGCCACCTCGTAGCGCTCCGCGGCTTGCGCCCGCACCGCCAACTCACTAGCGATCTCAGCATTGTTGCGGTCGCTGATGAGAGCAGCTTCGAGCCACGCGAACATCGCGTCCAAGTTCTCCTCGGCTTCTTCCACGCCCGCCATTGCGTGCTGCAAGAGCGCCAGTTCGGGTGAACGACGCTTACCGTGCTCCTTGATCGCCTCGTCCAACATTTGCCTAGCCAGTGCTGTGTCGCCTTGCACTACGTGGATTTGAGCTAACCTGGCCACAACGCCGCTGTTGTTCACATTCAGTTCCAGCGCTGCGTGCAACACCTCGATTGCTTGCTGCTCATCGCCTGCTTTCAAGTACAAGTCTCCAACTTGCATCAGAAGCGTGAATTTGGCGCTACTATCGTGCTGTTTTTCCACCTCTGCCTGGAGAATGCCCGCCAATTCCGCAAACGCACCGACCTCAGCATACATGGCACGGAGCCGCTCCAAGACGTGAAAATTCTGGGGTTCCAGCGCCAATGCGTCTTCCAATGCCATACGCGCCACTTGCATGTCGGAAGCCATTTGAGCAGCCTCAGACAATGACAAAAGCGCCGACGTCTTCTCGGCGCCACTGGAGGACTCCACCAATTTTTCATAGGCGAACATGGCGATGTCGGCCGCGTTCTCGCTCATTGCCCGCTCACCTAGGCGCATGGCGATCCTTCGATCGTCGCCGTGGTCGCGCAACCAAGACGCGAGCACGTCCAATCCTTCCGAGGTTTGTCCCAAAGCGAGCAGCAAGTCTGCAAGTTCACCCGCCACCTCTCGCTCCTGCGCGACGTCCGCTGCGTTCTGGTGAAGAATACGCAACTCCCTGAGCACTTGAATGCGCAGCTGTTGGATCTCTTGCTCCTGTTGCTCGGCGATGAACTGCTGAAGGGCCCGGGCCAGATCGCCGGCTGCTTGGATCATTGCCTGCCGATCGCCTGACTTTTCGCGGGCTAAAATGCTTGCCCGCAACTGCAACAAGTCAACCAGCAACAATTCCTGGCAGCGTTCAATCGCGCTGCTGAGTTTGGTCAGCGCTACGTCGATCTCGCCGCAGCTGACCAAGAGCGTCACCGCCTTGAGCAAGTGTGTCGCTGAACTTGGGTCCGCTGCATACGCCAACTGATAGGCCTCTGCCGCACGCGCCGGATCGCCCAGGTATGCCTCGAGTATATTGCCGGCCTCCACGTAACATTGAGCCGCAGGTTCGCCGCTGAGCTGCCGTGCCCGCACGAGCAGCGCTTCGGCGAGTGCACCGTGCTCTCCGGAGTTGCGCAGATGGTCGATGAGCAGCCCCACGAGCTCCTCGTCGCCCGGTGCCGTACGCACCCCGATCTCGAGCGCTCGTCCCGCGCCAAATTGATCATCCAGGCGCGTGCGCAGATCGACCAACCACAGCGTCCGCTCCTTGACCAACTTGAGGGGCGACGCCGCGATCAAGTGCTCCATGATGTCGGCGCGCTCACTTTGATCGTCTTCATCGGTGTACAGACTAAGCAAATAGGCCAGCAGCTCATGCTCGGATTTCGTCAATCCCAGATCAGCCACCAGAAGGCTGATGGCTTCTCCACGATCCGTCGACTCGAGCAACTTGGCCAACTCGAGACCATACTGAGCCACCAACTTGGCTTGTCCCAGCCGTCGCGCCTGGTCGAGCAAAGTCCGCAGCACGTCCAAGAGTTCGTCCAGTCGCTGCTCACTGCGCAAAATTTCCACCAAAAGTGCCGCTGCGTCCGACATTTGCGGATGCTTTTCCAGGACTGCCCGCAGCTCTGACTCCGCTTCGCGGCTACGACCATCGCGTACCATCAGATGAACGCGCTCGACCTTGAGCGCCTCAAGGTCCGCCGCGTCACTCACCTCGTCAGCGATTTGCTCGATGACTTGTTCGATCTCAGCCGTAGCATTCGTTGCTCGATAGATGGACAAGAGTGGTCGCCACACGCGGCCTTCACCAGGCGTCGTCTCAAACAGTTCCTCGAGGATGGCGAGGGCCTTATGGGGCAGCTCTTGCTCGCGGTAACACGACGCCAGCCGAAGCTTGAGTTCATACAAGTTCTGTCCCTCGAAATACGCGGTCGCCCGCTCCAAGAGTGCAGCTTCCAGAGCCAAGTCTCCGTCCGCCCTGGCCATGCCAGCCCGTTCGACCAAAAGATCGGCAATGGCCACGTCACCCACCGGTGCCAGCTCAATCGCGCGCGAGATGAAATCGCGTAATTTTTGCTTGTCGTCCACTCGACGTGCTAGCGCGATCGCTTCAGTGGCCACGGACGGCTCGATGCCCGCAAGAGCAAGAGCCTGCTCGTAGGCGTACATTTGAAGGCCTTCGCTTGCCGCTTTCTTACAAACCGCCAAAAACAAGCGAGTCACCTTTGCGTTCGCGATACCCTCGCGCACGATAGGCTCGAGCATGGCCACGACCCGCTCTGCTTGTGAATCGATTTCGATGGCACGTAACAACAGCTCCGTCGCCGCGTCCACTTGGGCGTGCCCCAGCTCCATGTCAGCCAGGCGATAGAGGGCTTCTGCGTACACACCTGCATTGGCCTCGGCGCCTTGCGCCTGGATGAACGTGCTGAGCGCTCGCCGCACTCGCTCCGGCTCGGTGGCCTCGTCGAGCACGGTATCCAAGGCTTGAAAGGCGCGTCGAGGTTTGAACCCAGACTGCTGGGAATACTCATAGCACTCCGCTGCACGGCCCAACTCACCCTCCGCCTCAGCGGCTTGCCCCGCTCTAAACCACAGTTCGCCGGCAACACTGGGTTGGTCCGCCGTGCGCAAGGCGAGCCCCGTCACGTGTCCCCAAAGTTGCCTGTCGAGACCGAGCCGCTCCGCCAACTTCTGCGTGCCGTCCAAGAGGCGCAAATCCGAGGGAGCTTCGGAGAGCGCTTGGAGGCGCGCAGCAAATGCCTCTTCTCCTCGATCGCATTGTTCCAAGACATTAGCTTTGATGAGCAACAAGTGGGCCGCGGCTGCCCCTTTGACGCCGTTGTCTATCCCCAATTGCAGCGCCGCGAACAGCAAGTCGAGTTGCTGAGATCCCACGAGCGATTGAGCGAGACGCAGCGCTTCGGACTCATCACGCGTGGCCACGGTGATGGCTGAATCGATCAATTCACGGGCCTGCTGAGTCTCGCCCTTCTCAGCCGCGATGCGATGCAGCTCAAACAGGATGGCACTCTCACCCACCTCTTCGAGGCTCTGGACTGCCGACTGAGCGCTGCGACGTCCGGCCAGTAGCGCCAGCGTACGGTAGGCCTTTTCTGCACGGTCCAGCTCCCCTTTTCGGCGTGCAAGACCTCCCACCAGCATGAGGATAGCGGCGTCGGAGCGCTCAATGTTCGCCGCGGCGTCGGCCTGTTCTACCGCTTCGTCCAATTCACCCAGGGCCTCGGCAATGCGAGCGAGCTGCATGTGAACCATCGCCCGCTCGCGCGTGCGCCGCCGCCCAAACTCCTCGAGCATGGCGCGCAATATCTCTCGACCTTCCTCGAATCTTTCACAGGTGCGCAGCGTGTCGGCCAGCATCAGCTTTAAGCCACGGTCCTGAGGGTCGCGCGCGATGGCCTCTTCCAGAAGTGGGATGGCGGCCTCCGTCTGACCAAGGTGCTTGCGATGCACCACGGCGGCGTCCCGCAAGTAATTCACTCGGGTGGTGTCGTCGGGCGCAAACTCGACTCCCTGCTCGAGCAGCTCGCTGAGTTTTTCCCACTCATTGAGCTCGCGATAAATGCGAGCAAGCAGTTGTCGTCCCTCATCTGCCCCGGGGTCAGCGCTCAACTCCCCTTCGAGCGTACCAGCAGCGATCGCCCATTCATCGGTTTTTACCAATGCTTGTCCAAGCGCAACCACCACCGCGCGTCGGTCAGGAGCTTCTTTGGCGGGGGCAGTGAGCCCCAGGCGTAGGGTGAGCCAGGACACCTCTTCCTCCCACTTCTCTTGGGCATGGGCGAGCTGGGCCAGACGGTCGACGACAAAAATGCTGGGGACCAGCGCAGCCGACTTCTTGAAGGCGCTCGCAAGGCGTGCTTCCTCAGCCAAATATTGTTCTGCAAATAGACCTGCACGCTCCCACAACCGCGCCGCGTGCTCCGGCATAGTCCCCGACACGGCATCAGCTTGTTCTTCGTAGAGCCTGACCAGAGCCGAGTAGTCCGCGAGCCCGGTCAGAATCGCATCGAGCGCTTCGATGGTCTCTGCGTGTCCCGGTCGATCAATGAGGTTCTCGCGCAACACCAGTAAGCGTTGTTCGGCGGGCTTGTCCAACTCGCCCAATACCCTGGCCATATCGAGACGGAGGAATAGACGTCGCTCAAGCGGACGTTCGAGTGCAAGTTCACGCTTACGAAGGAGCAAGAGCTGTTCAAGACGCCCTGCCTCGGCATGCAGACTACTGAGCAAGCCGATGGCAGCTTCGTGGGACGGCTCTCTGCTGAGCACCTCTTCACACAGCTCAACGGCCTCAGCGTCAAGCCTGCCGTCGCGTGCAACAGTCGCGGCCTGGTAGAGCCGTTCAATCTGCTTGGATGCGGCAAAAGGCAGCGCGGCCGACCCCTTGAGCAGCTGAACTCCGCGCGCGAAATCCTTCTGCAACAGCGCCAGCTCCACGAGACGATCCGTGCACCAATCGTTGATCTCGGCGAGCATGGCGTCCTCGGGCGGGCGCTGCAGCTCTAGGCGCTGAGAGCTACCCGAAAAGGCGCGCTCCAAAATGGGCCGAGCTAGCTCTGCGTCAGCCACTGCTTCCAACGCGACATGAGCGGCCTCCCGCAGCACCACCAGATCGTCTTGACTCTTCTCGGACAAGAGACACAACGTCGCGACCAACGCCCTACTGGGACTTCTGCGCTGCAAATCAGCCAGCATTGCCACGGTGTCGCGCTCCGGCAGGTCCATGACAGCGCGCTTGAGGACGAGCTCGGCACTATCGGGATCGCTGAGCTGATCGCGATACCAAACAGCCAGCTGCTTCTTGATATCGTGCGCGACCTGGGCGGACATTTCACCCGCGTTGGCAATCTGATCTGCCATACCCTCGAGGACACCGTCCCAATCGCCATGGGCCTGCGCGCATTGCGCAAAGGTATCCAAGAGCTCGACCGCCACGGCGTCGCTCTTGCGGCTGTTTTCGATGATTGCCCAGGCTGCCTGCGCATACAACTTGGCTTGATGTGCTGACTCAATCAACAGCCGTGCGATATCAGCGCGCGCTGGTTCCCGCTCGAGGGCCGCCACGTAGGAAGCTGTAGCCGCGGATGAGTCAGACAGATGAAGCCGCTCGGTGTTTCCCTTCATCAGGTATAGGGAACACAGTCGCTCGGGGTCTTGGCATTGGACGATGGCTTCCGCATAAGCCAGATCAACGACGGACCATTGCTTGGTCAGGCTCGCCACACGATGCAGCTCCGTCTCGGTCGCGGCGGAGGGGACCAAGGCAAATGCTCGGCGCAAAGCTACTAGCGCCGCCGCAAGGTCTTGCCTACGTTCGTGTAGGCTGGCCACCTCGAGCAAAATCTCGGACTTGAACGACAAGGATGGCGCTGACGCGATGCGTTGTTCGGCAAGTTCGACGATCAGATCATCCTCTTGTGCACTGCGGTACGCGCGCACCAGGTGCTCGCCGGCCTGGTGGGCCAAGTCCTTTTCCTCGAGCAGCGCGACAAGGCCGCTCCGCGCGCCCGCGCTCTGGCAGTCCAGGCTGAGAGCGCGTGCATAGGCCACAAGCGCGCCGCTATTGTCCCTTAAATGCAGCCGAAGCGTGTCGCCGAGCAGCGTCAGCTGACTTGTCGCGCGCAGCTCATCGGACTCTTTTGCGATCGCGTCGTTGAGGAGCTCGACCAAGGCGGGATGGTCCTGTGCCTGATTCAGCAAAGCGCTCAGCGCATCAATGGTTTCACTGTTGCGACCAAAGCGCTGTTCGACGCTTCGGTAGGCTGCGATCGCGCTGGCCAAGTCGGCGAGCCTGTCGCGATAAAGGTGCGCCGCGAAGATCAAATCATCACGCTGCCGCCTAGGATCGTCCCCGACCAATGATCGCGCCCCGAGCTCCAAGACCAACTCCGCCGGTCGATCCAGTTGCACCAACAGTTCTACGCGCTGCGACAGTGCTTCGTCGTCTTTTTCGAGTTCGCGCAGGCACAGCGCCCACAGGCCGAGTGAGCGGTCATACTGCTCCAGCGAACGCGCCAGATGCGCGGCTCGCCCCAACGTCACGCGACGAACTTGAGAAGAGGGCTCCAATTTTGCCCAGCGTTCAAGCACCGGCAACAGCTCGTTGTAGCGCTCCGTGGACTCGAGCAAACTGCTCAGGCGCTTGCAGGCCAAGAGCCGCACCTCTTCATCCGGCGCCTCGTCCGTCTCGACGCGGTAGTAGAGGCTGATGGCAGAACCAATGTCGCCCAGGTGCGAGGCACGCACCTCAGCTGCGTCCACCAATAGCTCGATGCGACGCTCCGGCACGAGTGCTGCGTCAGCGGCCGCCACCATGGCGTCGCAATAACGATCCAGGTGTCCCACTTGCTCGGCGATGGCACGCATTTGCTGACGAACGTCCTCTGCTTCGGGCTGAATTTTGAGCAAGGCACTGCCGTGCGCCATGGCGTGCTCCAGTTGCCCCCCCTGCACGCACAGGTTGAGCGCTTTGCGGTAGAGCGCAACACGCTCATCGTCGTTGTCCGAGAGCAGCAAGGCGCGCTCAGCGACAGAAAGGACCAACGCCGGGTTGTTGGCCCGCGTGTAGAGCTGATCGAGACGGGACAACGCGGCCCGACGTGGTGGCACAGGACCCCCCTCAAAATCTGAAATGCGCTCGAGGAGTTGGCACGCCGCTGCCTCGTCGCCCCCCGCATCCATGAACTGGTCCAGAGAAGCAAGCGCCAAGTCGCTGTCACGCAAGTGTTCAAAGTAACGTGAAGCGATGGCAAAGCGGGTTTTCAATGCCAGAGTTCTGTCCAAAACGGCAATGCGCGCGGTCCAAACCTCAATCAGATCAGCGTGCCGTCCCTGCTCCTCGAAGCGACGCTCGGTGGCTGCTGCCAATTGGTCATCGTCCAAGCGCAAGAGCAGCAATTGCTTCAGATAGAGCGACGCACGGTCATGTTGCGCGGCAAAATCACGCGCAATTTTCGCGGCCTCCTCGTACAGATCCTGGCGTTTGAGAGGGTCCGACGCGGAACGCAGCGCAACATCGTAAGTCTCTAACAGCTCATCCCAGCGCCCAGCCGCGGTCAAAAGGAGCGTGATGCGCTCAAACGCCCATTGTTGACTCGGGTCAGACTCAAGTACGCGTCCCAGCATCCCCAGCACATGCGACGTGTCCTCGTACCACTCCTCGCAGAAGTCAGCTGCCAGACGCCCGAGAGACTCCAAGTTGGCGCCAGAAATCGCCGCATCGGAGAGTTTCCCTTCAAGAGCTTGGACGTAGAGGGCGGCCACCTCATCCGGACGCTCAAGTGTCCGACACACCTCGTTGAGCGCATCCCAATGCTCCAGATTGAACGGATCTTGCTGGACCGCGCTCATTGCCTGCGACAATTCAGTCGGAAGTTGGGGGGGTCTGGTATTGCGATCTTTTTTGGGGAGCGAATGGGACATGAGCCTGTGGAGTGTCCCAATATTTTTGAAAAGTTAGAAGGCGATACGGGCCCAATCGCGTGCTGTTTTTGTTCGCCCGCACGGCCGAATGCATAGCGACTTCATGAACACGGCCCGGCCATGTAGGCGTCTGTTCAGGTGAGATAACACCGGCCAAGGTGCGGAACGCTCATGGACGGCCTAACGCGACAACCACAAGAGTCCCTGCACCAAATACACCACCACGATGGCGATGATGGTCGCGTTGATGAGGCCATCAAACCAAAGCTTAACTGCTGCAAGTTGCGGGCGGTACCACATCTTCCCGATGAGAAGCAGAGCGAGCACGAACAACACAACCCGGGCAGTCACTCTCCAGTTTGGTCACGCCTTGGGGCTGGAATCAACTGTACTTGCCATCCATTGTGAAGCGGAAGACAGCAACGAAGTAAGGCGCGCCGCCAGCTTCGCCGGATCGTCCACTTGGCTGCCCTCAGCAATCATCGCCTGATCGACGAGCAACTCGCCCCATTCACGCAGCTCCACCGCATCCGGCTTCGACTCCGCGAGTTTGCGCAAATTGATCAAGATCGGGTGGGAAGGATTGACCTCCAGGATGCGCTTCGTCTGAGGCACGCTCAGGTTCTGAGCTTTGAACATGGCCTCCAAATGTGGCGGAAGGCCGCCCTCGGGCGTGACCAAGCAGGCGGGGCTCTCCGACAAGCGGTGTGACACCCGCACGTCGGCTACCCGTTCACCAAGCATCTGGGCCATCTTCTTGGTGAATGTCGACTGCGCCGCTTGCTCTTCACTAGACGTTTCTGGTTCTTCACCTTTGAGATCCAGACCCTCACGAGTGGCATTGATCAAGCGCTTGCCATCAAATTCAGTCAGATTTTCGAGCGCGAAAGGGTCCACCCCGTCTGTCATGAACAACACCTCGAACCCTCGGCGTTTGAGCTGTTCCAAGTGAGGACTTTGTTTGAGCACCTCGAGCGAGGGGCCATCCACGTAGTAGATGCCTTCTTGTTCCGGCTTCATGCGGGCACGGTACTCGTTCAGACTTGTCCAGGGGCTCACGTAGCTCGAGTTCGCCTCTTGCTCGGGGCTGGGCTGCGCTTGATGGGTGCTCTTGAATCGGACCAGCGCTGCTAGACGATCCTTGTGCTCAGGTTCGAAATGCAATCCCTCCTTAAGGATAGCCCCAAAATTCTTGTAGAACCGATCATAGTCCTGGGGACGATCCGCGGCGAGCTCTTCGATCATGGTCAACACTTGGCCCACGACCTGCTTCTTGATCACGCGAACCTGCTTGGAATCCTGGAGCGTTTCTCGAGAGACATTGAGCGGCAAGTCTTCAGAATCGACCACCCCGCGCACAAACCTCAGCCATTTGGGCAGCAGCTCCTCGCAGCTCTCCATGGCAAGCACCCTGCGCACGTGAAGGCGCACACCATGCTCGCCCCGAGGATCAAGCAGGTCAGCCCGGGCAGTCTGCGGTAAAAAGACGATACCGGAAAACATCTGCGTCCCTTCGACCTTGAAGTGCTTGTAACTGAGCGGCTCCTCCCAGTCATGAGCGAGATGTTTGTAGAACTCCTTGTATTGTTCTGCTTCCACTTCCTTGGGGTTACGCTGCCACAAGGCGCTGGCTTGATTGATGGTTTCCTGCTTCGACTCCCACTCGTCCTCTGAACCGGCCTTTTTTTCGCGATAACTGAGCACAATGGGATGGCTCACATAGTCGGAGTGGCGACGGATGACCTCTTTGATGCGATAAGGCTTGAGGTATTCCTTTTGGTCGTCCTTGAGCGTCAAAATGACGGTCGTCCCGCGCGCGCCGCGTGTCGCCTCCGACACGGTGAACGTATCCTTGGCTTCGCTTTCCCAGCGGTAGGCCTGTGAACTCCCCGCCGCCTGGGACGTGACCTGCACCCGGTCAGCCACCAGATAGGCGCTGTAGAACCCCACGCCAAACTGGCCAATCAGGTTAGTGCCAGACTTCTGTGCCTCAGCTGCCTGCTGCACCAACTTGGAAAATTCACGCGTGCCCGAACGCGCGATAGTACCGAGGTTTTCTATCAGCTCCTGCTCACTCATCCCGATCCCGTTGTCCGAGATGGAAATCGTGCCGCTGGCTTCATCAATGGAGAGCACAATGCGCAGTTCTTCACCTGAGCTCAATAAGTCCTTCTCTGACAGGGCCTTGAAGCGCAATTTATCGAGCGCATCCGAGGCATTGGACACCAGCTCGCGAAGAAAGATCTCCTTGTTGCTGTACAGGGAGTTGACGACAAGGCTGAGGACTTGGGCGACTTCCGCCTGAAATGGGTGACTTTGTGCTGCAGACATAATCCAAAAATCTCTCGCGATCAGAACCGTCCGGGGTCTTCCCCGACCGTGCCGGGCTGAAATGTGTCGTCGCGCCCCCGCTGTCAAGGTCTTGAATTGATTCTCTTTCTGGGGCGTCTGCGGGCGGGGGCCCCCTGGGTGAGAACGCTCGGGGCGTGCCCCAGAGTCGGCCCTCAGGCGGAGCTGCGCGGCGCTGCTGGTCAGCACTCACCAATCACTCATGGCGTTCACTGTCGGTTCACAAAACACTCTCAGCTGATTCTGCCGCATCACAAATATGTCACAGGTGGATCAGGCTGACCAACATTTGGTT
>JACZCW010043107.1_pt1 | contig 15865 bp, 19 predicted proteins | sample 8641861 | NCBI WGS metagenome assembly JACZCW01 (sample SAMN15324607, study PRJNA640507) | soil metagenome | isolation source: intercropping sugarcane | place: China: Luxin town, Laibin City, Guangxi Province | collected 2019-07-25 | depth 10cm m | reverse complement strand
CGTGGTTTGAGAAAGACGACGAGGCTACCGCTCTTGCGTTTGGCATCTGTGAGCGCGAAGCCCGAAAGGGAACATCTCAAGAGCGCCAACTTGAACTAGCAGAGGCAGCAGTAAAGAAGCGCTTCCCTGAACTTTTCTCTGAAGCAACGCCAGCACGTAGAACCGCCCCAGCCGTTAGCGCGCCAACCTCTCGCGCCGCCCCTGCGCGCTCGCGACAGTTCACAGCAGAAACACTACCTCCAGAAGCCAAGAAGGCTCTGCACGGTTTCTTGGGTCGAATGGATTCTCCCGAGAAGAAGCAGGGGTTTACAAAGCGGTATCTTGAGGAATATAACAAGGAGAACGGTCAATGACCCGTCAAGAGGAAGTGGCGCAAGAGCGCCGTCGTCGCCAGCCAGGAACGCTGGATCGTATGAGCCAGATGAAGCTCAACGTTCCGGACAAGGTTCGCGAAAAGCATCCTGATGACGAGTTTCGGTTTATCAACGATACGGGAAACCGTATTCACGACAAGACCGTGAACGATGACTGGACGAAGGTGGATGAGAATCTCTCCCCGAAAGTTCCAGTAGGAACTGACGGCTTTGGAAAGCCCATCTATGCCTATCTTTGCCGCAAGCCTCGTGCATTCGTGCAGGCAGACGCGAAGTCTCTGGTGGACGCGACTGTTGAACAGGAGCGCGGCATCATGAGGGGGCAGCAACAACCTTCCGAAACGCCGCTTGAGGGCGCTTACGTCCCAGACGGCAACTCAGTCACAACGGGCTACAAGCCCTAAGGAATTTTCATCATGGCAAACGGTAATGCCCCGTGGGGGCTTATCCCTCGGCGTATGCGAACCGGCGAAACCGAAAACGGTGCGCTGAATGAGTATTACGTTGATCCCGCTTACGGAACCGCCCTGTTCATGGGTGACCCGGTTATTCTGTCGGGCTCCGGTTCGCCTGAGGGCGTTCCTGGCGTCGTTCTAGCCACGGCTGGCGCAACGAACCGCATTACGGGTGTAGTGGTCGGCTTCCGCCCCGCCCCCGTTATTGTGGCTCAAGGCTACCTGCCCGCGACCACGGGCGGCTACGTGCTTGTCTGTGACAGCGCGGACACTGAGTTCGAGATTCAGGAAGACAGCGTTGGCGGCGCTCTGGCCGTTACGGCCATTGGTCAAAACGCCGATCTGGTTTCGGCTGCTGGCAATACCTTCCTGAAGCGTTCGGCCTGGATGTTGGATTCGTCCACCGCTGGCACCGGCGCAACCCTTCAAGTCCGAATCGTCGGCTTTGAACAACGCGCGGACAACGAGATCGGCCAGTACGGCAAGTGGCTCGTTCGCATCAATCTGCCGACTGAAGCTGGCATTGCTTCCGGCGTGGGAGTCTAAACGATGGGCGCTCCAACCATTACCCGCTCCGCTCACCCGTCTGCCCTGTGGCCGGGCGTCAAGGCTTGGTTCGGTCAGTCCTATGACGAACTGCCCGCCGAGTGGTCGCAAATCTTCTCGCAAGAGACTTCGGACAAGGCCTACGAAGAGGTCGTTGAATCGACCGGCTTCGGTCTGGCCCCGATCAAGCCTGAAGCTGCTTCGATCCAGTACGACACCGATGCTGAAGGCTACAAGTCTCGGTTCACCCACTTCGTCTACGGCCTTGGTTACATTGTCACCCGTGAGGCGCTGGACGACAACCAGTACGAAACTCTGTCGCGGCGTCGTGCGCGTTCGCTGGCCTTCTCGATGCGTCAAACCACCGAGATCGTTCACGCTAACATTCTGAACCGTGGCTTCTCGACTTCGTATCTGGGTGGCGACGGCAAGCCCCTGTTTGCTGCGGATCACCCGACCGCAGGTGGCGCACAGTCCAACCTCCTGACGGCAGCCGACCTTTCGGAAGCCTCTCTGGAAGACGGCCTGAAGGTGATTGCTCAGACGCGTAACGCACGCGGCCTGAACATTGCTAGCCGCGCCAAGCGCCTGATCGTGTCCAGCGCGGACATGTTCAACGCCGAACGCATCGTTAACTCCAACCTTCGCAGCGGCACGGCGAACAACGACGTGAACGCTGTCAAGGCAATGGGCCTGCTTCCGGGCGGCGTCGTGGTCAACCACTACCTGACCGATCTGGATGCGTGGTTCCTGCAAACGGACATCGACCAAGGCCTGATGTCGTTCTGGCGTCGTCGCCCCGAGCTTGAGAAAGACTCGGACTTCGACACTGAGAACGCCAAGGCCAAATCGACCATGCGCTTCAGTGCTGGGTGGGCTGATTGGCGAGCCGTGTACGGCAACCCTGGCGCATAGTAAGTGTAGTGCTAGCGTAACAACTATGGGGGCTGGCTTCGGCTGGCCCCTTCTTTCTAAGGGGATGAAGTGGGTTACTCCGAATACAATCATCCGCTCTACATCGATGGTCGCCCCAAAGCGATCTGTGACCGATGCTCGTTCGAGCGTCGTCACGACACGCTGCGAAAAGAGTGGACTGGGCTCTTGGTCTGCCAGCAGTGCCACGATCCAAAGCCGCCGCAACTGACCGCGCCTAATGTCTACCCCGAGGGTGTTCCTATTCAGGACCCTCGCCCTGATTTTGAAGAGTCGGGTCCAAACACGACGACCCCAGAGGACCTGTAGTATGGCGACGAGCGGAACGATCAACTCTACCTTGACGGCCCGCGCCATCGTCACGCGCGCCCTTAAGCTCCTGTCTGTGGCCGGTGCAGGACAGACGGTAGATGCTGAGGACGGGGCCGATGGCCTTGAGGCTCTGAACTGGATGCTGAAGTCCATGCAGGCCGAAGGCGTCAATATGTGGCGCGAGGACGAAGTCTCTCAGGTCGTTCTAGCGGGGGAAATCGAAACCCTCATTACGCCGCGCGTCGTTGACATTCAGTCCGCGCGCATTGTGACCGGCTACCAGCGCACCTTGGCTCGTTGGGAGCGGGGCGAATACGATCAAATTCCCAACAAAATCTCACCCGGCATTCCGTCCTGCTACTTCCTGGACCAGAGGCTGAACGAAACCTATTTGCGCCTGTGGCCAGTCCCGTCGATAGATATGACGGTTATCTATACCGCTGCTCGCGTTATTGAAGACGTCACAGACCTGGACCAGACTTTAGACATTCCTCAGATGTGGCTAGAGGCGGTATGCTACAATCTTGCAGTGCGGCTATACCCATCATTCGGCGGTGAGCGTATAGATGCAGTAAGAGCCGAGGCCGAAAGGCTATACGCTTTGATGTTGAATCATGATCGGCCCGCGTCGATCTACATGGGAGGCTATGGCCGATGAGTGGTGTTCTTGAGTTTGCAGTTGCAGGGCAGGGCGATCAACGCGTAAGTTCGACCACGCCGCTGCCGGTGTCGGCGTCAGTTTTGGGTGCAAACGGAACTTCGGCTGCAACGACTATTAATCCGCTGCCTACTGCGGCAGCTCAGGGCGTTATAGCAAGCGGCCCCGTGACGTTGGCCGCAGGAACGCCAGTGACCCTCATTGCCGCATTTGCAGACCGTCGCGGCATGCGTATTCTTAACTACACCGCTTCTCCGGTATACCTCACGAACGGCGTAACCGGCACACCCCCATCGGGCGGTGGGTCTGACTACATTCCTGCTGCTGCGGGCGGCGTTCCAGGAGTGTGGAATGCACCGTATGCGCCGGTTAATGGCATTCGTGCCGTTGGTGCCGCTGCTGGCGACCTTACTGTTACTGTGTGGTAGCATGCCTGAAATCGCGCTTGCGCTATCGTCTGACAACCGAAAAACGACGTGGGCCACACGCCTCCGCGTAGTGAATTACGTTGCCGAAAAGTCGAGCAGCAACGGCGTCATCGGCATCAACCGCATCCAGCGCCCCGGCCTCGCTCCGTATGTTGAGGTGGGTACAGGGCCTATTCGCGGCCTTCTCCGACAAGCCGGAACATTCGACGGCGATCTGATGGCAGTTTCTGGTGAGGAGCTATATCGTATCAATGCCTCTGGTATAGATACCTTGGTAGGAGCCATTCCTGGAGACTTCATCACGACCTCTGACGCTACAGTATCAAGAGCGATATTTGTCAGCGACGGCGTGGCCTACAGCACGAATGGAACGACAGTTACGCCTGTCGTCATGCCAGACAGCAGGCTGGTGGGGTCTGTAGCGCAGCTCAACGGATACTTCATCCTGACTGAGCTTGGTTCGGCTCGGTACTATTGGATTGAGCCCGGTCAGACTAATCCAGACGGGCTTTCATTTGCGACGACCGTCTCATCCCCCGGAAGCATCGTCAAGGCGCAGCGCGTCGGGGATGAAGTCTGGTTCATGAAGGAGGAGGGATCAGAGGTTCACTCCTTTACCGGAGACGCGGACCTTCCGTTCCAGCGCGTACCCGGTCGGAACTTCGACAAAGGGTGTCGATCACGTGACGGCGTGAGCCGGTTTGATAACTCGTTCGGCTGGATCGGAAACGATGCGATTATTTATCGTGCCGATGCGGGTCCCATCAGAATCTCAGACAACACGGTTGAGGAGTTCGTCAGAAAGTCGGACATCGCCAGCCTGAAAATGTTTTCGTTTGCCTGTGATGGACACACCTACCTGGGTGTCAGCAGCAACACGGGAACGCACGCGTATGATGCTTCCTCAACGCAGTGGACAGAATTTTCCTCGTGGGGTCGCCCGGCATTTCGCATTAACGTTGTCGAGCAACTTGAACAATTTGTGGTGGCTGGCGATGAGGAGACGGGCGCGATTTATCGATTCGATCCGGACCGCAGCAACGACAACGGCGAGCCCATGGAGCGGATTCTTACGGGGGGCATCGCCTCGGCTGGAGGCTCTGCTCCATTCGATAACTTGGCGCTGTTTATCACAACCGGAACGGCGACCGACCCAAACCTTCGCCCTCGCGTTGAAGTTCGTGTTTCTAAGAACAACCGCACATTTGGCGACCCAAGATTCATAGCTCTTGAGCCGCAAGGAAACTACGGAGCGCCCGTCCGCCTAAATCGCCTTGGAAGCATTAACTATCCGGGGGCCTTGATTGAGTTCCGCGTAGTGGATGATGTCGTGGCAACCATTCAGGGGGCGGCATATAATGTGCCGTTGCGCTGATGGCCCTTGGTAAGCTCCCAAGAATCCAGCGCGGGATTCCTATTGTTGACGCCTCTGGTCGGGCTCTTGACTATTTCCTCAGGCTCTTGAGCGACGCGTTCACGATGATCGAGCGCAACGAAACTGCGCAAGACGCGGTTATCGCAGAGCTTGCTGAGGTCCAGGAGCAACTGGCGGCCCAACTGGTATCCATCAACAAGGCGCTGGAGCTTGCTGGCCTTGCCCTGTCCCAGACAGGAAATGGAGGGACGGCGAGCCTGACAGTCGATATAGACACCGCCGCTTGGCAGAGCGGACCTCTTGTCGGGCTGACCGGTGTGGTCGCTGGCGACCTATCAGCCATCGGGTCCACTATTCTTGTTAGTGAGTCCAGCACAATTGGACTTGGGACCGTTAACGGTGAGGTCCGGATTGTCGAGGTCATTGGCGGATTAGACACAGTCGTTCTTGGTCCCTACCCATTCACTATTGTGCGCAGCGCGTTCAACTGCCCCGGTATGGATAGCGCGACGGTTGCGCTGGCGACAACCGGAGCGATTGGGTATCGCATGGACTACATCTACACATCTGGCGCTACCGCGCTTGACGTTGATGCAGTCATCGTTGTTAGGCGGTCGGTTTGAACTTTTGGCACGACATTATAACCCACCAAGAAGTAGAGCCATTCGTTCTGCGCGGACTAGCATCTGTTGACGAGTTCTATGATTGGCTGGAGTCCCCAGGAGTAACAGAGATACGGTACGATGGTGGTGGTTTTGTATTTGTTGAGAAAGAAGGTTACGAGGAAATCCACGTAGCGTTCTTGCCTGAATATTGGGGTCGGCCTCTGGCGCTGGCATTTCGCGACTGCTTTATGAGAAAAATGCAGCAGGCCGAAACCATCGTTGCGCATGAATGGGAAGACAACTGGAGGTCAAGGCCTCCTAGGTCTTACGGTTTCGTTCCAGATGGTGTATTCATTGACTCTAACATCGGCGCTAGATGCAAAAGATGGGTTTTGACGAGAGACGCGTGGATGAGGTCTCCGGTGTTTAGGAAAATCGAATGTCATTCGTAGCCGACATTTTCGGGGCAAAGTCCGCAGCAAAGGGACAGCAGAAAGCTGCCGACGCTGCTACTCGCGCTGCTGCTGACTCACTGGCCGAGCAGCGCCGCCAGTACGACCAGTCTCGCGCTGACATGATGCCGTGGCTTACGGCGGGCAAGGACGCTCTTGGAACGATTACGGCGCTGAATTCGGGAAACTACTCGTCGTTTAATCGCTCCCCTGACTACAAATTACAGCAGGCCGAGGGCGCTCGCGCTCTTACCGCAAGGAATGCTCTTGCTGGTATCGGTCAGAACGACGGGGCCGCACAGAAAGCGGCATTAAAGTACAGCCAGAACCTCGCTCAGGGGTCATACAACGACTATTACAATAAGATTGCTGGCGTTGCCGGTACGGGGCAGGTGACCGCAAATCAGGCTTCCGGCCTTGGCCAGAACTACGCTGGGGCTGTTACTGGAATCAATCAGAACAAATCTAATGCTCTTGGTTCGAGCTACATCAATCAAGGCAATATCTGGGGCAATTTGTTTAGCAATCTTGGCGGGCAGGCGACTGCGGCAGCATCTAAGGTTTTGGGCTTCTGATGGTAGAATTCAACCCTATTGCCGCTCGAAACAGCGGCTATGAGTTTGTATCCAACGCCCTTGATGACAGGGCGCGCACTAAGGCGGGCCGTCAGTACGCTGATGGTAATATTAGCGGCGCATCTGGAACGCTGATGAGCGGTGGTTTGATTGGCGACGGTATGGCCCTCAACCGACAGCAAGCCGCCTCTATGGAAGCAGAAAGAGCCCGCGCCGCTGCTGAGCGTACCGAGGAGGCCAAGTGGCTCGTTCAGGCCGCTACGGGGCTTCGCAGCATTCCATACGAGCAGCGCAAGTCTGCCTATCAGGCCCAGGTGCGCCCCCTGCTGATGGACAATGGGTTCGATGATGAAGAGTTGGCGCGCATTGATGCTGCCGACTACTCGGACTCCGAGCTAGACGCTCTTCTCGGCGCTCTCGGTGGTCAGGTGCAAACTCCATACGCTAATGACCGTTCTGGCCCCAACGGGACCGTGCTTCGCCCCGACCGATACACGGGTGAATATAGCTCGGTATATGAGGCTCCGTTTGATCCTCGCGTTGGAGCACCTACTGGATATATGTGGACCGATGAAACGCGAACCCGTCAGGTTCCCATTCCTGGCGGGGCGGCTGATCCCTCTCAAGCCGGTGCACTGGCGGAGTCTCGCCGCGCGCCTCCTCGTGCTAGGTCGTCTGGCGGTGGTTCGTCGGGTCGTCCCTCTGTGTCTAGCGCTCCTGCGGGGCGTCCTTGGGAGCGTAAGTGGTAATGGCTGGTCCCAATCAGGGTGAAGTTTATGACGGCTACCGCTTTCTTGGGGGTGACCCGAATAGCGAAGCATCGTGGGAACGCGCCGCGCCCGTAAGCGGCCCAGAGGCGGCTGGCTTTCAGTCGCTCGGTGGTGGGTGGTACAAAGGCCCTGATGGAGGGTCCTACCAGGTAGGCCGGGGTGGGGCCATGGTGCAGCGATCAGAGGGCACCGGATCAACCTCAGAAGAGGGCGTTGGCAAGCTCACCGAGGACCAAGGAAAGTCGGGTGGGTACGCTCGCCTAATGGCCGATGCTGAGCGCTCTTATCAACAAGCGCTTAATGAGGGCTTCAACCCCACTGGTCTACAGGCGGGAATCGCAAACTTCACAGATAATATTCCAGGCCTTGGCGGCCTTGGAAACTTTATTCGTGATGACGCCGGGGATCGCGCACGCCAAGCAGAGCTTCAGTGGACTGATGCTCAACTAAAGGCCATGTCTGGAGCGGCTTCGCCAGAGCAAGAGGTCGTGCGCAACCAAATTACAAACTTTGCTAGGCCCGGTCAGGACTACAAATATCTTGGTGATCGCCTAAGGCAGGCAAGGACGACTGCTTTTCAGGCTTCGAAGATACGTGCCGGAAAGGCAGCGGCTGACGTCTCCTATCCCGAAGAGACTATCACCACGCAAATAAATCCAGAGACCGGTCTGCCGTCCTATCCCGCTATCACCCAGCTGACTTCAGGGATTAAGGAAGTTCCTCTTCCTGAGGGGGGTTACGGTGGTGGCTCTGGCCCAGACTCCACTACTGGCCCCGGATCGTCGCAAGATAGCGCCATTGATTTCCGTGACCCGAACAATCGCGGCGCACTAGCTGACCTTATCGCAACGGGCGGCTGGCTTCGTGACGGTGACGGACAGCCTTACTATGTCGAGCCGGGCGCTATTGCTCAGTCTCGCGAGGCTGGAGATGAAGCCGTAGGCAATGGAGTCTACGTCAGGCCCGATCGCGCTGACTGGACATCAGAGGGCGCGGTTCGTCAGCGGCAAGAGATGTGGCAGCCCGCCCGTCAAGTTGACGCTTTCGTGCGCGGCGCAGCGGACGCCACGTCGCTTGAGTTCGCTGATGAAATCGCCGCTGGAGCCGATGCCCTTATTGGTCGCGGTAACGGCCAAAACATGGGCGAACGTTATCGTAACAACGTCCGTGTTCAGCGCGCTATTGATGCGGCTGACGGGCAGGATGCTGGCTTTGCGCGTAACGCTGGTGAGGTGGTGGGGTACGGTGCCGCTGCCATTACGCAGGCACCGAGGATTCTGGCGCAGGGGGCATCTCGTTTCGCCAGTCCACTTCTCAACCGCGCCGTGACGGGCGTTCGTAATGCCTTGGCCGGTGGCGCTATCGCTGGCACTGCCGCAGCAGGGCAGGCCGAAGGAAACGCACTTCAGCGGGCACAGGAGTTCCTTAAGGCGGCACCCGTTGGTGCTACGGTTGGCGCAGCGGCTCCAGTGGCCGTAAACGCTGTTGCCTCTCGCCTCGCTGCACCCGTACAGGCTGCCGGACAATTTGCGGGCCGTCAGATTGGCCGCGTCGGCCAAGCTCTTGGTGCGCCCGGTGCGGCCCGTCTTGTCGAGCGTTCCACTCCAAACGCGCTTAACTCGGCGGTTGAGCAGTTCGGTCAGCGCATGGGGCCACGTCGTGTTCAGCAGTTGTCGGAAAGAGTGGGAACAGCTCGGGCGCTTGGTGTGGACGCCAACCTTATCACGGGTCTTGACGACGCCTCAGTAGGTCGAGTCCGCGCCCTTTCAAGCCGAGACACTCCCGCTCGCGACTTGGCGGTTGACTCTGCGGAGGCAACCCGAAATCGGCTTCCTTCTCGTGTCCGCGCCATCGCTGACGAAGAGATTTCTCCAGATCAGCGCCCCACGCTTGACGTGGTTGATGAGCTGACTCTCCAACGTCGATCCAATGCGTCGGCCATCCGCCAGTTCGGAGACGATCCCGTTGAGCTTGGAGAGGACGCCATCCTTGCGCTTAGGTCAGACCTATCGCGCACCGCGCTAAACGCCGCAGCTCGACGGGCTCAAAGCTCAACTAATCCTGAAATTCGCGCCAGCGCCAATCGCCTCAATCAACTCGCTGCAACTGTTTTGGATGATCCCAATGCAGCGCGCCTTACCGTGCGTGAGGCGCAGGACATATCCAAGGCTCTCAACGAGGCGTCTTCAGCAGCTTATCGCAGTTCGACACCTGCTGATGGCCCCGTTCTTAAGGAGCTTGCGCAGGCCATCAGGGGCGCTGGTCGAGACTCTTCGGATGGATATAAGGCTTGGCTGGCTCAGTACGGCGATGACAGCGACCTTATCGAAGCGGCGACTACTGGAAGAAACTTCGTGTCTGTTAGTGACGATCCTGCGAGCGCTCGGTCTTCTGACGCATTTATCCGCAACGCTGTTGATGGAACAGAGGATGCGCGCCTTATCCAACGTCAGGCGGCTGGACAAGCCATGCAGGCCGCGTCATCTAATCCAGGCTCTGCTAGAACGACGCTGGATCGCGCAGCAAGCGACGTAGATTTCTACGACCGCGCGGACGCCATAGGTGCTGATGCCAGCCGCATTAGCCGACGCGCGCGCGCAGAGCTTCAAAATCTTACTCGGCAACAAAGGGCAAGCCCTCGGGTCGGGTCAGAGTCCTCAGTAAACCTTCAAGATGCTGGCGGTGCGGCTGGAATTGGTGCGGCTGATGTATTGCAGGCCGTTACGCGTCCGGTTGCGGCAGTGGCCCAGATGGCTACACGCAGGTTTGTTTCTCGCGGGTTCTCAGATGCGCAGGCAGAGGCCCTTGTCGAGGCCGCCATCGACCCCCGCCGCACAGACGAACTGATCGCTCTTCTTCAAACCAGGATGAGCCGTAAGGAGGCGCGTACTTTGGCTAGAGCGGTTCAGCGTCAGGTGTCTTCCGGGGCGGGCTCGTCAGGCGTCGAACAATAGGCTAAAAGCAATGCCAACGCTCATGAGAGCAAGCCAAGCAAAGAGTCCCATCCTCTGAATGAGGATTGAGAGCCTTGAGGGCGGACGATACCAAAACCAGACCCCTAAAATCTTACGGGGCACCTCAAGGATTACTCTCTTGGCTGCTGGTCGAATCGTCGTTCCTCCTTATTTTCCGGCACGAAACCGGAATGGCGACCTCATGTCGGGCGCGCTTCTGTATGTTTGGGTAAACGAAAGCACGACCACGCTAGCTACCATATATACAGACGAGGCGCTATCTATTCCCGCCGCTAACCCTGCCACGGCAAATACCTCTGGACAATTCCCCCCAGTATGGGCGGAAGCTGGAACCGAAGCCGATCCCGTATTCTACCGGGTGGCCGTTACGGATAGTGAGGGCGGATCGCCGGGGAACGCTTTTGTGTTCGATGACTATCGCCCATCGGTAGATTTCGATGTTGCTACCGTCGCTCTGGCCGAGGCTGCCGCCGCATCTGCTGAGCAGGACGCGGCTGATATTGATGCTGCTATCCAGGCTGCTCAAGACGCCGACGGGGTCGCGGCAGTTGCGGGGGCTATAGCTGGCCAAGCTGCCGGTGAGGCTGCGGCTGAGGCCGTTGTGGCGGGCAAGGCTGACACGGACGGCGGCAACATCACCCCTTCCAATGCGACGGATTTCCGAAACGCCATTCGGGTTACTCCATATGTGACCGCAGATCAGTATGGAGGGGATGCCGATGCGGCTGCGACTGCGGGTTTTGCGGCGGGTATTCCGCTCTACTACGACAACCCTCTTCTTCCGGCCCGCCTGACGATCAACCCCACCGCCGAGGCGGCTAACACCAATGCCGCGCGCGGGGCTTATTTCAAGGCGGCGTGCGAATGGGCGGCTAAGGCTGTCCTGAAAAACGGCGCGAACCTTGACGTGTTCCTGACGGGCGGAAAGCACGTTATGGAAGGCCAGGTTACGCTGGATGATTTCGACCGATTCTCGGAGTCTTCGGCACTGTCGCTTCGGTCGGACTCCGCGACTGCGCGCGGTCTGGTCGGTCAGACCATCACCTACGGCTCTAGAGTCTCCCGCGTCACTCATGTCAGCGTAACCAATGGAGGAACTGGCTTCGTTACGGCCCCCACCGTAGTGTTTACGGGGGGCGGAGGCACCGGAGCTGCGGCGACCGCTTATGTTGACGGCGGCGTGATTACGGGCGTGGTCGTGACGAACGGGGGTTCGGGCTATACCTCGTCGCCATCGGTCAGCTTTACGGGCGGCGGCGGAACGGGGGCTGCTGCGTCATCTGTGTTCAACGCCAACATCTACCCTGTTACGGTGGTGTCTCAGACGGCGCTTCCAGCCAACATCGCCGTTGGAATGCCAATCATCATCCGAGACGTGGTGGGGACGAATGATTGCCGAGACGTCAACGGCGGACACATGGTGTCAGCGTTCAACACCGGAACCCGAGAAGTCTCATTCGAGATCACCGTTCCTGGAACTGACCCGATCAGCGGCGTAGCTTCGGCTGGAACCATCCGCTTCCCTGTGAGCTGGATCGCGGTTCAGGGTGGATATACCGGGCTTTTGTCGGGCCAAGAAGGGTTCCTGAACGCTAGCAACGGGCATCAAATCCGCATTCGGGATGACTTTTTCACTTGGGAGGACGGCCCCAATCAAGCCATCAAGGGCAACCAGTGCTGCCTGCACGTCGGAACCGGCCTCGGACGCATTCAAGTCTATACTCACTCCGCCATCGTCGGCTTCCCCGGTCGCGCCGTCCGCATCAATACCGGCACCTATTACCTGAATCAGCTTGCTGCCGGTGGCGGCATTATGGGGCAACAGGGCGTAGTCACTCAAGGCGGAGGCTTCGGCCAGATTGTTCAGTCTAATTTCAGCTCCTTCAAGGATGAGGTCCTTCTGATCGGGCGCGGTTGCTTCTCGGCAATCAGCACGTCCAAGCTCGCCACCGGAACACACTCTATCCGAAACGAGGGCGGCACTGTTGACTTCCAGACCTCGGAACTCAACCACGGCGTCACCGGCTCCTATGTGAACCTTGGAGGCCTAACCTATGGCGGGGCCTCTGGGACGATCACCCGCGCAGGCGTTGGTATTTCGTGGGACTCGGGCGGCGCTCACTATGGTGACGGAGTGATAACGGGATCGACAACTTCTGACACCATCGACAGCATCCCCAAGGGAACCATGACGCGAGGAGGCGGATATTTCTCCACCTCGACCTCTCCCCATCTGACAACGCTGTTTGAGCTAGCTGTCGGGTCGATTAACGCGACTGGCAACCTAACCGTCAGTAACGCTGTCCCACAGGTTCTGCTGGTCGATGGGTCAACAACCGCCATCGTTAACGGCGACGCGGGCAACCTTCGTCTGTCGGCTCATTCGGCCTCCAGAAATATCCTGTTTGGATTTGGGACGACCACGCAAGCCACGTGGAACACATCTAACAGCACCCTTCTAATCGGCGCTAACCAAGTCCTGAAGGCCCGTGAAGCAGCAGTGACCAAGCCTACTGGCGGTGCTACGATAGACGCGGAGTGCCGCACGGCGCTTAACGCTCTAATCGACAGGCTGGGAACTCTCGGTCACGGTCTGATCGCAAACACCTAAACATGTTCTAGGGACAAAATCATGACTGCACAGAAACACATCGACGCTATCGGGTCGTCCCTTCTTGAGATCGAAGAGCGAAGCAAGGATGTCCGAAAGGCTGCGCGCAAGCTCGACGCTGCTGTTTTGAAGCATCACGATCTGCTTGATGAGGCCCAAAAGGCCTACGCGGCAGAGCCGTATCAGGGTGGCGGCATTATCGTTCCCTTCACAGGCGGAACTAACAAGCCCCCCGTGGACGATCCTAACGAGCCTGTGGGGTCATAACCATGATGGTCGCGTTCGGCATTGCGTGTCTCCTCGTCTATGCGGTCAACGCATGGGCGGCGGCAGATGCTAAACCACGCCATGCCGACGCGGCTGGAGTGGCCTCCCTGCTGTGTCTGTCATACGGCATGACCAACGCTCTAGTGACCATGTACGGGTTCCCAGATGCGATCCTAGCGTTCCCGATCCTGGACGCGATCTTTGCCTTTATGGTTTGGAGGGCATGCAAGCGACACCTCAGAAAGTGGAAGGTTGCACTTCTCGGATTGGTCGTTTTCCAGTTAGCTTTGCATATGGTATGTGTGGCGGCATGGAAGCTTGGCACGATGACCACGGGCGGACTCTACAACTACTTGGTCATGTTGAATGTTAGCTTCTCGGCACAGCTTGCCGTTGTCGGGAGTGCGGGTCTTGGTCATGCTCTGGCTCGCCTTTCCCATTATCTGCTTGTGCTACGGCGCACTCCTGCTCTGGGAGGTCGTAAATGACGCCTGCCGAAAAGATCGCGGTTCTAGAGGTGGAAGTGAAGCACCTCAGAATGGACCACGAGGAAGTAAAGGCGGTGGCCCTTGGGAATCAACGGATGCTTAGGTGGGGAATGGGGGCTTGTGCTGGCGTGGGCGCTCTGATCCCGATTGTGCTTCCTAAGCTGGCAACGGCGTTGGGGTTGTGATGAAACTGGCTACATTCATTGGCGAGATCGCTAGGCCGTTCGCGATCATTTGGACTTCTCTTTGCGGAGGCATCGCCATGGTCGTCACGTCGTGGCGCGTGGACAACGGAAACGATGGCGGCGTTCTGGTCGGGGCCATCGCCCTGATCGTTACGGGCATATACACAGCTAAGGCTGTTGAGTCGTGGAAAGCCACGAAGGCTGATGCAGAGGTGAAGATTGCGGAGGCGGGGAAGTGAGTGGAGGAAGCCCCTTGCCTGCCTTTCGGCTGAGGCCATCCACATGGGATGTGCAATCAGAGCTTCCCCCGCCTTCACGAGATGCCTTCCTACAGGCAGGGAAATAACACCATGAACCAGACCAAAGATCAAGCCGCAATCGCCTTCGTCAGCGAGTTCCAGCGCCGCAACGGTCTGAATGATGACGGATGGGCGGGGGATAAGACGTGGGCCGCTTTGGGTGTAGTGCCGACCGAGTTTGACGAGACCGCGTTCTTTGGCAAGCTCCGCACAGAGTTCGGTTCTCTATCTCAACAGATGGTCGATGGCTGCAAGACGCTCCTGGCGGCCCTTAAGGGGTGGCCTGTATCATGGACCGCTTACGGCCTCGCCACAGCCTACCACGAGACGGCGCACACCATGCAGCCGATCAAGGAGCGCGGTGGAGAAGCCTACTTCAAACGCATGTATGACATCATGGGTGAACGACCCGCTAAGGCTCGTGAGCTTGGCAACGTCAAACCTGGGGATGGCGCGCGCTATGCCGGTCGCGGGTACGTCCAGCTGACAGGACGAGCAAACTACGCTCAATACGGACTGGCAGACAATCCAGACGACGCCATGAAGCCAGATGTCGCCGCCCGCGTCCTGAAGGACGGGATGGAGAAGGGACGATTTACGGGCAAATCCCTGAAGGATTATCTGCCCGGTGACTACATCGGAGCGCGCCGCATCATCAACGGAACCGACAAGGCGCAGATGATCGCGGACTATGCTATAAAGTTTGAGAAGGCATTGAAGGCAGGCGGATGGCGCTAACTGCGTCCGGGGGCATAGCTAAAGCCAGAGGCCGACCCGGACGTTTTGGTTATCCGTTAGAGCGCTCGTTTTTGACGCCTAGTGTTCCGCAGCGAAGTTCTCCGCTTCCAGTCTGAACGGCGCTTTTAGCCAGCACTTTCTCTGGCTTGTTGGTGTCGCCGGACAAAAAGTCGTAATAGTCTCTCGCGCGGGCAAGAACCGTTCCGGCGCTCGCTTCGCCCTTGAAGTCATGGCAGGATTGCGAGAGGGCCAAATGGCGAGCGTGAAGCTCTTCTGAGGCGTTCATGTTCATGTCTTTTTCCTTTTTTGGAAGACATAGCGCCAATATCGACGCGCGGACATTATGCACGTATAGTCTTGCCAAGCAACGGAGCGCTCCATGATCCTCCCCACCACATTCTATCACCGCGTCCTGACCATCTTCGCCATCATCATCATCATGATCATCATCGGCCTGTCGCTTGCGTGGTGCAGTCAGCGAGGGGCAAACCAGAAGCGGGATGCTGTGGTTGCCAAGACTACCGGTCGCGCCTTGGATAAAGTCGCAGAGCAAACGCCAGTCATCCGCCAGGAACAGAAGGAAAAAGAGAATGAAGTTTCCGCAATCGAAGGCTCTGACGCTCGCTTGCCTGATGGGTTCGCTCGCGATTTGCAGCGGGTGCGCGACCGCAAGCACGATTGAGATTCCTGCGAGCCTGAAGGCCCCGTGCGTCTCTACCGTTGTCGTGTCTGGGGCCCAGACCGTGGGTGAACTGGGCCGCGCCAATGGGGCGTCTGACCGCGGTGTTTCCGTATGCGGTGGCCCTCGTGGAGCCCTCG
>JACZCW010162642.1_pt1 | contig 16009 bp, 12 predicted proteins | sample 8641861 | NCBI WGS metagenome assembly JACZCW01 (sample SAMN15324607, study PRJNA640507) | soil metagenome | isolation source: intercropping sugarcane | place: China: Luxin town, Laibin City, Guangxi Province | collected 2019-07-25 | depth 10cm m | reverse complement strand
TGACGGGTGGTGGCCAAGCGTGCCTGCTCCAGTTGTCGCACCAGGAGTTCACCGGAACAACGACTCAACTCAGACAGCAGCGTGACGTCGGTGCGCCCACCACAACAACACAACAAGTAAAATGCATCGCGGGATGATTCACTCAACAGGTCAACGCGCGTCGCGACAATCGAGCGCATGATCTCCGTGGTAGCACCTGTCGTCACGAGCCCACCAGCGCCACGCACGTGGGCCGCCATTTCCGTCAGCAAGAGCGGCGATCCCTTCGCTTCCGTGACGATCTGCTCCACAGAATCCCGCTGATCGGGCCCGACGATTTCCTGCAATAGTAAGTTGGCATCGACCGAAGAGAGCGGCCCTAGCTCGATGATGGTCCCAGGTACATCGTCGCCGAGACCTGGTTTGCGATCGAATATTTCCGCCAGACATTCACTATGTCCCCGCTCTTCGCTGCGGTAGCTGAGAATCAAGAGGCAATTGGGGCGATCGGAGCCACCAAACACCTCGCTGATCAATTTGCCAGAGTCTAGGTCGCCCCACTGAAGATCGTCGATGGCCACAATCAGCGACTGCTCGATGGATAGGCGGGACAACACCCCCGCGAGCGCAAGGTACGCGCGCTGTCGCATGACACGGTAGTCACCATACTGCAGGACTTCTGTGGAGAGCCGATGATACGCCGGAAGCAGCGAGAACTCAGGAAAAAGCTGCGTGAGGATGGCGGCGTCCGCCTCCGGAAGGAGTTCCAGTTGAAATTCATCCGGTCGCGTACGCAGGTAGTCCACTAAGTCAGTGACGACACCATCGATGGCCTTGTGCGGGAGGAGTTCATGCTCGCTGCATCTGCCTTTGAGCACGATGGTGTCAGTTTGGCTGCTCAAGAAGTGGCGCACGAGGGAAGTCTTTCCCATGCCACTGCGGGCCTCGACGCGCACCACGAACGGAGAAAACCCATCGCGCACCCACTCTTTGGCGGCTTGCAAGCGCGCCAACTCCGACGTCCGTCCCGCAAACGCAAAGCCGCCCGCCGGAGCGAGCGTCGAGAACCGCGTCGAGTTGCGCGAATCCTGCAGAAATTTGAGGCACATTTCCACGGAAAAGCGCCGCTCAGGGTTCGGCTCTGTCAAGCCCTGAACCAAACTTGCCCAACTTTCAGATACATCCTCGACCATCCCACGCGGATCAAATCCGCTAGCTTGGTTGAGTTGCGTGCGTCCGCTGGCTTGGGGGTGTTGGCCCGTCAGTGCCTCGTACAACAGCACACCCAATGAGTACGCGTCACTCTTGGGGCCGGCACCGCGCATCGCGAGCACCTCAGGTGCCATGTAGCGGGGCGTGCCCATCACACCCTGACGTTCGGTGCGGCTCCCGTTGAGATCGAGGCCGATGCCAAAATCCATGAGCACCAACTCACCGTTGGGCCGCACGAGAATATTGCTGGGCTTTACATCGCGGTGCACGCGTCCCGTACGATGCAAGAAATCCAATACATCCGCGAGCTGATAGGCCAAGGACGAGAGCGGTTGCCCCGCCTTGACGCTGCTCAGAAAGTCTTCACCTTGAATGTAAGACATGGTGAAAAACGACAGCTGGCGCTCGACCACGAGCTCATACAAGGGCAGCAGGTTCGGATGCACCAAATCACGGAGGAAGCGAAATTCGCGCTTGAGCTGTGGAATGGCGACGCCATCATCCAGGTGCAACACCTTGATCGCGATCTCTTCACCGCGCACCGTGTCCTGCGCTCTGTAGACGACTCCCTCGCCGCCTGAGCCGAGAACCTCTATGATCACATAACGCCCACCCCGCAGCTCTGTCTGCGCATCGAGGATGAGCCTACTGGAGCTTTTGGGGGCGGTCTTGGTCAGCGCCGTACGATCGGTCAGATCCAGATGAGTCTGCGTGACCGTCAACGTATCATCGTTGCGCGCCCTTCTCGTGCGGAAGTAGTCCACCCGCCCTGCAACCTACTCCTGCCCGGCACGTTGGCCCAGCCCACTTCCGTAAACCGTACGATTTGGCCCCACGGGCTCTGTAAGCCGCCCGGTAGCCCCCCGGAAATGCCCCACTCTCTATCAAATCAGCGTATAGTTTCCTCATGACCATGGCACCCCTTCGCCCAACGTTGGAACAGACTCCTTCGCCTGGCAGCGTCGTACCCCAGCCCGGGAGACCATGGCGCTCTTACAAAGAGCGCATCTCTACGATTTCTAAGCGCATCGTTCAAGCGCAGCAGCCAATTCGGATTCTCAACTGCATCAAGTGGCCCAACCGCACCCTGGATGAGTTTCGCCAGGGCAAGTACCGAGAGCTACCCAAGATCCAATACGATTCAGGCGACCTTGGCTACGACCCACGCGCCAAGAAACAGGAGCTGACGAATATCGAGCGAGATGTGCGCGTTGAATTGGGTGACAATGACCCCATCGCCGACATCCTCGAAGCAACCGCGCGTGAATATCGCCTCGTGGTCGAAATGCTGGAGGCGCGTGGCACACCGCGCTTTTACCAATTGTCGCGGCAACTTTACGGTTCGTCCTCGGATATTTTCGCCGATGGCGCGACCACGGTGAGCGATGTCGCACACGACATGTATGGGATCCTCACGCAGATGGATGATCAACTGCTTGGGCCGCTTCCAGAGAGGACCCTCAGCGCTGAGCAAGCCGTGATAGCCTTGAATGAGCGTCTGGCCATCGTATTTGGTGACGACACGGTGCGCGTCGTGGTCGACGATGGCATTGCGGCCGACGCCGCGGCGGGCAGTGACTACGTCAAGGTGCGGGCAGGAGCCAAATTTAGCCCTGAAGACCTGCGTATTTTGGAAGTTCATGAAGGCTGGGCCCACGTGGGCACGAGCCTCAACGGCCAACGTCAACCAGTCGCCTGCTGGTTAGCAAAAGGCCCTCCACGCACCGCCGCCACGCAAGAGGGACTGGCCGCGCTGCTCGAGGTGCTCACCTTTGCATCACACCCTGCACGCGCTCATCGTTTGAACAATCGTGTCTTGGCCGTGGAAAAGGCCGAGTCGGGCGCCAACTTCCAAGACGTCTTCGAGTGGTTTCGCACGGAAGGTTACGAGGAAGACACCTGCTTCTGGAATACGCAGCGCGTGTTTCGGGGCGGTACGCTCACCGGTGGCGCCCCCTTCACCAAGGACATCGTCTACATGAAGGGTATCGTGGCCAACTACAACTTCCTCCACGCCGCCATCCAGCAAGGTCGGCCGGAGCTGATTCGCTGGTTGTTCGTCGGCAAGGTCGCGCTGGAGGACATCCCCGTGCTCGAGGCCCGCGCACATGAGGGGATCGTTCGCCCCCCCAAATACGTGCCGGACCTGTTCCAGGACCTACGCGGACTAGCCATCTGGCTGAGCATCAGCACCTTCTGGAGTCGCCTCAATTCTCGTGCGGTGTTCAAACACTACGCCTCCATCTTTTGAGGGACTTGACGCAGCAGGAGCATGCGTTCCACGCGCCCGTATGGCTTGCACTGACGTGATCCAAGATCTATGTCGAGGTCCGCATGCCAACCATAGAATTTGAAGGTGCTGGCCTCGCTCGCGACAAGACCGCAGAGGCGCCCAACGGTGGTGCGCTCGTCAACATTTGCGACGAGGTGCTGGCCCCCATTGCCTTCTCCTGCCGCAGTGCCAGTTGCGGCACCTGCCACATTCATGTGCTGGAGGGCGGAGACTTGCTGGACCCCCCTGGCCCAGACGAGATCGATTTGCTCGACCTGCTCGACGGGGGAAAGGACACGCGCTTAGCCTGCCAGGCGCGGGTCAAGGCGGGCCCCGGCTTGATTCGTATTCGTCCAGTGCTGGCTTGAAGTCAAATGCGCGTGAGGTTGGCCGCGCCCACCACGCCGGCGCTCACGCCCAATTCACTCACCACCAAAGGCACCTCAGCGGGCGGCTCGGCAAAGCTGCCTTTGCGGAGTGCAGCCCGCAATGATGGTTCAATGAGATCAAACGATCGGGAAATGCCGCCGGTAAAGACCAGCGCGCTCAAGTCGAGCACACTTTGAATGTTGGCCAGTCCTCGCCCAAGCGCGTCTCCCATCATCTCGAAGGCCGCTAAGCCAGCTTTATCTCCGCGGCGCGCGCTTTCTGCGATTTGCTTGATGTCAGTGGCGTCGCCCCCACCCGCTTCCTTGAACTTGCGGATCAGAGCCGCCGTGCCGGAGTAGGTTTCCAAACAGCCCTTGAGGCCGCAACCGCAAGTTGGTGCGTCCGGATTGGGATTGATGTTGATGTGTCCGATCTCGCCCGCGAATCCGTTAGCACCTGGGTAGAGTTGTCCGCCAATCACCAGGCCACCCCCAATGCCAGTTCCCAGCGTGATCATGAGAAATGAAGGATAGCGAGTGCCGTGACCATAGAGATACTCACCCAGCGCCGCGGTGGTGGCGTCGTTTTCCACAGCTACCGGGCAACGCAAGCGAGCGCTCAACCCCTCACCTAGAGAAACGCCCTTGAAACCGGGAACGTTTGGTAAACCCCAACAGCGACCTTGTGGATCTACTTCACCTGGAATAGCGACACCCACGGAGCGAGGTTTGGGGTCCAGCTCAAGCACCAAGCGAGCAATGGCGTCGAGAACATCGTCAGCTTTGCCGGTCTGAGGCGTTGCACACTCCGCCGAGCGCACGATCTTCCCATCCACTACAATTCCGGCTTTGATGCCGGTTCCACCAAAATCAACTCCGATCATGGGGGCTTCATCTGCCGAGAGATCGATGCTGTCAAGTTGCCCTGCATGGGCGTGGGAACAGGACGCTGGTACCAGTTGCTGCGTTCGGTTGACGAACGGACGCCTGCCTCTTAGGCAAGCGCAGAAGGACCGCCCATTCAACGACATGAAACACTCAGTTTCGCACTCCCTAGGCCGAGAAACCGCAAGAAAAGTTGCCCGCGCGGCCTTCGATGCTTACAAGCAGCGTTTCGCTGAGTTCTCACCCCAAACGGTGTGGAGCGGCGATGACAACGCTGAGATTAGTTTCTCAGTCAAAGGTTTCACCCTCAAAGGCGCGGTTGAAGTCAAAGACCAGTCGATCGAACTCGACATGGACGTGCCCTTCATTCTCAAGCCCTTTCAAAGCAAAGCCATTGGCGTCATTGAGCGCGAGATCAAAGACTGGATTGCTCGCGCAAAGACCGAGCAAATTTAGGCCGACGCGCCTAGTAGCGCGTCTCTAGACTCAGGTAATAACCCCGACTGGGCAACGGATAGCCAAGTGCATCGTAGCGCAGTTGGTTGGTCACGTTTTCAATCCGTAGCTTCAGCTGCACGCGCTCCACGAGTGCTGCGTGGACCATGACATCCAGCGACGCTTGTGAAGGGATAACGATGAGACCAGCCGGATCAGCCACACGTTGGCCCCGGTAGGACAAGCTCATGCCTGCCGAGAGCAGCGACAGCGATCGGGTGACATGTTCCTTGTAGACCGTCAGCTCCATTTGTCCGGACCACGCTGAACGAAATGGAATGGGCCCTCTTTGACCGTCTTGTCCCACGCTGCGCGCATCCAACAGCGAAATACTGCCCTTGCACCGCAGCATGGACCAAGCATCAACGCCCAGTTGCAAGTCAGCGCCCAAGAAGCGGCCTTGATCCAGGTTGAATGGCCGCACATAGCCCAAAGCCACGCGCTGGTAGGCAATCCCATCAAAGGTTCGTCGATAGTATGCCGACGCCTGGGCGTGAATCTCTGCGCGCTTCAAGCGCTGCCCCACGCGAAGACCGATGTCAGTGCCCAGTCCGCGTTCGGCCTGTAACTGCGGGTTGCCGCGCATGGAGGCAGACATCCCAAATCGCTCGCCCAACGTGGCGAAACGCGCGCCGTAGAGACCCGTGACGCGCAACTCAATTCCGGGGATTGGTGCGAGCGTGGCCCCCAAGCGAGCGCCCGGAAAGCACTGCTGGGAGCGCACGGAATCGGGACGCTCGCCCTCCAGGTACCCTGCGTCAGTGCCCTGCGCGCGCTGACATTCATAACGCACCCCTGCGCGTAGCCAAGAAGGACCCCAAGGCGTTCCCACGCTCAGCTCGCCGGAGGAAAATACCTCCTGCGCGCGTCGCTCCAATGCTTGGCTGGGGCTCGTGCTGGACATCAGCCGTCCCACCTCGGCTGCAAAGCTACTCTCGACGAGCAAGCCACGCGACGACTGCAGAGTCGTGCGCACATCAGTTCCAACCCGTTGATTGAATTGCGTGACCGTGGTCGGCAATACAAACAACTCGCCACTCGGATCTTGGCTCTCTAGCCGCGTGGTTGAGGCACTCGTTCCCCACTTGATTGAACAGCTCATCGCCCCCTCCGAACACGAATGGACCGCGGAGACTCCCAACAAGGCGCGTCCCAGCTCGGCACGCGCATCCTGAGCCGGGATAAGTGAAAGGCCTGTTACCCCCTGCTCGCGCAGCAGCGCTTGGCCAATCACGTGCAAGCGCACCTTCTTTTCTTTGTACCGCGCAAGCCACCACAAGTCGGTCTGCGTGAAGTCCGCGTTCGTTCTCCTGCTCCAGGCGTCGTCGCTGGAATCAAAACCAGTACCTTGATTGTCTCGGTAACGAAAGTCGTTGCGGGCACCGGAACGTCGCACGGAGATGGACGTCGCGCTGTGCTGCGTGCCCAGGCCCACACCAGCAGCAACAGCTGCTGTGGAAAAGCTCCCTGCTTCACCACGCACAAATAGCTCTCGGCCAGCCGGCAATCGAGGCTCCACCAAGAGCGCACCCGACACGCCGCTGCGTGGCATGTGCAGAGGCGGCGCACTTTGATAAACTACAGCGCGCTCGATCATGAACGCGGGCACGTTGGCAAGATCTGCAACTCCCACGACATCGTCGTTCAGGCGCACGCCGGCCAAATATACCGGAACCTGCGCCGAGCTCGAACCTCGAATCGAAATCGTAGCGAGGTCCGCCGCCGACCCCACCTGATTGACTTGCACCGACGGTTCTCCCCGCAGCGCTTCTGAAAGCTCCAAGCCGGGTTGATGAAGACGCTCGCCGCGCACCACGGACACGGCGAGTTCTGGCTCGTTCTCCATGCGATCGGCACGTTGGCCGCGCACTTCCACTTCTGTCTCAGCCTGTGCCTCGGCTTTCGGATCTGCGCCAGCAAGAGGGGCCCAGGTGAGCAAAACAACAGCCCAGCGGGCTAAGCCACGCCGCTGCACATGGCGGGCTTGCGGTCTCTCCGCTTGCGCTGTTGCGCTTCCCCCCACTACACCGATCATTCGCATCCTGGCCGTCGATCAAAACGCACGCTTGGAATCGAGAAGGATGGTGACGGGACCATCGTTGACGAGTTCCACTTGCATGTGCGCGCGGAATTGCCCTGTCTGGACGGGGATGCCCTTGGCGCGGAGCTCGCCACAAAAATCATCAATCAGCCGCGTCGCTTGCTGGGGATCCATGGCGCTCTGGAAGCTGGGTCGATTGCCTTTGCGTGCATCGCCGGCCAGGGTAAATTGACTGACGACCAGCACCGCTCCGCCGCTGTCCAAGACACTTAGGTTCATCTTGTCATCACTGTCGGGGAAGATGCGCAGCTGCGCGACCTTCTTGGCCAGCAGCGCAACATCCTCTTTGGTGTCGTCACTCATCGCGGCCAGAAGCACACACAATCCGTGCGTGATCTCGCCGATGCAGGCACCCGCGACTACGACGCGCGCCCTGCTGACACGTTGAACCACCGCTCTCATGCTCAATAACCAAGGTGATAGAGCATGTAGTAGACGGCCACACCCGACACTGACACGTAGAGCCAAAGCGGAAGCGTGATGACAGCAATCTTGCGGTGCAATGAGACGCGACCGGTCCAGCCGCGGTAGATGGTGAGCAACGCCAAAGGAATGACCGCTGCGGACAGCAAGATATGGGGTATCAACAGCGCAAAGTATACCCCGCGTACCATCCCCGTCCCCCGAAAGGGAACCGAACCGACTTGAGCGTGGTGCAGCAGGTACGTAAGCAGGAACATGCTACTGATGCCAAACGCAGCCAACATGCTGCGACGATGCCAGAGTATGTTCTTGCGCTTGATGAATACCAAACCAAACAACAAACAGACTGTCGCGCATGCATTGAGAAATGCGTTGAGCGAGGCCAGCGGACTCGGTGATGTCGTGTAGCCACGATTGGGCAGCAGGTAGATCACACAAGCGACAAGCAAGAATACCAGTCCGCTCAGCGCCACAATCGTCATCTTGACTTGGGCCGACTCACCGGAATGATTCTCTTGCGGCGCACCGGCCCCGGAAGGCAGCGAGCTGGGCGTAGGCGGAACGGTCATGGCCCCCCTTAGGGCGAGCCGTCCCGAGGCTCAAGGGGCGTTGAACTGAAGTGTGACATTTTAAATTTCCATCGTAATTTCAGTCACCTCACGCGCCGGCTCGTCCTCTGGCTGAGCTACCGGGTAATTGGCGGGCGACGCGGCTTGGGCTTCTTTGAAGAGCCGAGCTAAGCCGGCGTAGAGCACGTCCAACTCCGTCGACATGAAGCGTGACTCGCCAAAGTGGCGCACATTGTCCGCCTGGGCTTTCAACATGTTCAGATCCTGCCGCACAATGAGCCAGGCGATGGGTTCAATGACGAGCAAGAGCAAGCGCTCTACCCAACGCCACAACGGTGTCTTGATGGAAACGTGAGCAAAGAGCTCACTGCGATCGTCATCGATCTGTTTAGTGTAACCTACAATGACAAGGTGCGCGTCTCGTCCCAATCGGTACTCGACCTGAAGCACGCCCGGCAGGAAAAACCGATCGAAGTGCACCACCGTACCCTCACTGTCCTGCCCGCCGCGCAGCAGACGCCCCAACAAACCCGCCGGGGCGCTCTCTCCCACGTACTCAGCTTCGATCCAGGAAGTATATCGACGGCAGATGACCCGTACCGCGCGTCGAGATGCAGTGCGAAACAGCCCGCGATGCAAGACGCCCGTGTGGGGCACATCGAGCGCATTTTCTACGACCAAAAGTGGCGCCGCCTGCAGGGTCACCTTACGGACGAAGCGGATGTAGGCAGGATCGCGCTGTTCGTTCGTAGAAAACGGACCACTGCCGTCCGTGACATCGATGCCAACAAACAACATGCCCTGATGCGTCCGCGTAGGGTAAGACACGGCTGCGTGCGACGCTTTGGGCGGCTCAGCACGACCGGGGATGAGCGTGCAATGGCCAGCGCGGTCAAATCGCCAGCCGTGATAAGGACACTCCAGCGTCTCGCCCAACACTCTGCCGCGCGACAGCGGCACATTGCGATGCGGGCAGCGATCGAGCAACACGATGATGTCACCCCCCAAGCGTGCCGCGACCAAGGGCAAGCCACCCAGCACATAGCGCCTGGGACGTGCGCGTAATTCCTTTTCGAGGCACAGCGGGTACCAGCCCGGAGCAACTCCGCGTGGCGCCATCGGTAAGCGGTTCACGACGCTCTCCGCTCATAGCAAGTGTCCCTGCGCATGCCGCTCACATTAGCACGTCCCTCGTGGGTCGTGTGCCAAGACAAACAGGCTTTGTCGGGTGTGGCATACGGCGACACCGCCGAAGGTCTAGCCAGTTCCTTTCAAATCACTTTGCTTTGTCGCCCTGCTCATCACGCGGTACATTTTAAAAATGGACAGTGAAAAAAGCTTCATGCGTGGATTGTGTATGGGTCTCATCCAGGAGGACTTAATCCTCCCCTTCCCTGAGATCCCGCGCGCCGAACAAGAAACGCTGGAGACGGTGATCACGTCGCTGCGCCAGTTGCTTGCTGCACACGCCGACGACTTCAAAACTTGGGATCGACAGGGTGAGTTTCCGCAGCACTTCATCGATGAGCTGAAAGAGTTTGGCTTGTTCAGCTTGATCATTCCGGAGTCCGCAGGGGGTTTGGGATTGGGCAACGCCGGTTACTCACGCACCCTTCAAGAAATTTCGCGCTACGACGCGTCCGCTGCGGTCACGGTGGGCGCGCACAGCTCCATCGGCATGCGCGGGCTGTTGTTGTTTGGCACTGATGAGCAGAAAGAACGCTACCTGTCCAAGCTCGCTAGTGGCGAAATGATCGCTGCGTTTTGCCTTACCGAGGCTGGCTCTGGTTCAGATGCGGCGTCCGTAAAAACCAGCGCGGTCCGCGACGGGGACGATTGGATTCTGAACGGCGAAAAAATCTGGATCACCAACGGCGGGTTCGCGGATTTTTTCACGGTCTTTGCGAAAACCAGCGGCCCTGATGAGCGCAAAAAGTTGAGCGCGTTCATCGTGACCCGTGACATGGGCGGAGTGAGCCATGGACCTCATGAAGACAAGATGGGGTTGCGCGCCAGCACAACCAACACCATCACCTTCGAGAATGTCCGCGTCCCGGGCAAGAACCTGCTCGGCGAAGAAGGCAAAGGATTCAAGGTTGCCATGAACATCCTCAACTCCGGCCGGAGCGGATTGGGCGGGGGAGCGGTGGGAGGGATGAAGAAGCTCATCGCCTTGTCTACGGCCCAGGCCAACGGTCGCGTGCAATTTGGCAAGAAGATCTCCGAGTTTGGACTCATCAAGAAGAAGGTCGGCGAGATGGTGATCGACTGCTACGCGGCAGAGTCAGTTGTGGCCCTGGTCGCGGGGATGAGTGATGCAGGGGCGCAGGACTACGCCATCGAGGCTGCCATCAGCAAGGTGTTTTCTACGGAAGCGCTGTGGCGGAGCGCGGATGAAGGCCTGCAAATTGCCGCAGGAAACGGCTTCATGCGTGAGTTTCCTTACGAGCAAATCGTGCGTGACGTGCGCATCAACCGTATCTTCGAGGGCACCAATGACATCCTACGCCTGTTCATCGCACTCAACGCGCTAGATGATGTCGGGCAAGGATTGAAGGAGGTCTCGGCCAGTCTCAAGGGTGTCTTCGATGATCCCATCAAAGGATTTGGTGTGCTTCGCGACTATGCCATCCATCGCGCAAGCCTGCTCTCCGGTATTCGACGGGAGGGCTCGACCCTCAATGGAATTGCGGACGAGCTAGCGCAGGAGCGGCGCATATTTGAGGACGGAACGCGGGAGTTGGCGAGCGCGGCCGACCGATTGTTGCGGCGTCACGGCAAGAAGATCATCGATCGTCAGTTTGCCACCGCGCGCATAGCCGACATCATGATTCACCTGTATGTGCTCGCGGCGGTGCTGAGCCGGGTCACGTCCAACATCAAAAAACAAGGCGCCGAGGCGGTCCAGGCTGAGTTAAAGATTGCCCAGGCTTTTGCGCTGCGCACCTCACGACTGATCGCTGCCAATATGGCGGATATCGATCGCAATGCGGACGATCAGGTCATCGCACTGGCCGATCAAGCGTTTGAGCTCGAGAAGTTCGCTTGGGACACCATCAGTCTGTGAACATCGTCATTCTTGATTCTGACCCCGCCTTCGGCTCATCCTCGGTCGAAGGCGGTTCGAGATCTCCTGACATCGATTGCTCGGCGCTCCTCAGTTTGGGCAATGTGAGCATCTTCGATCATACGTCCCCAGCACAGGTAGTCGGGCGCGCCATCAGCGCCCAGATCGTGGTCACCAACAAGGTGGTTCTTGGCTCAAGCGAGTTTTCTCGCCTTCCCGAGCTCTGCATGGTCAGTGTCTTGGCTACCGGGGTCAACGTGGTGGACCTTGGCGCGGCCGCGGCCCAGGGCGTCGTTGTGTGCAACGTGCCCGGGTACAGCACGGCCTCCACTGCTCAACACACCATCGCCCTCTTGCTCGAACTCGTCAATCACGTGGGAGCGCACAATGAGCACGTCCATCAAGGCCACTACCAACGCGCCCCCGCGTTTTCTTATTTTCTCCGGCCCTTGTACGAACTTGCGGGCAAAACTCTGGGCATTGTCGGCCTAGGAGCCATTGGCGCGGCGGTCGCCGAGATCGCCCGTGCCTTAGGCATGCGCGTTCTGGTCCACACCCGGACGATTCGCCCGAACCTTGCCTATGTTCAAGTCGATCTCGAGACGTTGCTCGAGCAAAGTGACGTGGTCTCCCTCCATTGTCCGCTGACTGATCAAACCCGCCACTTGATCAATGAGACCACGCTGGGTCGCATGAAGCGTGGAGCCTATTTATTGAACGTGGCGCGCGGGCCCATCGTGGACGAGTCAGCTTTGGCGGAGGCGCTGCACAGCGGGCATTTGGCCGGCGCTGGCGTCGACGTGCTGCACACCGAGCCTCCCAAGTCGGGCTCTCCTTTGCTCAACGCTCCGCATTGCATCATCACGCCGCACATCGCGTGGGCCAGCCTACAAGCGCGCCAGCGTCTGGCGCTGGTGACCGCGCAAAATATCCGCGCCTACCTGGCTGGACAACCACAGAATGTGGTGAGGTAACCTAGGCGGACGGCGAAACAGTTCTCAAGTTCATCGCTCGCATCCTCCCTCGTGGCAGCTCATGGAGGCTTGCAAATGGACTGAGCGTGCCTCGGCAGCATCGCATCATCGTGAAAAGTTTGTGAGCTTTCTTTAGCGCAACTCGTGCGCGCGAGCGCAGGTGCCCGGTTCCCAAGGTAAAAGTCGCTCGGCGCGGCCATTGTACGCCGGTGAAGTTCTCATGAATTCATCCTCAATGACCTGAAGTTCTTCCGGAGTAGCCAGTCCGTTGAGCCAAGCGCGGACGACTTCCCACGCCCCCACCAGTGCAGCGCTTTGCGCGATTCGAAGGCGCAGCGCGATGGGCAGCTGGGCGGACCAATCCGGGTGCAGTTGCACGAGGTCAACGACGCGGTCGTGATTGTTCACCAGCAACGCTCGCTCCAGCATGCTCGCGCGGTCACCCTGGTTCGCGCGGCCGTCCAGTGCCGTCAGTTGCGCGCCCAACTCATTCATCGACAAGCCTGAGATGATTGGCTCGCCTGCAATTCCAGCTCGCTCCAGCCAAATGCGCGGGCGTTCATGATCACCCACCAAGAGCGCGACCTGTGCGGCGCGATGGGCGATGTCCGGACAACCTTGGCATGCGGCAACAGCGCTTTCCGCAAAGACAAGTGCACGCGGCTCGCTTGCACGCACCTCCAGGTGCGCCCGTTCTAGGTTGAGCGACGCCCGAACGCCGCCCAACGCCGCCAACCCCAGCTGACTCCCTTGCACATCGAGCGCAACGTTGGCCCACTGGACAGTGTGCGGCGCGCTCCGGAGCAGGTCATCGGTCCAGATCATGAGGCTCTTGAATTCATCCATGGACGCGTGGGGCGTTGCACGCACCGCTCCATGCAGAAAGGCCGAAAGCATTCGACTCATGCTCGACACGTCGCCCAGCCTTTGCGCCAAGTTGTAGGTGCACGCGCGACGAGCCGCCGCAAGGATGGGTTGATGCAGGTCTTCATCCACTTGTGCGTTGGCCCCAAGCACTGAGGGGACACTGGGATTGTGAGCAAGTTCATAGCGCCAAAACGCTTCGGCGCTGTCAAAGTCACGCGCCCGCATCAAGCTCGATGGCAATCCCACCAAGAGCACACACGCGAGCGCGACCTTCTGCGCCCGCGGCAGCCACAGACTGAGCGCTTGGGCCAACATGCAGCTCCCAGGCAAGAGCGGTAAGTAAACAAAGCGCGGGCTGACCGAGATGTCCGTCCCCATGGGAATGAGGTTGCTCACCGGCAGAAAACAAGCACCATACGCGAGCAAAAGCGCCACGAACCGAGGGCGACGCTTGCGCTGAGCCAACCAAACCAGCCCTGCCCACGCCACACAGTGGACCCCGCCCAGCAGGATGAAGATAGGGTGAGCCGTGTCTGACACGTCAACCAACGCCAACGGCTTGTAGGCAGCAAACAAAGACAGGTCCGTCGGAGCGACCAGCAGCGCCAGATAGCGGCCACAACTGTCAAAGAACAGCAGCGCACGGTCGCTTAGGTCCAAGGACCGAGGAAGGGTGGCAAAGGGCAGCCAGATTGTTCGCACTATGAAATAGAGCAGACTGGACAGCACGGCCCATCCCACGCTGGTGCGGTGACGTCGAAGGGCACCGGTGAGCGAGACCCGACCTCCGTCGCGACATTCAAACAAAAGCACGTGGCTAACAACCAACACGGGCAACACGACCGCGAGTTCTTTGGACCCAAATGCAACGCCTGTACCCAGGACTTGCAAAACGCCGCCGAGCCCCCTGCGCGGACGGACCTGACCCTGGGCGCCCCAGCCCAAACTCCAGCTCAGGCCCAGGAGACAAAGGCCAAGCCCCGTGGCAAGCAACAGGTCTGTGCGCCCCGCGATCCAGGCCACGCTTTCGGCCTTGCTGGGGTGCAGAACAAACAAGCAGCCCGCAAGCAACGCCGATTTCTGATCTCCACCACACCAACGCAGGAGCACGCTCATGATGAGCGCGGAGGCACAAGCGCACCACAGCAAGTTACTGATGTGGAAGGCCCAGCTGGACCCGCCACCCCAGGACCAGTCCAGCGCATAACTCAAGAGCACCCAGGGCCTGAAATAGGTCCCAGACGCGACGTCGCCCTCGCGACTGGTTTGCCAAAAGTCGCGAGTGAACCAGTTCGACCATCGATCGAAGGAGTGAACGACTGGGTTTTGGACGATGAGCGATTCATCATCAAATAGGAACGGTCCCCCGACGAGCGTGAGAAACGGCAAGATGGAAATCAAGCTGAGGAGCACAACCGCCAGGCGGGGATCGTCTTGTTTTGGGGGTTCTTGCCTCGATTGCAGGTCCAGCGTGGACTGCTTTGTCTGCGGAGAGCTCATTGTCATGCCTCAGCTCCGCGCTCCAACTCCGTCATGTGCTGTGAAGTTAGCAAAAGTCACACGTTCACAAAACTTGTCCACGTCTCCTAGCTGGGCTTAGCTCATGCGGTGCGTGTCGCGTCCTTTCTCTTGCTCACCTCCGCGCTGTTCTGGTCTTTGACCCCGCTCGGTCGCGCCCAAGCCGCTGAGCCACCAGCCACAGCGCCGTCGGAGCACCCCGAGGTCCACCTGGACCGCCTGGAATTTCCCAAAGACCTGTTAGGGGCAGCCGGGTTCGAGAAGCACCTGCGTAAGGTGCTCAAGCGCGAGGCCTATCGCGCTGATTGGGGTGCCGGGAGTGCCAACCGCATCGAGTATCGCTTGGTCGTGGAAGAACTGCTTTACACGGTGGAGGGTCGCACGCTGCGCATTCACTGCCGGGCTGTAGGAAGACTTCCCGGCGGACAGACCGCCAAAAGTGAACTCACGTACGGTGGCGATTTGGCCGAACGCGTCAAGCTGACCCACCAAGTGCTCGAGATCGTCGGACGAGGTGTGATCACGCGTCTGGCTGAGCTCGAGCGTCGCCGCCGCGGCTTGCGCTGATCGGCCCCTTAGAACCAGCCAAATTGCAGATGGCCACCAAAGCTCCATCCGCGCAGGTCCTTTTCTTCGAAGCCGTAGGAGTTGACGCCGTGGACGAACCGATACGAGCCGTTGAGCCCCAAACGCATCCAGCGCGTCAAGTTGGCATGGACTTGCACCGAGGGTTCTACCACGAAAAATCCATTGGCTGATCGCTCGTCATCATTGAATTCAAGGCCATCTTCATCACTGTACTCAAACAGCGCAATGGCACCTCCGCCAATCAAACTACCCAATGACACATAGATGGGGCCATCACCCACGATTTGGTAGCGCAGTGACAACCCGCCATAACCAAATCCTAATACAGAAGAGGTGTCGTCGGGAAAGCGCGGCCCCCGCACCTTGCTCGTAAGCCAAAATCCGGCCCCACCCATCGCGAAGCGGTGGTCCAACAGCAAACCGGCTTCTCCGCCCGACATGAAGCCCCATTGTCCCGCGACCTCGGTACCCACGAGGGTGAGGCCACCGTAGCCACCAAAATCTATCTTTCCGTCTTTGCCCCCAAGCAGGGTTCCTGGACCATCGCGCTGCTCCGCCTTGGCTCGTTCTTCTCGATCTTCTTCCTCCTCGCACTCTTCTTCTTCGCGTCGCTCCCGTTCCTCTTCCGCTCGCTCGGCTGCTTCTTGCGCCGCTTCCTCTTGTTGTTCTCGCTGTTCCTCGGTGAGCGGAG